>JACCDQ010394204.1_pt1 | contig 10575 bp, 5 predicted proteins | sample 7446031 | NCBI WGS metagenome assembly JACCDQ01 (sample SAMN15323442, study PRJNA562643) | freshwater metagenome | isolation source: river surface water | place: USA:Blue River Watershed | collected 2017-08-17
AACCAGACCAGCAGCGACAGGCCGGTGGCCAGCGACCAGTCGGCCGCGATCAGCGGCGCCAGCGCGCTGCCGACCGCATCGCCGCTTTGCGACAGCGCATAGACGGTGCCGAGCGCGCCGACCACGACCTCGCGCGCGGCCATGCCAGGCACCAGCGCGACCGCGATCTGCCAGTTGAAGCCGATCGGCTCGAACAGCCGCGCCAGCAGCTGGCCCAGGCGGCCGGCCAGGCTGTATTCGATCGCGCTGCCCGCATAGCCCAGCGGCGCCTGCGGGAAGGTCGAGAGGAACCAGAGCAGGATCGTCAGCGCCAGGATCACGCCACCGACGTTGCGCAGGAAGATCTGCGCGCGCTGCCAGAGCCCGATCAGCAGGTCCTTGGGACGCGGCCAGTGGTAGTCGGGCAGCTCCATCATCAGCTGGGCCGGCTCGCCCGAGCGACCGAGCAGCTTGAGCGCCCAGGCCACCGCCACCGCGGAGACCATGCCGAGCAGGTAGAGGCCGAGCAGCACCAGGCCCTGCAACTGCAGGCCCCAGACTTCGCGCGCGGGGATGAAGGCGCCGATCAGCAGCGCATAGACCGGCAGCCGGGCCGAGCAGGTCATCAGCGGCGCGATCAGGATCGTGACCCAGCGCGCGCGCCGATCGGCGATGGTGCGCGCGGCCATGATGCCGGGAATGGCACAGGCAAAGCTCGACAGCAGCGGGATGAAGGAACGACCCGACAGGCCCAGCCCGCCCATCAAGCGGTCGAGCAGGAGGGCGGCGCGCGGCAGATAGCCCGACTCCTCGAGCAGCAGGATGAAGAAGAACAGGATCAGGATCTGCGGCAGGAAGACCAGCACCCCGCCCGCGCCCGCGACCACGCCGTCGACCAGCAGGCTGCGCAGCAGGCCCTCGGGCACCAGGGCCGAGACCGCCTGGCCGACCGCCTCGGTAGCGGCCTCGATCAGGCTCTTGGGCCACTCAGCCCAGCTGAACACGGCCTGGAACACCAGGAACAGCAGCACCAGCAGCACCAGGCTGCCGAGCAGCGGCTGCAGCAGCACCGCGTCGAGCCGGTGCGACAAGGAATGAGGTGGCAAGGTCAGGTCCAGGCCGGCCTCGGCCAGCCAGGCCTGCGCCTGCGCGTCGTCCTGGGCCGCCTGTCCGGTCTGAACGCCTGCAACGGTTTCGGGTCCAGCGGCCAGCGGTTCGACAGATGCGCCCTGCCCCCTGGGCTGCCAGATGCCGGGGCGATCGAGCAGCGCGCGCAGCGCCTCGGTACCGTGCGCCGTGATGCCGGTGGCCTCGACCAGCGGCAGGCCGATGGCACGCTCGAGCGCCGCCAGATCGAGCTCGCGGCCCTGCGCCCGCACCCGGTCCATCATGTTGACCACCACCACCAGCGGCAGTTGCAGCCGCTTGAGCGCGGCCACCAGCCGCAGGCCGCGGCGCAGCCGGGTCGCGTCGAGGATCACGGCGGTCAGGTCGGGCGCGCGCTCCTGCAGGCTGTGGCCCAGCACGACCGAGCAGGCCACGGCCTCGTCCTCGCTGCCGGCGTTCAGGCCGTAGCTGCCAGGCAGGTCGATCACCGAGACGCTGCGGCCGGCTTCGGTCTTCATCAGGCCGCGCTTGAGCTCGACCGTGACACCGGCGTAGTTGCCGACCTTCTGCTGGCTGCCGGTCAGGCGGTTGAACAGCGCGGTCTTGCCGCAGTTCGGGTTGCCCAGCAGCGCCAGCCGATGCTGGGCCAGCGCGCCCAGATCGATCGGTTGAGACGCGCTCATGCGGGCTCCAGCCCGATCTGGCTGGCTTCGGACGGTCGCAGGCCGAACACGGCCGGGCCGATCTGCACCACCAGCGCGCCGCGCTTGAACCAGCTGCGCCGCAACACCCTGACCGGCTCGTGTGGCAGGAAACCGAGTTCGAGCAGGCGCGCGTTGCTGCTGCCGCCCGCTGCGATGCGCTGCCACTGCCCGACCGGAGCCTGGCTCAAATTGGATGGATGCAAGAGAACCTCGTCACATGAATGCGAATCGATCGCATTTTATCCCTGATTCCAGACGACCGCTTGATCTGACGCAAGGAAACCAGGTCGGAATGACGAGGCCAGCCGGCTCGGACGGGCACGGCACCCGATGGTGAAGGGGTGCCTGGACTTGGCCACAATAGGCGCATGACACCGAAATCCCCTGCCCGCCTCGACTGGAAACTGCTGCTGCGCATGACCCGGCCCGGCTTCCTGTCGATCACCGCGGTTGCCTGCCTGCTGGGCGTCGCGTCGGCCGCCAGCGGCGACGGCCAGATCGACTGGCGGCTGGCCCTGCTGACGCTGGTGCTGGCGCTGGCGGCCCATGCCGGCGCCAATGTGCTGAACGATTACCACGATGCGCTCAACGGCGCCGATGCAGCCAACCAGAGCGGGCTGTTTCCGTTCACCGGCGGCTCGCGACTGATCCAGCAGGGCCGGGTCACGCCGGAGCAGACGCGCGCACTGGCAGAGGGGCTGCTGGCAGGCGTGGCGCTGGGCGGATTGCTGCTGGCCTGGATCACGGGCGGCGGACTGCTGCTGCTCGGGCTGGCCGGGCTGGCGCTGGGCTGGGCCTATTCGGCCCCACCGCTCAAGCTGATGTCGCGCGGCCTGGGCGAGCTGGCCGTGGCGCTGGCCTGGGGACTGATCGTGGTCGGCGCCGACCAGGTGCAGCGGCGTGAATGGCTGCTGCTGCCGGGGGTAGCGGCCTTCGGCTTTGCGCTGCTGATGGCCAATATCCTGCTGATCAACGGCTACCCCGATGCCGCCTCTGACGCGGCGGTCGGCAAGCGCACGCTGGTGGTCAGGCTGGGTCCAAGGCCGGCCGCCCGGCTCTACCTGCTGGTTGCGCTGCTGGCGCATGGCTGGGTGATCGGCGCGGTATGGCTGGGCGGGCTGCCCGCCCCGGCGCTGGCGGGACTGGCCGCGCTGCCGCTTTCGCTCGCGGCCGGCCGGCTGCTGTGGCGGCGCGCCGATCGGCCCGCGACGCTGCAGCCAGCCATCCAGCTGACGATCGCGGCAGGCCTGGTGCATGGGCTGGGACTGGCAGCGGGACTGGCCTGGGTCGCCGGCTAGAGCGGGCAGGAATCGGATCAGGGCCAGACAATAGACTGGGCAAGAAACCGGCAACAGGCTGGCAAAGAGTGGACGGGGAGCGGAATCGGGCCGCAAGCCGGCTGGGGTAATAATCACAGTCGATGAAGATCCTGCACACCTCCGACTGGCACCTGGGGCAGACGCTGCACCAGTACGAGCGCGGCCACGAGCACGCCCGCTTCCTGGACTGGCTGCTCGACCAGTTGGAGGCCGAACAGGTCGAAGCGCTGCTGATCGCGGGCGACCTGTTCGACCACACCAACCCCTCGGCGGCCTCGCAGCGTCAGCTCTACCATTTCCTGGCCCAGGCGCGGGCGCGGCTGCCGCAGCTGGCAATCGTGATGATCGCGGGCAACCACGACTCGCCGGGCCGGATCGAGGCGCCCGGGCCGCTGCTGTCGCTGTTCGACGCCAGCGCGATCGGAGCGGTCGGCCGACCCGCTGACGGCGCCAGCGACGAAGATGCGGCGGCCCAGCTGGACCGGCTGATCCTGCCGCTCAAGGACCGCAGCGGCGCGGTCGCGGCCTGGTGCATCGCGATGCCCTTCCTGCGCCCGGCCGATCTGCCGCGTGTCGCAGGCAACGACAGCGGCAGCGGGACCGAGACAGTCGACAGCTACCAGGCCGGCATGGCACAGCTGTACCGCCAGGCCTGGCAGCGGGTGCAGGCCCGGCGCCAGCCCGGCCAGGCAGTGGTCGCGATGGGCCACTGCCACATGCGCGGCGGCCAGGTTTCGGAGGAATCCGAGCGCCGGCTCGTGATCGGCGGTGCCGAGGCACTGCCGAGCGCGCTGTTCGATCCCGGCATCGCCTATGTCGCGCTCGGCCATCTGCACCTGGCGCAGCGCGTCGGCGGCGACGCGACGCGGCGTTATTGCGGCAGCCCGCTGCCGCTGTCCTTCTCCGAGGTCGACTACCCGCACCAGGTGCTGCTGGTCGAACTGTCCGGCGAGGCGGTCACCGAGGTGCGCGAACTGCGCATCCCGCGCGCGGTCGAGCTGCTGCGCCTGCCCCGGCAGCCGGCGCCGCTGGAGCAGGTGCTGGCCGAGCTGGAAGCGCTCGAGCTGCCACAGCGGCCCGAGACCGAGCAGCCCTATCTGCTGGTGCGGGTACAGCTCGATCAGCCCGAACCCGGCCTGCGCGCCAGCATCGAGGCCGCGCTGGCCGGCAAGCCGGTGCGGCTGGTGCGGATCGAGACCAGTCGCGCGCGGACGGCGGCACCGGATGCCACGCCGGCGGCATCGGTGGAGGAACTGGCCACACTGGAGCCGGCCGACTTCTTCGGCCGGCTGTACCGGCACCGCTTCGGCAATGAACCCGCGCCCGAGCTGGCCCGGGCCTTCGACGAACTGCTGGCGCAGGCGCAGGGGGACGCGGCATGAGGATACTGGCCATCCGCGGCCGCAACCTGGCCTCGCTGTCGAACGAGTTCGAGCTCGACTTCACGGCCGAACCGCTGGCCTCGGCCGGCCTGTTCGCCATCACTGGCCCGACCGGCGCTGGCAAGAGCACCCTGCTCGATGCACTCTGCCTGGCGCTGTACGAACGCACGCCCCGGCTGGCGCGCGCGACTTCGCGCAGCGAGAGCGTGCCCGATGTGGGCGAACATGCGGTCGGCAGCGCCGACCCGCGCAACCTGCTGCGGCGCGGCGCTGGCGAGGGCTGGGCCGAAGTCGACTTCATCGGCGGCGACGGCACGGGCTACCGCTCGCGCTGGACCGTGCGGCGCGCCCGCGGCAAGCACAACGGCAAGCTGCAGGCGAGCGAGATCAACCTGTCACGCCTCGCCGACGGGCAGCTGCTGGGCGACCACCGCAAGACCGAGACCCTGCGCCAGATCGAAGCCATCATCGGGCTGAACTTCGAGCAGTTCACGCGCGCGGTGCTGCTGGCACAGAACGACTTCGCGACCTTCCTGAAGGCCGGCGACGACGAGCGCGCCGAGCTGCTGCAGACGCTGACCGGCACCGAGACCTTCTCGCGCCTGTCGATGCTGGCCTTCGAGCGCATGAAGGATGAGCGCCTGGCACTGGGGCAACTGCAGCAGCAGATGCAGGACTGCCAGCCACTGACGCCCGAGAGCCGAGCGCAGGCCGAAGCCGGGCTGGCTGCTGCCACCGAGCAACTGCAGGCGCTCGAACGCGACCGGGGCAAGCTGGCCGAGCGGCAGCACTGGCATCTGCAGCGCCAGCAACTGCAGCGCCAGCAAGCAGAAGCCGAGACCCTGCTGGCAGCCGCCCAGACGAGGCGTGACGCCGCACGGGAGCGCCGCGCGAGTCTGGAACGCCTGGAGCGGGTACAGCCCGCGCGGCCGATCGCGACCGAGATCGAACGGGCACAAGCCGCGCTGGCGGCGGAACAGGCGGCAGTCGAAGCCCTGCAGACCCGGGTCAGCCAGGCCGGCAACGAAGCCGAGCGACTGGCCACAGCACAAGAGCAGGCCTGGCAGGCACAGCAGGCGGCCCAGCAGGCACAAGCCGATGCCAGACCGCGGCTCGAGCAGGCCAGGACACTGGACGGACTGATCGCGGCGACCGCGCCGCGCGAACAGGCCGCGCGCCAGTCGCATGCCGAGGCCGCTCAGGAACTCGCGCAGGCACTGGCAAGCCAGCAGCAGACCGAAGCACGCCGGCAGCAAGACCGCGCGCAACTGGAGCCACTGCAGCAATGGCTGGAACAGCATGGGAGCCGGCGCGAACTCGCACAGGGCTGGCCGCGCTGGGAGGCGCTGTTCGAGCAGGCCAGTAAATTGCAATCACAACAGGCTGGCGCGCTGGAGCAAACCGCATCGCTGCAGCTGCAGGCGCAACAGCTGTCAACCCAGCTCGCGCAAGGCCAGGCCGGACTCGAACGCACCGACGCCAGCTGCGCGCAGGCCGAAGTCAGGCTCGAACAGGCCTCGGCCGCCTGCACCGGCTGCGACGCGGCAGCGCTGGCGGCGGAAAAGTCCGTGCTGCAGGCCAGGCGCGAATCGCTGCGGGAATTCACCCAGCTGGTGCAGCAGCGGCAACGGCTCGACCAGCGCCACGCCTTGCTGCTGGACAAGCATGCGGCCCAGTCCAGCGCACTGGCAACCGCCGACAAGCAGCTCGAAGCGCTTGCGCATCAGCTGCCTGCGGCCAAAGCCGCGCTGGAATCGGCGCAACAGGCATTGCAATCGGCACGGCTGGCGACCAGTGCCAGTGCCAGTGCCGAGGCATTGCGCGCCAGCCTGCAGCCCGGCCTGCCCTGTCCGGTCTGCGGCTCGACCGATCATCCCCATGCGCAAGCCGCGGCGGCGGTCGATGCAGTGCTGGCAACGCTGGAATCGCATGCGCTCGCTCGCCGGCAAGCGCTCGACGAGCAGCTGCAGCAGCAGGCTGGCGCCAGTGCTCAGCAACAGTTCGCCAGGCAGGCGCTGCGCGGACTGGACGCCGAACTCGCCACGCTCGCCACCGAGCGCGACGCGGCCAGATCCGCCTGGAATGCGCACGAACTGCAGGCCGACTGCGCCGCGCTCGCGCCCGATCAGCGGGAACCCTGGCTGGCGCCACAACTGGCCGCGGCACTGGCAGCGCTGGAGCAGATCGAACTGCGCGAGGCGCGGTGGCGCGCGCTGCTGCATGAGCGCGAACAGGCAAGGCTCGCGCTCGATACGGCACGCTGCGACCGCGACGGCTGGCGCCTGCGCGTGCAGGCGCTGCAACAGCAGGCCGCGTTGACCGCACAGCAAGCGCAGGCCGCACAGCAGCAGCGGGCCCGGCTCGAACAGGAAACCGAGACGCTGCTGGAGCAGCTCGACGCTGCCTTCCCACGCGCCTCCTGGCGCGAGCAATGGCTGGCCGACCCGCCGGCTTACTGCGCCCGCCTGCGCCAGCAGGTGCAGCAATGGAGCACCGCCAGCGAGCGCTGCGACGCCCTGCAGACCGGGCTGCAGCTGCTCGCGCAGCAAGCCGACAGCTGCCAGCAGGCCTGCGCACAGGCGCGCCGGCTGGAGCAGGCACAGGCCCAGGCGCAGCAGCAGATCGAGGCCGAGCTGGCGCAATACCGGGAGCAGCGCACGGCGCTGCTTGGCGACCGTACCGCGGACGAAGTCGCTGCCGCACTGCAGGCTGAAGTCGAGCGGGCCGGCCAGTGGCAGACCCGAGCGCTCGAGGCGCTGCAGCAGGCACGCCAGCAACAGGCCCGCCTGCTCGAAGCGCAACACCAGACCGGCTTGCGGCTGGCACAGCAGGACCGCGCGCTGCAGCAGGCCGGACTCGCGCTGCAGCGTTGGCTCGATGACTTCAACGCCACGCGCAGCGAATCGGCCCCGGCATCAGCACTGACGCTGGCCGAGTTGACGGCCTTGCTGACCACCCCTTCCGATGCGATCGCCAGCGAGCGCGAGGCGCTGCAACAACTCGCTGGCGCCGTGCAACAGGCGCTGGCCGTGCTGCAGGACCGTGCGGAAACGCTGCGCCGACACGAAGCCGGTCGCGGACCGATCGACGATGCGACCGAACTCGAGCGCCTGGCCGCCGAGCTCGCGCAGCAGCTGCAGGCGGTGACCGACTCGCAGGCTGGCATGAGGCTGAAGCTGGCGCAGGACGACGAGCGGCTCGCGCGCTCGGCCGGCCTGCGGCAACGCATCGAGAGCCAGTCGGCACGGACCCGGGTCTGGGAGCAGCTCGGCGAGCTGATCGGCTCGGCCGACGGCAAGAAGTTCCGCAACTTCGCGCAGCAGCTCACGCTCGACCTGCTGCTGGACTATGCCAATGCGCACCTGCAGGGGCTGACCCGGCGCTACCGGATCGAGCGCCTGCGCGACAGCCTCGGGCTGCTGGTGGTGGACCAGGACATGGGCGACGAGCTGCGCTCGGTGCATTCGCTCTCGGGCGGCGAATCCTTCCTGGTCTCGCTGGCGCTGGCGCTCGGGCTGGCCTCGTTGTCGTCGCACCGGGTCCGGGTCGAGTCGCTGTTCATCGACGAGGGCTTCGGCAGCCTGGACGCCGAATCGCTCCATGTCGCGCTCGACGCGCTCGACCGCCTGCAGTCCATGGGGCGCCAGGTCGGCGTGATCTCGCATGTGCAGGAGATGACCGAGCGCATCGGCACAAGGGTCCGGGTCCGCCGGCTCAGCGGCGGCGCCAGCCACATCACCGTCGAGGGCCGCTGAGCAGCCCGCCAGCCGCCGCAGGCCTGGCGGCAGTGCCTCGCCATAGCTGAGGCGCTGCTCGGCCGCGTCGGGCTCGACCCGCTCGCGCAGCATCCGGCACCAGCGCTCGCGCGCGGCCGGATCGAACGAGGCCGGAATCGTGACCGTGACCTGAACGGCGGCTCATTCAGTTGTCAACGCCCGAACATGAAACATTTTTGACCCCGATCCGGGCATCGGGTCCGATCTCAGGCATAATGGAGCCTCTGACGCGCGGTGGAGCAGCCTGGTAGCTCGTTGGGCTCATAACCCAAAGGTCGCAAGTTCAAATCTTGCCCGCGCAACCAAACATCACACGCCCAGCAGTTTCGACTGCTGGGCGTTTTGGTTTTTGTCGTCCCTGCCCGGCTATAGTCGACCCATGTCGTCAGATCCCGGCCCAGGGCAGTTCCAGTTCACCCCGATGGCGGGTGCGGCCTGCCTGCGGCTGAGCGGCGACTGGACCCTGGTCCATCATCGCGTGCTGGCACAACAGCTGCAGACCCTGCAGCAGCCGCTGCCGACGGACTGCCGACTCGACTGCAGCGGACTCGGCGCCATCGACACCGCGGGCGCCAGCCTGCTGCACCAGCTGATCGGCAGCGAACGCCTGCAGCAACTGAGCCAGGATCCCAGCGTACTGACCCCCGAGCGGCGCGCCCTGCTCGCCGCCGTCGCGCGCGCCATGCAGGCGGAGGAAACCCCCGCGGCGACAGCCCCAACAGGCAGCGCGATCGGCGACCTGCTCGAGCAGGCCGGGTGCGCGATGCAGGGCTTCTGGTGTCATGGCGTGGACCTGTCGGGTTTCATCGGACTCACGCTCGAAACCGGACTGCGCCTGCTGCCGCGCCCGCGACGCTGGCGCCTGACCGCCTTCGCGGCTCAGCTCGAGAGCACCGGACTCGACGCCCTGCCGATCGTCGCGCTGCTGACCTTCCTGGTCGGCGCGGTGGTCGCCTTCCTCGGCGCCACCGTGCTGTCGACCTTCGGCGCCAGCCTCTACACGGTGCACCTGGTCGCGTTCGCCTTTCTGCGCGAACTCGGCGTGCTGCTGGCGGCGATCCTGGTCGCGGGCCGCACCGCCAGCGCCTTCGCGGCCCAGATCGGCTCGATGCGCGCCGACGAGGAGATCGACGCGCTGCGCGTGATGGGGCTCGACCCGGTCGAGCTGCTGGTGCTGCCACGCGTGCTCGCGCTGCTGGTCGCGCTGCCGATCCTGGGGCTGGTCGCGATGGCCTCGGGCGTCACCGGCGGCATGCTGGTCTGCGCGCTGCAGCTCGACATCTCGCCGGCGATGTTCCTGTCGGTGATCGAACAGCAGATCGGCCTGCGCCATTTCGTCGTCGGCCTCAGCAAGGCGCCGGTGTTCGCGTTCCTGATCGCGGTGATCGGCTGCCTCGAAGGCTTCAAGGTCGCGGGCAGCGCGCAGTCGGTCGGCGAACACACCACCTCGGCCGTGGTGCAGTCGATCTTCGTCGTGATCGTGGTCGATGCGGTCGCCGCGCTGTTCTTCATGGAGATGGGCTGGTGAGCGCCGTGATCGAGGTGCGCGGCCTGCGCAACCAGTTCGGCCGCCAGGTCGTGCACGAGAACCTGGAGCTCGACCTGCTGCAAGGCGAGATCCTCGGCGTGGTCGGCGGCTCCGGGACCGGCAAGTCGGTGCTGCTGCGCACCCTGGTCGGACTGAACCGGCCCCAGGCCGGCAGCGTGCGCCTGTTCGGCCAGGACCTGCTGACGCTGGCGGGCGGGCGGCGCCTGGCGCTGGCGCGCCGCCTGGGCGTGCTGTTCCAGCAAGGCGCGCTGTTCTCCTCGCTGAGCGTGAGCGAGAACATCGCGCTGCCGCTGGTCGAGCATGCCGGCCTGTCGCGCCGGGAGGCCAGCCGGCTGGCTGCGCTCAAGCTCGCTCTCGCCGGCCTGCCGGCTGCTGCCGGCGCCAAATACCCGTCCGAGCTCTCGGGCGGCATGATCAAGCGCGCGGCGCTGGCACGCGCGCTCGCGCTCGACCCCGCCATCCTGCTGCTCGACGAGCCGACCGCCGGGCTCGACCCGATCAGCGCGGCGGCATTCGACACCCTGATCCTGACCTTGCGCGACGCGCTCGGGCTCACGGTCTTCATGGTCACGCACGACCTCGACACCCTGCACGCGATCAGCGACCGGATTGCGGTGCTGGCCGACCGGCGCGTGCTGGTCAGCGGCACGCTGGTGCAGGTCGCGGCGACCGACGACCCCTGGGTGCGCGACTACTTCCACGGCCCGCGCGGGCGCGCCGCCGCCAGCGGGCAGCCGCCGCCACGACTCAACCCGACCT
>JACCDQ011952103.1_pt1 | contig 10575 bp, 4 predicted proteins | sample 7446031 | NCBI WGS metagenome assembly JACCDQ01 (sample SAMN15323442, study PRJNA562643) | freshwater metagenome | isolation source: river surface water | place: USA:Blue River Watershed | collected 2017-08-17
AAAAGTGGTAACGCAAGAAAAGGTTAAAAACGCAAGATTAAAAGCAAATGACCTTCAGCTCAAACTCAAAATTGCCAACATCGAACGCTGGCTAGGCCTACTCATTGCACTTTTCGCTACGAGTCTTTCGGGGCTTATCTATTTCATCTCAAAGCGCAAGCGAAAGGTGCAAGAAATCCAATTCAACGACCTCAAAGAAGAAAACGAAGAACACAAAACGCTCCTTGCTACCGAGCGCCGCAACCTAGAACTCGAGCAAGAAATTGCCTCCATGAAAGAGCGCGAACTCACCGCCCTCAGTCTTCAATTCTACGAACTTCAAGAATCGATCATCGAAGACCTCAAGCAACTCGAAAAACTCGAACACACACCCGAAATCAACCGCCTTCGCAAAAAATGGGCCCGCCAAGTCAAAGAGAAAAACTACTGGCAAGAGTTCGAACTCAAGTTCACAGCCCTCCACCCCGACTTCCTGCAAAAGCTTCAAAAAGCCCACCCCCAACTCACCAAAAAAGACGCCGACTTCTGCGCCCTCGTCCGCCTCAACCTCTCCAACAAAGAGATCGCCTCCCTCACTCAAATCTCCTACGAAAGCGTTATCAGCAAGAAATACAAACTGCGCAAAAAACTCGGCTACAAAACCGATCATGACTTCTTGGAGTTTTTGAATTCGATAAGTAACTAAACCACCTAATTCCCTTTTCTTTATTGGCTTTTAAGGCAATTCAATCATTTTTTGATTGGAAAATTAACTATGCGATGTCTATAAAAAATCTATAGGTCATCTATACAAGGTTTGAAATAAAGATCATAAATTTGCAATTCAAAATCTAAAAAATATGAGATTATTAAGTTTACTTTTTACAGTAGTCGTTAGCGTAGTTGCTTTTGCGCAGGTTCCGACGATTACGAGTTTAAGCACCTACAGCGCTAATGTTGGAGCTTCTGTTACAATTACGGGGACAGGATTCACTGGAAGTTCAAAAGTCCTATTTGGAAATATTTACGTAACTCCATCAAGCGTAACAGGATCTACTCAATTGACGTTTGTAGTACCTAAAGCATCCGTTTATTCCAATGTTTCAGTTAAGCAAGGAAGTGCTTTATCTAACAGAAGAGTTTTCCGAACAACTCAAAAAACGGGAGGATCACTTAATATCTCATGGGCAGGGTCAAATTATTTTGCGAACACGACAGAATTAGCAATTACGACTCCAACATCGGGATTTTCGAATAATATAGAAATCAACAGTGGGGATTTTGATGGTGATGGCGATGCCGACTTTCTAATTCCCTCAGGAAACGATGTTCAAATAATAATCAATAATAACAGTGGTAATGCTGCACAATATACATCATCAACAATAACCACAGCATTTACGTCCACTGTATTTCACATTAATTCAGGTGATATCGATGGTGACGGTGATATTGATTTTGTCGCTTCAACAACAGGAGGTAATGTAAAAGCCTTCTTTAACAACGGAAGCGGAACTTTCTCAACAACTTCATCATTAACAACTGCCTCAACTGGCTCTCACCTAGTTGAATTATTCGATAATGATTCTGATGGTGATTTAGATATTGCAGTAATTGCAAAAAATCCAGCATCGTCAAAACATATTCAAATATTTTCTAACGTTTCCAATGCATTTTCTACATCCATCGATGTAACAGGCCCAGGTACAAGTATGAGCAGTGACAAAAGATCTTGCTCAGGGGATATTGATGGAGACGGCATAGCTGAAGTTTTCTACACACACTATCAAAATGGTCTGTACATGGCGAAAAAAACAGCTGGTACTTGGGCAATAAGTTTAATTAGCTCTTATTCAGGAATATATTCTTACACCGGTACTGGTGATGTTAATTTATTGGATTATGATAACGATGGTGATTTAGATATACACGTTCACACTAGTTCTAACTTAATTTTCACTAATACAACCGGGTCATTTCCATCAACTCCGTCATATACGTACAACGGGGAGGGTAAAACTATTTTATGGGATATTGATGCAGATAGCGATTTTGATGGTTTTGAAAATTACCATTATTATCCTCAAATTCAACTAAGAGAATTTACTAGTGGGAATTTATCTGCTTCTGGAAATGAATTAGCCAATTCCCCGGCTGGTTCTGGAGTATGTAGTTCATTTGATTTGATAGATGTTAACAATGATTTATATCCCGACATTGTTTTTTATCAAGATTCTAAATTCTATGTGAGGATATTTCAAGGAAATCCTTCGCCTCCAACTATTACTTCAAACCTCGCTAACACGGCTCTATCCTATTGCCAAGGGTCTACACCTACAGCTCTGTCAATTACTGCAAGCGGTGCAACAAGCTACCAATGGCAAAGTTCACCAGACAATTCAAACTGGTCAAATATTTCCGGTGCAACTGCGACGACTTACACTCCTTCGACTGTAAGTGCATCTGCGTTATACTACCGCTGTGTTGCTACAAATTCTTTTGGAAATCAAAATAGTGCTGCATCAGGATTGATAACTGTAAATGCGGCTCCAACACTTACAACAAACCTAACGGCAACAGCAATAACACTTTGTTATTCAACTACACCAACTAATTTAACCGTTGCTGCATCTGGAAGTCCTTCTTATCAATGGCAAGTTTCTTCAACTGGTGCCAATGGAAGCTATGCAAATGTAACTGCTACAAATGGTGCCAATGGAACTACTGCGACTTTCACTCCTTCTCACGCAAATATTTGGTACGGTGGCACTAAATATTACCAATGTATTGTTACAGTTAATGGCTGTTCAACGACATCAACTGCAAAACAATACAACATTCACGCAGATTTAACATGGACCAACCCAAGTAATGCTGCGCAGAATATTTGTATCAATGGATCATCTACTGCATTAAGCATGACTGCTTCAGGACCTAATGTTGTTTACAGCTGGCAAAAGTCGCCAAATGGATCTTCAAGTTGGACTACAATTTCAGGTGCCAATACAAATACTTATACACCGCCGACAAATGTTTCGGGTGTTAACTATTATAGATGTTATATTTCTGGCACATGTAGCAATACAGCAACGGCTTCTTCAGGTGCAATCACCGTAACCGACACATACACTTGGACTGGTGCTACTTCAACTGATCCTTCGGTTGCAGGCAACTGGAATCCAGCTGCTGTTCCTTGTTCAGGTGCAAATGAAGTTATTCCTTCTGGATTAACTAATTACCCAAGTTACACGAACCTTACAATTGATGCTGGAACTACTCTAACAGTAAACACTGGTGGTCGATTAACTGTAACTGGTACATTGACCAATAACGGTACAATGACAATTGAAAGCGGTGCTACCTTCGTACAAGGTACTTCACTTGCTGGATCAGGTACTTACAACGTGAAGCAAACTGTTACTAACTGTTCAAATGATGGTTCTGCACCAACTGGTCGTTACTGGTACATGGGTGTTCCTATCAACAGTTTAACTCGCAGTGGTGCTTTCGGTACTGCTTCAAACTTAAACCGTTTATGGTCTTGGTCTGAGACAGCTCAAGCTTGGAGCAGTCAAATAACAGATGCAACTGCCTTAACCCCAACAACAGGTTATGTATTCAGAACGGGTACAAATACTACCCTTACATTCTCCGGAAATGGGTTATACTCTGCTGATGCAAGTATTACTGGTTTAACTAATACAACAGGTTCGTTTGATGGTTGTCATTTGATATCTAACCCTTATACTGCTTATCTTGATTGGGAAGCAATGATTGCTGCAGCAGGAACAACTAACTTGGCAACTACAATGTGTGTTCGTTCATACAACACATCAAGTAGCCAGATGGTATATGATACATACAATGCAACAGGTGATGTCGCTGTACAAAACAGTAGCTATGCTGTAACTCGTTATATTGCTCCTATGCAATCTTTCTGGATCACAGTTAATCCAAGTACTACAGGAACTTTGAGTATGACTAAAGCGATGTTGACACACCAACCAACAGCTCCAGGATTGAAAGACTTAACAAGCTTCCCTGCGTTTGCACGATTAAACCTTGTTGATGGTTCATTCACGGATCAAGTTGTTGTCTATACTGATGCTGAAGCAAATGCTGAATTAGAAGAATTCGATTCTAAGAAGTTTTTCTTGTCAAACGTTGCTCAAGTTTACTGCAAAGTTGGAAACGACAAACTTGTGATCAACGCCTTGAAAAAAGGTAAAGCACAAACAAGTGCTCCGCTTACAGTTGAATTGCCTTCAACAAAAGTTTACAAGTTTGAAATGGCTGAGTCTTTCGTAGAGAACGGTTTAGTTATTCTTGAAGACAGACAAGAAGGTATCTTCCAAGATATGGGTATTAACCCTACCTATGAGTTCTTTGGTAACTCTGGAGTAATTGCTGATCGTTTTGTACTTCACTTCCAATTACCTAACGGTGCTTCTAACGAAGGTCAAGCAGGTATTGAAGACCTTACAAGTTCACAAATTGCTGTAATCAGTAACCAAAATGGTTCTATCCTCGTAAGCCTTTCTGCTGATCTTACAGCAACAGGTGAAGTACAGGTATTAGATGCAGCTGGTCGTTTGATTCAAACTACAGCTATTAAAGGTCAAGACACAAAACTTCAAATTACAGAAGGAACAGGTGTATACTTTGTACGTGTTTCTACACCTATGAAGTCAGAAACGAAAAAAGTATTGGTTTACTAATTAGCAATACTTTAAAAACAAAGCATATGAAAACTCAAAATATCAAAACAAACAACCAAAAGCGTTCATATAATGCTCCTAAGGTTGAAAAAGTAAAATTAGACCACGAGATTTCGATGGTAATGATGTCATTCCCTAATGACCCTATCCCTCAACAAGACCCATTAATGTCTTTGAAAGGATTTAGATTATTCAAATAAGAAGATCTCTCTTATCATAAAAAGCAGCCTCAAAAGGGCTGCTTTTTGTCTATAAAAAAACTATAAATTAATTCTTAAGTATTATAAGAGCTACTTTATCTTTACAACCTAATAAAAACTTGAATGATGAATGTTCTAAGATTGTTGTTTTTTATTGCCTTAACTTTTGTTAGTCAGGCACAAAACTTGACCATAAGTTCGGCTGCTGAGTCTGGAACAATTACCACTAGTGGTTCAAACCCTATTACTATTAGTGCATCCGGAACTGCAAACATTTCTGTATCAACTATTGAAACGCACTTAAATAACGGAATCAGTGTCATCGTAAGTTCATCGTCAGGTAGTGTTACAGTATCTAGTGCGCTTTCTAAAACAGCAGGTGGCGCTGCAAGTTTAACGTTGCAAGCTGCCAATGGTACTATGCAAATTAGTTCAAATATCAGTTCTTCAAGTAACGCACTTAGTTTGGTTTTTTGGACGAACCTAACTAGTAATAATGGCGCTGGTTTACTTATATCAAATTGTACAATCACTACAAATGGCGGTCATATTTATGCTGGTGGGGGTGCTACAACTGAAACACTAAACACACTTACTGTTCCACAAGGCTACACTAATTCAACTACCTCTAACAGTAGCCACGGCATTGCCATTTCTTCATGTAACATCAATTCGAATGGTGGTGAAATCCGTATGAAGGGTAGCATAAGTGCTACAGATGGCGTGAACACTGGCTTAACCGTCTATGGGGCTACTACGATAAGTTCTGGCGCTGGGAATCTGTCTTTTTATGGGCTAAGAACTGGTAATCCGCATGCAGGATCTGGCTTATTTATCGGCACTGATATCAATAACCCATCAACCACAGTTGGTACCGGTAATGTTGCCATATCATCTACAAGTGGAAATATCTATTTAGAAGGGAATACAGCTAATATCAGTAATGTACATGCGTGGACACATGGTTTTGCAATTGTTGAATATTATGGAGATGATGTGAGCATTAACTCAACCACGGGAAATATTACTATTTACGGTGACGGAACCAGTGCTGCAGTTTATTCCGGGGAGGCTACAGGCTTTGTTATTCAGTCTAGCACACCTACCGGACTCACGAATATTACTACGGATGGAGGAAATATAAGCATTACCGGAAAAAGCTCTAATGATGCAAGCGGAGACATTGGTTTAGCACTAAGGGCTAATAATTCAATTGGCAATTTAACAATTGGCGATGCAAATACAGGTAACGTAACATTGCGCTTTGGATCTTTACAGACAACTGCGCCAAGCAATCCGCTTGCAGGGCGCATCTCAATCGCAGGGACAGGTACTTGCCTTCTCGAAGGAATCAATGGAGAAGCATTCGCTACTTCAGTAGATGTAGGCAACGCATATACTTTTGGCTCCGGGTTAACAAACTTGCAAATCGGAAGCACAACCAACAATCAAATATTAACCATCAGCTCTGCTCTTAACGTTAACGGGGCTGCAAGCCTATATGGCTCCGTCATAAATCAGCAAGCCAATGTCTCCTTGCTTGCCACAAACGCAAAATATCTCGCTAAAGCAACAGGAAACATTAGTTTGAGCGCCAATATTACAACCAACAATGGTGATGTGATTTTATGGTCCGATTCAGATAATAGTAGCGCTGGCTCAATTTCATTAGCTGATAATGTGATTGTTAATACAGCAAATGGGTCTACCTTAAGTAACCTCTCGGGGGGTGGAAAAATTGTATTTGCAGGTGGTGCCGATAACGGTGCAATCTCAGGCACAGCCAATGACAACATCCCAGATAACTATGCTCAAAGTAGTACAACCAACGGCTTAAAGCTTGGTAGTTCTGAAAATAATCATACTCAATTGTTCTCAGGAGGGGGTGATATCATTTTAAATGGTAGAAGTACTAATAATGGTGTTTCTATGGAAAACATCGGATGGTATCAAGTGGGGCGTTTTACGGCTAATTCTGGAAACGCAAGTATAATTATTAATGGAACGAGTGCAAATTTCTATGCCGTAAATTTTGTGTTTCTTTCAAACGCAACTCTAAATGACCCTAATTATCTGACCCTTATATCGAATAAATCCACAGGAAATGCAATTCAGATTTCCGGAACTTCGGTGAATAATTATGGTGTGGTCTTCAATTATAATTCTCCGAAACAAGTTTTAGCAACAGGCGGAGGGAATATTCAAATAACTGGCGTAGGTGGAGCAAATAATGGAATATTTCTACAAAACGTGAATATACTAGCCAGTAGCGGTGAAATTAATTTAGATGGTGGAAGCTTAGGAATAAAAATTCCATCAGGTGGGGCAAGATTTGGAGCATTTGCCGGTACCGCTATTACCAGCAGCACTTCAAATATTAAATTAACAGGAAATGCATTCTCTATCGATGACCCAAATCCAGTACAATCAACTACGGGCTTTTCTACCTCCGGGACAATAACATTAGAGCCGAAAAGCACTAGTTTTACAAGCGCATATACTTGGCCCTCTTACTTAACTTCAACAGTAAATTCAAGCGGGCTCACAATAGGAAAAATCAATAATACCGCAAATATTACTGTAAACGCTGCGCACAGTATCGCTGGGCCAATTTTCGTTTACGGTGGTGCACTGACCTTATCAAACAATTTAACGAGTACAAATGGCGACATTTTGCTCAAAGGCACATCGGCTTCTGGTGCAGGTGTCATCGCTTTAGGGAATACCAAAACACTTACTTTAGATTTGAGCTCAAATTCAACCTATAGCGGTGCTATCAACGGTACTGGCGCAAACGTTGTTAAAACAGGGGCTGGATCAACTACATTAAGCGCAACATGTGGCTACACTGGTTCAACAACAGTAAATGGTGGCACACTTCAATTCAACGAAAACGAAGCGTTTAATGACATCACTATTGCAAATGGTGCCACGCTTGCTCTTGGACCAAACAAACAGTTTGATCTAAATGGGACATTAGCTAATAACGGAGCGCTCAACCTAAAATCAGGTGCAACTATTCTCCACGGTAGTTCCAATACAATCACCGGTTCGGGCTCGTATATTGTTGAACAAGCTATTACCGGAACAAACAGTGGTGGAACTCCGAACGGACGTTTTTGGTATCTCGGTTCTGCAGTCAGCAATGCTTTATCAACTGCTTTTAATGCCGGCGGGGCAAATGTGTTGAAATACCGAGATGAACCCAATAACCAATGGGTAGAAATTACTAATGATGCCACCACACTTGTGCCGGGCCGTGGCTACTATTGCCAAGCTACTGCCAATACAACGATTTCTTTCGCAGGAAACAGCATCAATAATGGTGCAATGACTATTCCCAACCTCTCAAGATCTTCAGGAATTAATTTTGAAGGTTTCAACCTCGTTTCGAATCCCTACCCTTCTTACCTCAATTGGGATTTAGTAACCAAAAATAATGTTAGCAACACCATGTGGTACAGAACTGCTAGCGGAAGCACGGCTGCTTCTATGGTATTTGATACGTATGTTGCTGGTTCTGGGGGTATTGGAACCAACCTAAATGGTAGTAATGTAAGTAACCTCATTCCGCCAATGCAGTCTTTCTGGGTGCGTGTGAACCAAGGGCAAACTTCTGGTTCTTTGGCGCTAGACAACACCATGCGCGCGCACTTTACTTCAATTAACGGAAGTGTTGCGGGTCTAAAATCTACTTCAAATGAAAGAGCTTTATTCCTTCGCATGAACTTATTACAAGCTGACAAAAAAGACCAGTTGATCGTTTATGTCAATGAGACTGCAACCAATGGTTTTGACATCCTTGACGGTGAAAAAATGATGCAAGCTGGTTTCCCACAATTCTATACAAAATCTGGTGACAAGAAAATCGTAATCAACGGCTTGAATAGCGCTAAGAAACAACAGTCTTTGCCTATCACTATGGAATTACCTACAACAGGTGTACATAGCTTCATGATCGAAGATCTTGAAATTTCTAATGGACTTGTTTGGTTAGAAGATAAGCAAGAAGAAATCATCCAGGTACTTGAGCCAGGAACGGTTTATGAATTCTATGCGGCCTCAGGATTGAATGCAGCGCGTTTTGTACTCCATTTCCAACTCATCGATGATGCGGTTCCTACAAATGATTACAACGAAGTAAACAGCTCAGCTAACTTCAGTGGAAAAGGTGCGAGCGTACACGCAGAAGCTGCAGGTGTGGTTGTAATCAAATTGCCTGCTACAACTGAAGGTGTAACTGATATTCAAATTAGAGACGCAGCCGGTAAAATTGTTTATACATCCTCTACAAACACTTTAGAGACTAGTGTACAACTTGCCCAAGCTAATGGTATTTATTATGTAACCTTGAATTCAAACGCTGGTGTAGAAGTACGCAAAGTGTTCATCCAACAGTAAGAAACAAAAATTCTTAGGCATAAAAAAAGCCTCCCGATGGGAGGCTTTTTTTGTTGGCCCTGAAATAAATCATATACCACAAATCTCTTTCAATAAATTCAATATTTTGTTAAAACGGTATTCCTGTTCTTCGTGAAATAAATTACCTAATATTGATTCTTGCTTTATTGGTAGTTACAACTCTATTGATCAATGTATTTTTCAACATAAACGCTTTTTTAATTCTATTATCGCGATTTGCTTTTCTCTTACTTTTCCAACGCGTAGCGCATCACATAAAGCCATGTGTTCATAGAATATTGGGTCTTTAACGCATGCTTCTGGTACTTTAGAGTGTAACGGTTCGATTGATTCACCTCTTACTGTTCCTTCAGCATATGACCAGACATACGGATCAGAACTTTCTATTAATGAATTTAAAGGAGGTGCCGCATGTGCCGTAGGCAACCCTCTTACTTTTGCCCCAAGTTGTTGTGGGTAAACATAGCGTAAACCATGCTCTAAAAAATCCAATAAGGATAATTTCATTAATCGCCTTTTATCTTTAGAAATCAATCCCGCGATTGCTGAACGATTTAAACTTTCACTAATTTCACTAGCACTAATTCCCAATTCAAGCGACAAATCTTTCATCATCCAAGGGTTATTCCCTTTTGATGCAATCTTCAATAAGACCACTATATCATGTGGGCGCATTCCACTGTGCTTCTTCATAACACTTTTAATTTGAAAGACAAAGATACTTTAATTCGCGATTCGCGAATCAAGAATTTATTATTTTATTTTTAGACATTCAAATTTTTCAGTAACGCCAAGTTTATAAACACATCCTAAAGAAACAGAAATTCTTAGACATAAAAAAAGCCTCCCGATGGGAGGCTTTTTTTGTTGGCCCACTAGGGCTCGAACCTAGACTCTTCTGAACCAAAATCAGACGTGTTGCCAGTTACACCATGGGCCATTAAACTTCGTTGCGTTCAACGAGTGTGCAAATTTAAGAAGTTTTTTTCTTTCAACAAAAAGTCTCAGCCGAATTTGTCAATTAAAAAACAAATTTATTCTCCGCATATTTTGCGGAGTTTAGTGAATTTTTCTCCGCAAGACAAGAAATAATTCTTTCATTTTTAGCTAATAAAAAGGCAACAAACTGATTTTCTCTTCGTATGTATGCAAGCGCGATTATTGTTAAATTCGCAGTACATAAACACTTCAAACTGAGCTCATGACTTACTCAAAATGGAACACTTACCTTGGCTGGTTTATTTTTGCAATTGCCT
>JACCDQ010592434.1_pt1 | contig 10574 bp, 13 predicted proteins | sample 7446031 | NCBI WGS metagenome assembly JACCDQ01 (sample SAMN15323442, study PRJNA562643) | freshwater metagenome | isolation source: river surface water | place: USA:Blue River Watershed | collected 2017-08-17
TATTATTTACCGATGAATAGCTACCTACCGAGAAGCCGCTCGTATTAAACGCCGTCAAGCTGCTTGTGTTGTAATACTGCTGATATGTTCCGCTAGAATAATCAGTATATAAATCATACATAGCTCCGCGAGCAGTATCAGTTAGCACATGATACTGAGAGCCACTTGTGCGGCTTTTTATCCAAACAAGCCCACCCTTAGTAGCCAAATCAATACCATTGGTAATCGTCTGGCTTGCACCTGTTCCACTATACAAGTAGGTGCTGAAAACGTCCTCAACGTAGACGCTATCTGTCGCAGCACTCGCGCCAGCAAATAGTTCTCTAGCCGTCATTACTTCAAGTCCTTGCCGAGAACGATGCCGTTCCACGTAGTGCCACCGTCATGCGTATAGAAACCAAACGCATCCTTACCAGAAGCCGTCAGCGTCGGAGCAGTGCCGCCAGCCCACTTAACGCCTGACCACCAAGTAACCGAGGTGCCGGGATTGGTAAGCTCAAGGACAAAGGAAACAGCAGTGCCGGTAGATGGCACATTGCTAACCGTGAATGTCGTTGAGCCGCTGATGGTCTTTGTAAAGTAGTTGCCAGCAGTCAGGTCAATGTCGCTGGCGCTTACAGCAACCTTAGTCTCTTTGAGACCAGTAGCAGTAGGCGTCGTTAGCGTCGGGCTGGTTAGCGTCTTGTTGGTGAGCGTCTGAGTGTCGCTTGTGCCAACTACGGTGCCGGTTGGTGCGGTCTTAGAGGCCCATGAAGTAAGCCCAGAGCTATACGCTTGAACATCTGTGCCAATCACAAGACCAGTGATGTTACCAGTGTTATCCTTCTGCACCGTCCGACTAGCAGGCAGTGTAATGAAGATGTCTTTGGTGCCAGCACTAAAGTCAACTGCGGAACCGGAGTTAGACGAAGAGTAAACAGTAGTTCTAGTGATGGTGTTAGAGCTACTATACGTCCCTAAGCCTACTTCCCATTCCGCAGCAGCTTGATGTTGCACAGCGTAATAGAAGGTGTCGCTGGTTGACGCTACGCCACTGAAGGTTCTGTAGCCGTTAGGCGCACTGCCGCTAACAGTAAGCGCGCCAGTCCCTGTAGTCGTAGTGGTGTCTCTTACGCGGTCAGCGGTAATGTGTGCCATGTGTATCCCCTAAGTTAGCCGTGTGTAATCGTTCCGCTAGTCAGGGTAACTGTCTGTCCAGTCGTAACCGCAGTAGAACTAATGATGATGTCAGCAGCAGATGTTCCGACAGTCAGACCAGAGACAACCACAGTGCCGGAGGAATCTTCGAGACGGGCGCTGTTCGCCGTGCCTGTAGCGTCCGCAACGTCAGACAGGGGCAGACCTGAGAACGTCAGGACACCGCTGGACACTGTGCCAACAGGATTATTGAGGACGATAGTGGCAAGAGCAGTCGTGATGGAACCACCAGCAGACCCTGCGCTACCGATGACAAGCTTGGCTCCATTGCCAAGAGCGGTAACCACAGCAGACAAGCGGGTATTCTTCACAGTGGTGGAGTATGTAACAGCCATAATAAATTTCCTTAGAAACCGTAAGCAACAGCTACAAGGTCATACTTGTCTGCTGCCGAGTCATAAATGAAGCCGAGCTTGTCGGTCTTGTTAGGAGTAGACGTAATGTCCACGTTTGGAATGTAAGTGCCGTAGCGGACCTTCGCTGGCAAAGTGTAGGTTCGTGAACCTGTAGCGTCCTGTTTAATCTCAAGGACATACTTCGCCCCATTGCGACCACCAGTAAACGTAAAGGTCGTTGGTCCTGCTAAGGTTATGCGTTGCGTTAAGGCAGTGCTCCAGTCGATAGTGACTGAAGACGCCCAAGTGTTTGTGTGAACAGTGTATTCATCAAGCAAACTATTAGAAGCTGTAGTCGCCGCATTAGCTGCTGCAATGGCAGCATTTACTTCTGCGTTAAGCGAAGGGACAGCTTCAGGTGTTGGATTGGATACACTAAAGAATGAACTACTTGCCACAGTCACCGCCCATAGAATGGCCCAGCGTAATTGGGGTTTGAGTCATAGGCTGGTGAGATAGAGGCGTTCTCCACTTCATCTTGGGTAGCCATTAGAGTCAACTGTTCAGCTATCTGAATATAAGAAGCCTCGAACATTTGCTTACGGTCATCAAGGAAGTAATCAGCGGCATACGAAAGCGCCGCATAGATCAATAGTGCTGGAGCAACCTCAGTCAGCCAATTCGTGTCGCTGTCAGCACTCAAGCTTGAGGCGTCAGCGTAATAGTGTAGGAACACAACAGTCCCAGAGGGTGGCACAGGGCCAATACTAAAGTTACCAGTTTCACGATGGTAAACTCTTGGTGACCCTGCCTGTGCCGCAAGGTCTAGGATAGTTGGTAAGTCAACACGGGTAAGCTTAGAGCGATTAGCGGTGTCGTTTGTATGCAGGGAGATAACCTGAAGTAAATCTCCGGGGACCGCTAGTGTTGAGGTTCCGTCACACTCAAGCTCGACAATCTTCTCCATGGCGGGAACACGAAGTTCACGCTGGATACGCTGGATGCCGAAGCTCATAAATGTGTTGACTAGGGTTGGCGTAATGTCACGCCTATTGAGTAGTCCAAGAAACTGGTTCTTTACGTCTACGTAACTCATAGTTCCTCCTTAGCTCAAGAACTTGAGTTTATAGTGAGTAGTGGCGAAGAAGAGACCAAGCTCATCAATCTGGTTCTCAATGACCTGATTGCCTTCCGCTATGTCGTCTCTATGTTCAGCTATCCAGTTCGCAAGGTCTGCAATCTGTTTCAATATGCCTTCACGGCTGTAATCTTGTGGCTTCACCTTGCCAATAAGTCCGAAGCAACCTTGGTAGGCTTCGACCACAGAATCCACTTTGTCTATGAGCTTGTCATAGAAGTCACCGAGAGCTACATGCTCAGAGTATGACCGTGTGTTCCAATGAGCTAGGTGAGCCGCGTCCCGCAATGCAAACACTCGGGATACTAGCTCTTCAATCATCTGCTAAACGCTCTTAGTTGTGGTAAGGAAACCGTCAAGGTGCTCTAGCCTTAGGCGAGCCACAATCTCCTTAGCGGTGACGTTCTTGTCGTATATGTTGAAACCTTCACGCATCCACTTCTCGACCACTACGGTCGGGATAGACGCAATGCGCTCAAAGTCACCCATGCGACGATTAGAACTATCGTCCCTAAATGACTTCAGGCGGTCCATGAAGGACTGAGGTATCTGCTGCTCTTTCTTGACGACCAGCTTTTCGTCAGAGTCTTCCGAGAAGGAGACATCTGGATTGATTAAGTCTACTTGTGACATGAGTTCCCGAAAGGAAGCCCAGAGCGAACCCTGAGCTTCCAATTGTTACACTAGGTTACGCAGCCTTACGGACGATAGCCGAAGCTTTGTAGTTCTTGTGCTTAAGGCTGTATTCGCCAACAATCATGTGACGCTCCGCATCGCCAACCTTGGCAAGCGGTTCACGAGTCCACGGACGGAGGACGCAAAGCTTCCACATGTCCGGGTCAAAGATGAGATGGTCATCAGCCGCCTGAAAGCGGTTCAGGATAACCTTAACTTCACCGAAGGGCGAAACGTAAAGATCAACCACGTTCACAACACGACGAGCAGCGTCAGCATCGGCGTTATCGGCAAAGCGATAGCGACCCGAAGCAGCAGCATACGACGCAATGTTCAGGGACTCACCCGGAGGAATCATGAGGAACTTCGGTTCCGCACCAGCCTCAAAGAGTTCCTGAAGAGTGGTGTTCAGGAGCGTTTCGGTCATGGCAGTCGAGGTGCCACCCGTCTTGTTCAGGAGCGACGAGTCGATCTGCGCCTGATTGGACTTCATGGTGCGAGCAACCGCAGCATCACCCGAGCCACCCGAGGTGTTACCAATGGAGGTGATGACGTTGTTGGCAGCGTTCTGGCCCGTGCCACCAGCCTGCTTGTTGAGCAGGACGTATTCGAGGTCACGCTTGAGTTCAGCGGCGCGCTTCGAAAGCTGATAGGCAGTCTCCTTAGCACGACCATAGGTGCTGACCTTATCAGTGGTCGTAGCAACCTTGATGGCCTTCGCCATGATCTGCGTGTAGTTCGTGCGGATCGTCGTCGGATCAGCAGCAATCTCAGAGGCGTCGAAGCCATCGACCTGAGAGTTGGCAGCAGCAGACGCAAGGGTGTCTTCCTGCCACTGGAAGAGGACGTTCGAGACGCTTTCCTTACCAATCATCGACTGGAAGGGCGTGGTCGTCGGAGAGATATTGGTGATGATGTCCGAGACATCTTCCTTCTTACCAATGACCTCATAAACCGTATATGTATTAGCCATATCTAAAATAATTCCTTAAAGTATTAGTTTTCCCAACGCGACAGAAATGCGTCAGCAGCGTCATCGACAGAACCTGTGTCACGAAGTCGCTTCATGCTGGCCTTAGCAGGCTCAACCTTACTTCTCTTCACAACTTCATCAGGTGTTCCCTTGATGATACGCTTAGGGGTCTTATCGACCTTCTTGGTCTTGTTCACAGCAGTCTTTCCCTTCTGATACTGCATGGCCGCATGAAGTATCTTGAAGGCCACAGGATCAACCATCTCATTGACGACCTGAGAGTCCATACCAGAATCCACGGCAAACTTACGGATGTCATTATACATCTGCTCGTTCCAGCCGGGGATACCTGTCTTTGGATCAGTGAGTGTCTTGATGGCCTCTCGGGCCTGCACCATCATCTGCTGCTGACGCTGTTCCTGAGCAGCCTTGAGAACTCCATCAAGCTCCTGTTCCAGATAGCGAACATTCTCGAATGAACGAGTAGCCGCGTCTGACAGTGCTGAGAGTTCCTCAGAGCTAACATTCGGGTCTTTGGTCAACGCAAGGAAGTTGATGTTTTCGTAGGGTGCTGCTTGTGACTTGGCGCGTTCTAAGAGTTTCTCTAGGCCAGCTACATACTTGGCTCCAGATTCATCGGCGCGCTTCTTTGTTTCTGCTGCTTCTTGGGACTTGCGTGTAAGTGAAGCCTCTTGACCATATAGTCTTTTCAAGTCCTTGATGGTTGCAGTTCGTTCTTCACCATCAACTTTGATTTTGACTATAGCGTCTTCGGACTCAATGACGACAGGCTTCTTCTGTTTACTGTCAGTCTCTGTGTCTTCTTCGGCTTCTTCGGTTTCGTCAGCCTCCTCATCGTCCTCTGAATCATCCTCAGTATCCTCTGGAGTCTCATCGTCCTCGGAGGTTTCTTCGGCTTCTTCTTCAGGCTCACCGGAGTCTTCTTGTTCCTCTTGGTCTTCTTCAGGTTCAGATGGCTTCTCAGCGTCTTGAACTAGGCTCTTGAAGAAGGCGTCAGCGCCACTATCGGCACCGTCTAGTTCTTTGGCAGCGTCCAGCGGTAATTCGCCTTGGATAGCTGTTTGCATTAGTCGCGTTCACTTTCGTTTCGCTCATGGATGGCCTTAGTGGCGTCCATGTAGCTGTTCATCACACCGAGAACATCGTCTACGGCACGATATTGGAAATAGAGTTTCTCTCGCTCTGGGGTCTGCTCAGGTTTTGTCTGAGAGATGCTCTCCAGAGTGAGTTGCTTGAGGTGGTCCATGAACCACACAAAGTCAGGGTTCCCGAAGAGGGAAGCGGCAATCGCTCCCCTCCTCACAATTTCTTCTTCAGTCAATGATTAGCACTTGCCGAAAGTCTTACCGGCACCCATGCCAAGCTTGGCGTCCTTCGAGGGAGCCTTGGGAGCCTTAGCGCCGCCACGAGCACCCGCACCAAGCTTAGAGCCAGCCGGAGCTTTCGTGGGAGCCTTGCGGCCACGGGAGATACCCGCAGTCGGCTTCTTGTCCTTAGAACCAAACGCCATCAGTTAGCTCCCTTCTGGCCTGCCGGAGTGTCTTCAGCCGGAACAGTGTAGTTATTCTCTTTGATGTCTTCCGGTTTAACTTCAGCAACCGGAGAAGGCTTCGGTGCTTCAAATGTCTTGGTTACTTTATCCATTTGGACTCACAATGTTAGTTTGTTTAACTTCTGTCGGACGCACGGTTTCCTCAAGCGCCATCTCACGCTGCGCCACATCAACCTTGTTCTGAATGTCGAGGTCTTTGCGGGCTGCGTCACGCTGTTTGATCTGAGCGTCGATGATTGCCTTCTGTTCCTCAAGGCTAACCTTCGCTTGGTCGATCTGAGCGTTAGCTTGAACCTTACCCTGAGTAGACTGAGCGGTAATCAGAGCAGCCTGAGCCTTCATGGTCTCATTCTGCATCTGCTGGACAGCCATCGGATCAGGTTGTGGCGGCGGGATGCGGTCAGGAGGCGTTAGGTAGTCGTTGACGTTCGACATACCACGAAGCTTCATGACATCCGTCGCCAGCTTGTAAGCATTTGGCATCTGGAACATAGGAGCGAACGCAGGGCTTTGGGTGACGAAAGCCGCCATCTCCAAACGCTTCTGAGCTTCGGACTCATGTTCACGATAGCCCAAGTGCAAGCTAACACTCACACTCTTACGGTCACGCCATGAGCTAGGCTTCACCTTCACCCAGTTACCAGATAGCTCCACAATCTTCTCTTTGTCTTCCTTAGCTACCACAAGGCTATAGACCTTGAGATACAGTGGAATTAGGAAGTTGTTTGCGAAGTTGCGCGCAATAACCTTCTGCCGCGTTTGCGATAGAGAAACCAGTCGCTCCACCATTGCGTCAGAGTTCTGCGACGATATTGCATCCTTGTTCAAACCTTGGCTTAGACTTGAGATACCAGTGGTCTCTTCGGTCTGGCTCTTGATTAACTCCAACGTCTGATAAACGAATGGATTAAGAGGTGCCTGCTCCAGAGGGCTAATAGCATCAGGGCGCGTGACGTTAACCAAGCCACCAAGACGATTATCCAAAAGCTCTCGTGGATTCGTAAGGCCACCCTTGAGGACGGTGTATCTAGGGTTGACCGTAATTGTTGCGTGGTCAACGATAGCGCGCGTAAGGACTGTGCGAACATTCTGACTCGGGATAACACGAGCGGCAAAGTTGTTGCCGTAGAACGAATGAGGAATCGGGAGAGGCGCAAAGACCACGAAAGGTAGGTCGTCTACTTCCTGTATCTCCAGCGTCACATTGCCTGCTCTGACAATCTTGTAGAGCTTGGCATACTTGTCGCCCTGCCGTTTGAACTTCCAGTAACACTCGTGGACTAGGATAGTCTTCTGTTCATCAGGGAGCTCACTGGTGTCTGTCTTGAAGCCAGCGTCGAGTTGCTGAAAGCGCGCCCATGTTTCAGGCAGCGCCTGTAGGGTCATCTTGTCTTCAACGCGACTGATGCTCTCGACCTTCTTCTTGTCGAACCCCATCTTGATGAGTTCGTCGCGGGTCTTGAGTGACCGATGGTCACAGAAGTATTCAGATCCGAGGTGTTTAGCCTGAGGCTCAATGGAGAACTCCTCGGGATTGAGGACCTCAATGCGAACCTGAGACGAGTCACGCTTACGAGTAAGCTTACCTGAGTATAGCCCCGGCTGATCTTCATCAATCTCTGCCGTGAGGTCACTAATGTCTTCTTCAGCAGCAAGAGCCATGACCTCTTCTTCAGTCAGGTCATCAAACTCTTCCTCAATGGATTCCTCGTTTTCCTCCCAGTAAACCTTAGCGACACCAACACGTGCAATAAGCCCGTCATGGATTACCTGAGAGAAGATGTCGTAGCCATCGTTCTGCCTAAAGACCACATAGTCACAATAGGCTGTGGCGATACGAGCTTCTTCCGTATCTTCAGGTGTATTAGGGTCAAACTTAGCAATCTCCCTGCCCGCAGAAAATGTCTCAAGCAACTGAGACTTCATACTTTCTACCGCGTCATAGACTTCAGTAGAGATGTAGCTGGATGAACCGGGAGACTGTCGCAACGGGAGTTCCCCGTTGTAATAACTCATGGCCTTTTCGCGTTCTCTACTGAGCTTCGCGTTATACCAGATTAGCGATTCGTTAATTTTTCTGTCAATCAGAACACCGACAGCCTCGTCAGTGAGTTGTTTGTCCTTCATTATTCCCTCAGATATTCAATCGCCTTACTAAGAAGCTCTGGCGAATCTTTGAACCCTCCGAGGGCTTTGTTGCACAATGCACAGAGCAACCCACGGACTTTACCTGTTGTATGACAGTGGTCAACCGCAAGCCTTCTTCCAGTGCTACAGGTTTCACCACAGATTTTACAAACACCATTCTGAGCAGATAACATGTCGTCATACTGCTGTTCACTGATGCCATAATTTGATTTCAACTTAGAGCGGCGCGATGTTTCCCTGCTTCTGTCTGGATTATTCTCTCTCCATCGAGTAGCCTTTTGGTTTCGCGCCTCTTTATTCTTTTTGTGGTCTTCTCTTCCAATAATTAAGGAACAGTCTTTGCAGGCAGCTTGTATTAGATGAGAACCCTTTTTTCTCGGAAAGAACTCTGTTCTAGGCTTATCTATCTTACACTTGCTGCATACTTTAGTTTCAGGAGGCACCCAAGGTAGATGGTCTAGGTCAGATAGCTTTTGTGTAGAAGTCGCTTGTAACGTCAATGGGTGTAAACTTGCCACAATGTATGTGGTTCGCAAAACACAAACTCATGACAGCGTCGTCATGGCAGCCGCTTTCGGCCTCCATGGCTCCACTTTCAGTCACAATAAATGTGAGCATTTCTTGAAGTGTAACGCGGTCTTTTATCCACAGTTCCTCTTGACGCAGTGCTGCGCGTAGTCTGTCGATAACAAGGGGCTTTGTGCGGGCAGATGTTCTGAAACCAATAGTGAAAGAATCTCGGTCATTAAGAGCGCCTTCAGCAGTCTCAGTGTAGACATGCGGATACGCTAAGTCTCTACCAAGTCTGATGGCTGTCAAAAGACCGTGTGAATTATTTTCAACGCAGATTTGCGCTTCGTTGTAATAGTTGCCGAGAGCAAAAAGAACGTCAGCAAATGCGTCAGGATGTATGTGTCCGCGCCAAGATGCCACTAGACATTTTTGACTGTCGAGTATTTGGGCGACTGAATAGTCTCCGTTTGGAATACCAAGTGCAGAGTCAGCACCGATATAATAAGTGTCACCAATTTCTTTTTCCTTCCAAACCTTTAGCTCTCCACGTACATGCTTTTCAAATGTTTGACCTTCTAGCGCCATTTGATACAGCGGAGGCTCACAATCTTGAAGCATTCGGTGGATTTGGTCTGGGTTAAAAACAGGACGGCCACTAGCAATAAAAGCTTCGTCGGCGTTTGAAGGATACTCTTGTTTGAACTTATCAAGACCGTTTTGAGCAATCTTACGTCGTCGGAACATAAGCTGACCATCCGTCAGCCCTAGCTCTTTAACTAAATCTTCTTCTTCGTAGGTTCGCTCAAAGTTCTCAGGAACTTCTTCAGTGTATTCTGGTGTATCGTGCCAAGCTGAAAAGAATGGTATAAAACCGTTCTCACCATCCACAGCACCTTTCCACAAATCAAAAAACACACCAGACATACCGTTCGCAGTGCTTTCGACATATATACTTGTGTCATCTGTGTTTGGGATAGCCTGAAGCAACGCATTGAGGTTATCAGCAGCAGTCGCTGGTGGCCAAAAAGCCACCTCCGATAGATGGGCGTCTGTGAACGTCTCGCCTCGAGCCACACCCTCGCCGCCAGCAGTAGAAACCATAATACTGGAGTCCAACCCACTGAACGCAAGTTCCTTACGTGAGCTGTAGGAAGTCGAAGGCTTCAGTAACTCTGGCATCTCCGCGTGTGTACGGCGGTACATGTCAAACAGGGTTCTGGAACTATCTGCTTGGTGGGCGACAACGAGACCTTTGCGAGCCTTACGCTGGCTCAACGTCCAATACAGACGACCGCTTGTGTAAGTCGAGAAACCCTGCTGTCGGGCCTTCAGAATGATGATGCGGACTTTGCCTGTAGCTTTTCTCTGGGCCTCAATAGCAGCATGGAGCTTCTTCTGAGGGTTGTTTAGTTGCAGAGGCTTTACGTCCGCATCTTTAGTTCTAATCTTGATGGCGTTCTTGGCGTAAAACTCAAAGTCATCAAACAGTCGCTTACGGATGACCTTTGGATCAGTCATCAGCAGACAATGATGCGAGCCACTCTTCAGCCTTGTTCACAGAGACCTCAGATTTAGCGACAGGTTTGCTCTTCGTGAACTCAAGGATCAGTTTAGCAGCCTGTAGTTTAGCCGTCTGATTATTTGGAGCACGAAGAACTGTCAGCGCACCTTCGAGTGCCTCTTCGGCCATCGGGTTAACTTCGTGGTTCTTCTTAATGTTTTCCATATCTTTTGCTACCTGTTTTGCAGCCTTTCGCTTTGCTTGGGCTAACCTCTTTTTTCCGTAGCCAACTGGATGTCCAACCTTTCGGCCCATGTTGCCGTAGCGACGAGCCACCTCGAAAACATATTGGATATACTCTTTGTATCCAACAATGGTTTCTGCAAGGATTGACTTGTAGCGCTTGCGACCGGGACGCTTGTGACTTGGGACATACTCTGGGGGCGAATGGCGCGTAGGGTCATAACTGTGGTGGTTATGCTGCGGCCACTTTGGCTTAGGGATGGGAAGGGGCCGAAAGA
>JACCDQ010789941.1_pt1 | contig 10574 bp, 5 predicted proteins | sample 7446031 | NCBI WGS metagenome assembly JACCDQ01 (sample SAMN15323442, study PRJNA562643) | freshwater metagenome | isolation source: river surface water | place: USA:Blue River Watershed | collected 2017-08-17
CAGCGGCATCGACCTCGGGGTGCATCAGCACATTGCGTGCACTGCGCGGACCGCTGCAGTCACCACTGTCGGTCTGTCGGCCATTGACATACACGCCATCGGTGTTGGTCATGCCCACCCGCAGGCCTTGCGCGCGCAGCAGGTGTGCCGTCAAGCGCACCGTGGTGGTCTTGCCGTTGGTGCCCGTGACGGCGATGGTTGGTACGCGACCGTTCTCGCCATTCGGGAACATGAAGTCGATGACCGCCTGGCCCACATCGCGACCCTTGCCGTAAGAAGGGTTGAGGTGCATGCGCAAACCGGGTGCGGCATTGACTTCCACGATGCCGCCGCTTTGTTCTTCGAGCGGACGCAGCACCGATTCGCAGACCACGTCCACACCACAGATGTCCAGACCCACCATGCGGGCGGCTGCCACGGCACGTGCGGCGACTTCGGGGTGCACCTCGTCGGTGACATCGGTGGCGGTGCCGCCAGTAGACAAGTTGGCGTTGTTGCGCAGGATCACGCGACGACCTTTTTCGGGCACCGAATCGGGCTCCAGGTCTTGGGCGTGCAGACGGCCTACGGCGATGTCGTCAAAGCGGATTTTGGTCAGCGACGTCGCGTGACCTTCGCCACGGCGTGGGTCGGCGTTGACCTGGTCGACCAGCTGGCGCACGGTGTGCACGCCATCGCCCACCACCAAAGGTGGCTCACGGCGGGCAGCGGCCACGAGTTTGCTGCCCACCACCAACAGACGGTAGTCATGGCCAGGCAGGAATTTTTCGACCATCACCTTGCCGTAACGATCGGCGGTCTCGTAGGCAGCATGGAAAGCGTCTTGATCCGTGATGTTGACCGTGACACCTTTGCCCTGGTTGCCATCCTGTGGCTTGACGACGACCGGCAGGCCGATTTCCTGGGCAATCTGCCAGGCTTCTTCAACGCTGCTGGCGGGACGTCCCAGGGGTACGGGCACACCCGCAGCGTGCAGCAGTTGTTTGGTCAGGTCTTTGTCCTGGGCAATGGACTCGGCGATCGCGCTGGTGGTGTCGGTCTCAGCGGCCTGGATGCGGCGCTGCTTGGAACCCCAGCCGAACTGCACCATGCTGCCTTGCGTGAGGCGGCGAAACGGGATGCCACGGGCCACGGCAGCGTCGACGATGCAGCCCGTAGACGGACCCAGGCGCACGTCTTCGTCGAGTTCGTGCAGTTGGGCAATGGCGCCCTCCACATCGAAGCCCTGACCGGCCAGGACCGCCTGGCAGAGTTTCTCGGCCAAGTCGAGGGCGAGGCGACCCACTTCTTCTTCGGTGTATTCGACCACCACCTGGTAGGTGCCGGCTTCTTCGGTTGGCGTGGTGCGGCTGAAGGTGACGGGACAGCCAGCCTGGGCCTGCAGGGCCAGTGTGACTTTCTCCAGGGCATGCGCCATGCTGGCTTGCTGCCCACGTCCGCCATCAATGGTGCCGACGGCAGGGAAGGTGCGGCGCAGCTGCTGTTCGATCGCGGAAGCCAGCACGCGCTCAGACTCGGGGCAGCTGATGATGGCTTCGATGGCCGTGTGTCGGCTCCACAGATTGGGGCCGCGCAGGGCTCGAATTCTGGACACTTGCATGAACCGGGGTTCCTGTCGTTGTAATCAGAAAGAGGAAGGGCTCTGGCCGTAGCTCTTGACGCCAGCGCGGATCAGCTCGGCGGGGATGTCCAGGGCCCAGGCCACACAGGCGGCCACCAGCACATTGTCGGTGTCAAGGCGTCCCTCTTTGAGCAGCTTGGCCACAGCCGGGCGTTGGGCCGACAGCACTTCGGTTTCTTGTTGGCCTTGGGCCAGGACCAGTTGGCCGTTGCGCCAGAAGGCCACGCGTTGACCTTCGGTGCGGTGGGCTTGGAGGCGCGAGTGGTTTTCTTGGCTGGCATAGAAGATGACGCTGCCATCGCAGTACTGCGCCAGTTCGGCCACCTGCTCGTCTTCGGCGTTGAGGACCGCTGTACCGGTGGGCAGCACCACGTCGATTTGGGTGCGGATGTAACCCGGCATGCGATCGTCTTCACCCGCGTAGAGATCTGCTGGCAGGCTGGCAGCGGCCGGCATGCTGGTGACCACACCGATTCGGCAACGGTCGTAGGGCAGACCTTCGGTCAGCAGGTGCAAGGCATCGGTTTCAAACACGGCCGCTTGCACAGAGCGGTTGACCAGCAGGCGTTCGGCGTTGCTGAAGTCCATGCCTCCTTTGGCCTGGAGACAACGCTGGTTCAGATAAAGGCCATCGGCACAAGACAGGCCGGTGGTCCAGCCTTGCAGGTGCAGCAGCCATGCCGCGAGCTTGGCGGTGCGGGTGGTGTCGCCCGCACCCATGAAGCCCACCACAGGGATGCGGCTGTCCGATTGCGCTGGGAACAGGTGTTCCGCGATCGCTTTGCCCACATCGCGTGCCTGACCTTCGGCCGGATTCAGGTGCATCAGCAGGCTGGGACCGGCGTTCACCTCGACCACCACGCCCCCTGTTTTTTCAAGGGGCTGGGTGATGTCGGGTGTGACAACGTCGACCCCCGCGATGTCCAGACCGACCACTTTGGCCGCCAACACGGCCTGGTAGGCCACGTCCGGGTGCACGATCTCGGTGATGTCGGTGGTCATGTTGCCGGTGCGCTTGACCAGCACCTGCTGGCCCGCATCGGGCACGCTGTCGGGGGTGAGGCCCTGGCGTTGCAGCTCAAGCACTTCCGGGCTGCCCTGGCGCAGGCGCACGGTTTCCAGCGGCAGGCTGCCATCGCTGCCACGGCGTGGGTCGCTGTTGATCTGTGCGTTCACCAGCTCGCGCACAGTGCTTTGTCCATCACCTGTCACGCTGGCGGTTTCGCCGCGGCTGGCGGCCACCAGACGGTCGCCCACCACCAGCAGTCGGTGTTCCAAACCCTGGATGAATTTTTCGACGATGACTTCGTTGCCTTGTTTGAGTGCGATGTCGTAGGCGGCCTTGATGTCGGCCTCTTGGTACAGCTCGAGGGACACGCCGCGTGCGCGGTTGCCGTCCCCAGGTTTGACACAGACCGGAACGCCCACATCCTGTGCAGCCTCCCAGGCTTGCTCAGGGCTTTCGACCACCTGGCCTTCGGGCACCGCTATGCCGCAGTTGGCCAGCAGGCGTTTGGTCATGTCCTTGTCTTTGGAGATGCCTTCCGCAATGGCACTCGTGCGGTCGGTTTCGGCCGTCCAAATGCGGCGCTGGGCACTGCCGTGGCCCAGTTGGACCAGGTTGCCATCGTTGAGGCGGATGTGTGGGATGCGGTGGTGGTCCCAAGCCGCTTGCACGATGCTGCGGGTGCTGGGCCCCACAAGGCGGCTATCGACCAGGTCGGTCAGGTCTTCCGTGGCCTGGGCCACATCGAACGGGCGGTCTTCGATGGCCGCCATGACCAGTTCACGCGCCGTCAGAAGGGCTTGGCGTCCGACTTCGGGGTGGGGGGCACTGATGATGACTTTGTAGACGCCGCGCGGACCGGCTTCGCGGGCGCGGCCATAGCCATCTGGGATGCCGGCCAGGGTGAGCAACTCGAGTGCCACATGTTCCAGGATGTGACCAGGCCAGGTCCCGGTTTCCAGCCGCTGCAGAAAGCCGCCACGCACGCCGGGGCTGCAACGGTGTTCGATCAGGCCAGGCAGCCAGGCCGAAAGCCGTTCATTGAAGCCGGGCAGGGTGTTGGAGGGAAAGTCTTCCAGTTCGCCGATGTCGACCAGCGCCTCGATGACGGGAACATAAGTCCAGATGCTGGGGCCGCGCAGATGCGTCATGCGCAGGATTTGGATGGTCTTGTGGCTCATTAGAAAATGGGGTGGGGCGATACAATGGCCGACCTTTCGGTCCAGGTTGAAATTCATGACCCTTCCCACACCCTCTGTGCAGCGCCCGGTGATCCCGGAGGCGAGGCTTTCGGAGGTCCGATCACTGCTTCAACCTGATGAAAACGCAACAGCCTTTCTGGAAGTTGACCTGGATGGGTCACTGAAGTTTCACAAAACTGTGCTTATTTTGACCGATCGGCGGCTGCTGGCCTGCCCGGAGGGCCAAAAAAACTGGCAAATCTGCGACCTGCGTGCGGATTCCCGTCTGCTCCTGAGTGACCATGCGGGCGTGGGTTGTCTGGAACTGGTGACGGCTGGCCAGCGTCAAGCGGTTTGGCGCTTCACCCTGGGGCTGCAATCGGGTGCTGCGCGCATGGCCGGTCAACTCGAACGCCAGACCCTGCAGGCCAGTGAAGGCAAGCCCCTGCAAACCGCCCTGAGCGGGGCTGTTTGCCCGGTGTGCCAGGCCCCCCTGGACGAAGGTGAAGACGAATGCATCCGCTGTGGTCGCGAAGACCTCGCGCCGCCCTCGACCTGGACACTGCTCAAGCTCTGGCGCTTTGGGCGGCCCTACCGCAACCAGCTGCTGTTGGGCTTTGCGCTCACCTTGGCGTCTACCGCCGCGACCTTGGTGCCGCCCTACATGACCATGCCCCTGATGGACGAGGTGCTGATCCCCTACCAAAGTGGCAAGCCGATCGACTCGACTTTGGTGGCCTGGTACCTGGGTGGGCTGTTTGCTGCGGCCCTCTTGGCCTGGGCGCTGGGTTGGGCCAAGACCTACATCTTGGCGCTGGTGTCCGAGCGCATTGGTGCCGATTTGCGAACCACCACCTACCAGCACCTGCTGAGCCTGTCGCTCGAATACTTTGGCGGGCGCCGCACGGGCGACCTGATCGCCCGCATCGGCAACGAGACCGACCGCATCAACGTTTTCCTGTCTTTGCACCTGCTGGATTTCGCCACCGATGTGCTGATGATCGTGATGACCGCGGTCATCCTGTTCACCATCAACCCCACACTGGCCGTCATCACACTGCTGCCGCTGCCTTTCATCGGGTGGTTGATCCATGTGGTGCGTGACCGCCTGCGCACCGGCTTCGAAAAAATCGACCGCGTCTGGGCCGAAGTCACCAATGTGCTGGCCGACACCATTCCTGGCATCCGCGTGGTCAAGGCCTTTGCCCAGGAAGACCGCGAGGCCCAGCGTTTCAAGGACGCCAACCGCCACAACCTGCAGGTGAATGACCGGCTCAACCGCGTTTGGTCGCTGTTTGCGCCCACGGTCGCGCTGATGACCGAAGTCGGCCTGCTGGTGGTTTGGGGTTTTGGCATCTGGCTGGTTGCGCACGACCGCATCACGGTCGGTGTGCTGACGGCCTTCTTGGCCTACATCGGGCGCTTCTACACGCGGCTCGATTCGATGAGCCGCATCGTCTCGCACACGCAAAAGGCGGCTTCTGGCGCCAAGCGGATCTTTGACATCCTGGACCACGTTTCCAGCGTGCCCGAGCCCATGCAACCGGTGGCCCTGCCCGAACGTGTGACCGGACGCATCACGGTGCGCGAAGCCGGCTTCCGTTACGGCAACCGCGCGGTGATCCGCAACCTCGATCTGGAGATTGCGCCGGGCGAAATGATTGGTCTGGTCGGCCACAGCGGCTCGGGCAAGAGCACCCTGGTCAACCTGATTTGCCGTTTCTACGATGTGTCCGAAGGGGTGATCGAGCTTGACGGTGTGGACATCCGCCAGCTGCGCATCGCCGACTTCCGCCGTCAGATTGGCTTGGTGTTGCAGGAGCCTTTTCTGTTCTTCGGCACGATTGCCGACAACATCGCCTACGGTAAGCCGGATGCGACGCGCGAAGAAATCATTGCCGCGGCCCGTGCGGCCCATGCGCACGAGTTCATCTTGCGCATGCCGCAGGGCTACGACTCGCTGGTGGGTGAGCGTGGCCAGGGTCTGTCCGGTGGCGAGCGCCAGCGCATCAGCATTGCACGTGCCTTGCTCATCAATCCACGCATCCTGATCCTTGATGAAGCCACCTCGGCGGTTGATACCGAGACCGAGAAAGAAATTCAAAAAGCGTTGGACAACCTGGTGCGTGGCCGCACCACGATTGCGATCGCGCACCGCTTGTCCACGCTGCGCAAAGCCGATCGGCTGGTGGTCATGGACAAGGGCGTGGTGGTTGAAGAAGGCAACCACGACCAACTCATGGCGCTGGAAGGTTCGTATTGGCGCCTGTACCAAGCGCAGCAGCGCCAAGCGGAGTCCGAAGGCGCGGTGCTCGGTGGCGCAACGCAGGAGGTGACGGCATGAGCCTTGAACGCAACCCACTGGGCCGCTGGGTCTGGACCGATGCGCAGGGCGCTCGCCACGAGCAGGTGGTGGTGGTTCGGGCCTATCCCGTCACGGCCCCAGAGCAGGGCGCGGGTGTCATGGACGCCGAAGGCCATGAGCTGGCCTGGTTTGACCGGATCGATCAGGTGCCCCAGCCTTTGCAGGGCCTGTTGCGTGAAGCGATTGCCGAACGTGAATTCCTACCCGAAATCCAGAAATTGCTGACCGTCAGCAGCTTGGTCACGCCCAGCGTCTGGACCGTTCAGACGGACCGCGGTGAAGCCCGCTTCATGCTCAAGGGCGAGGAAGACATCCGTCGCTTGACCGGCAAGACCCTGATCGTGAGCGACGCGGATGGCGTGCAGTACCTGATCCGCGATCCGCTGGCACTGGACCGGCACTCGCGCAAGCTGCTCGACCGCTTCATGTGAAGCCCGTAGAGCAGCTTGTCACTTGGTGGTGCAGCTGCTGTAAATGTCCAATTCAGACCGGTACTCGGCGGCGCGGACACCTGCCATGCCCATGACCGAGTGGAAGTAATGGTCGTGGCTGAGTGCCGTGTCCTGTTTGTCCTTGAGACAGGACGGGCGCAGGCCCCGCTGCTGCTGAAAGAGGGGTGATGCCCAAGTGATCCAGGGCACGCGCTTTTGCACATCGGGTGCGATGGCGTAAGGCAGACCGTGCAGGTAGAGGTTGTTTTCCCCGAGCGACTCACCATGGTCGGCCAAATACACCATGGCTGTAGGGCCTGGGCGCTTTTTGAGCCAGTCGATGGTCTCCGCCAGAAAGTGGTCGGTGTAGGCGATGGTGTTGTCGTAGGCGTTGACCACCTGCTGGCGTTCGCATTCCTGCAGGGCATTGCTCGCGCATTCGGGCTGGAAACGCTTGAACGCAGCGGGCACACGCTTGTGGTAAGCCGGGCCGTGGCTGCCCATCTGGTGCATAAAGACCACCACGCCTTTGGCACGGCGTTCGGCCGGCAGTTCAGCGATGCGTTTGTCCAGATCGTGCAGCATGACCGCGTCGTGGCACTCGCCACCTTCGCAATACGCAGGCACATTCAGCACCGTTGTGCTGACGTTGGGCACCCGGGCACACACGCCCTTGCAGCCCGATTGGTTGTCGATCCAGAGCACGGCCAGACCTGCATGCTGCAGCACATCCACCAGCGATTCGTGGTTGCTGCTGCGTTTTTCATAGCCGTCCTTGCCCAGGTGCGAAAACATGCAAGGCAGTGAGGTGGCTGTGCTGGTGCCGCAAGACCAGACGTTGCGCAGGCTGACGATGTCTTCGCGTGCCAATCGTGGCGTGGTGTTGCGCTCGTAGCCGTTGATGCCGAAATTGCCGGCACGTGCGGTTTCTCCCACCACCACAATCAGTGTCGCGGGCGAGGCGCCTGCGGGCAACGCCAGTTGCGCGTCTTGGCCGATCGGTTCAACTTTGCTTTGATCGCGCTCGAGTGGCTGGGCCACCACTCGGCCAATGGCGTAGAAACTGTTGAGTGGGTTGATCAGGTAGCGCAGCTGGGTGTGGTTGCGCATGACCGAGGCAAAGTCTTGGTAGATCAGCATCAGACTGATCACCATGACGGCGATGGACGCGACAAATGACAGCGCGTTGGTGCCCAGGCGGCGTGCCCAGGAGAGCTCGCGCACCGGTTGGCGCCAGAGCCACCACACGGGCAGGACGCCCAGGAGGCCCAGAATCACCAACATGCGCCAGTTGAGCAGATCGGACGCCTCGCGTGGGTCGGTCTGCATCACATTGACGATCATGCTGGCGTCGATGACGATGCCGTAGCTCCACATGAAATACGCTCCGCTCGCTGCGCTCAGCAGGAACAGGGTGAGCACGGGCTTGAGCAGCCACTGCCAGTTCAGCAGAGACAGCAGGGCGTGGGTCAGTCCGGCAATGCCGAAGGCGAGGCCCACGCCGAACAGCAGGCCGCGCAGGCCAGAGACCTCGGGCAGTTGACCCAGCTGTTGCCACAGCGGCAGGTTTGACAGGGCCACCAGCCACAGGGTGACGAGCAAGCTCAGCAGCAGCGGATGGCGTGCGGTGGTCGGGGTGTTCAAGAAGGTGCGTTTCATCACACCCGTGATTGTCCCTCACTGCGCCAGCGAACGGACAGCAGCGCCCTAAACCCTTGGCGGAATCGGGTCAGGCAGGCCAGACCGAGCCGTGTTCGGGCACCACGGCACGCCATTTGATCTCGTGCTCGATGCGCTCGCGCAGCATGTCTGACGCTGCGCGCTCGCCATGCACCACGTACACCTGCGAAGGCGCGTTGGGCATCTTGTGCAGCCAGGACACCAGCTGGTTGCCGTCGGCATGGGCCGACGCCGATTCGATTTGGACGACCTCGGCGCGCACAGCCACGTCCTGCCCGTGGATACGAATCGGTGTCTCGCCGGCGGCCAGCCGTGCGCCGCGTGTGCCTGGGGCCTGGAAGCCGGTGAGGATGATCATGTTGCGGTGATCGCCGGCGTACTGCGCCAGGTGGTGCAACACGCGTCCGCCCGTGGCCATGCCACTGGCCGCCAGAATCACCATGGGGCCATGCCGCGTGGCCAGCGATTTGCTCTGCTCGGGGGTTTCCAGCATGGTGGCCACCCGGTCCATGGCGTGCACTTCGGGCAGACTCAGCCGGTGTTCACCCATGTGCTTCTCAAAGAGTGCGGTGGTGTGGATCGCCATGGGACTGTCAAGGTAGATCGGCAAGCTGCGGGGCAGTTCGCCCGCAGCTTTGAGCTGGGCAATGGTGTGCAGCACCGCCTGGGCGCGGCCCACGGCGAACACCGGTACGACAGCCACGCCGCCCCGTTTGGCCAGTTTTTGCAGCAAAGGACCGAGTTCGGTGAACAGCCGGTCTTGGGGGTGCTGGCGGTTGCCGTAGGTCGATTCGATCAGGACCGTGTCGGCCTGTGGTGGCACCTCAGGGGGATTCATCAGAGCGTCGTCGGGGCGTCCGAGGTCACCCGAGAACAAGATGCGGCGCCCACCCACTTCCAGCAGCAGGCTGGCCGCCCCGAGGATGTGCCCGGCTGTGAGGTAACGGGCCTTCCAGCCACGGATCGGTTCAAACCATTGGCCTGGTCGCTCGGTGTGGAAGTACTTCAGGCTGTCCAGCGCATCTTGCCGTGTGTAGAGCGGGAGGGCAGGTGCGTGCTTGGAAAAGCCGTGCCGGTTGGCAAAAGCGGCGTCTTCTTCCTGGATGTGCCCGCTGTCGGGCAGCAGGATCTTGCACAGGTCCAGCGTGCCGGGGGTGGCATGGATGCGGCGCTGAAAACCTTCCTTGACCAGCAAAGGGATGTACCCGCTGTGGTCCAGGTGCGCGTGCGTGAGCACCACGGCCTGGATTTGACCTGGCGCCACGGGCAAAGGATTCCAGTTGCGCAGCCGCAGCTGCTTGTAGCCCTGGAACAGACCGCAATCGACCAGCAAGCGCTGGTGGTTGTGTTCAACCAGGTATTTGGAACCGGTGACCGTGTCGGCACCGCCCAGAAACGTGATGGTGGCAGTCATGGCCCCATGGTAGCGGCAGTGCTGCGGACTGTCAGTGCGCCAACGGTGTCCGTTCGTAACGCGAGTGCCTAAAACAGGTGCCTGGCCACCAGGGCGTGGCGGCCAGGTGATGCTCAAGCGCCGAAGAAGCCCTTGAGCTTGTCGGTCCAGCTCTCTTCGCCCGGCTGGTGTTTGGCGCCGCCCTTGCGCAAGGACTCATCAAACTCCTTGAGCAGCTTTTTCTGGTGCTCGGTCAACTTGATGGGCGTCTCCACCGTGATGTGGCAGTACAAATCGCCTGGGTAGCTGCCGCGCACGCCTTTGACGCCCTTGCCACGCAGGCGGAACTGCTTGCCGGTTTGCGTGCCTTCCGGGATGTCAATGGCCGCCTTACCGCCTAAGGTGGGCACCTCGATTTCGCCACCCAGTGCGGCCTTGGTGAAGCTGATCGGTACGGCGCAGTGCAGGTCATCGCCATCGCGCTCGAAGATCTCGTGCTTTTTGATGCGGATTTCGATGTACAGGTCACCCGGCGGACCACCGTTCGTGCCAGGCTCGCCGTTGCCACTGGAACGGATGCGCATGCCGTCGTCGATGCCGGCGGGGATCTTGACTTCCAGCGTCTTCTGCTTTTTGACTTTGCCCTGACCATGGCAGGTGCCACAAGGGTCGGGGATGATCTTGCCAGTGCCTCGGCAGTGCGGGCAGGTCTGTTGCACGCTGAAAAACCCTTGGCGCATTTGCACCGTGCCTGAGCCGTGACAGGTTGAGCACGTTTTAGCGCTGGTGCCGGGTTTGGCGCCGCTGCCGTGGCAGGTGTCGCACTCTTCCCAGCTTGGAATGCGCAGCTGGGCGTCTTTGCCATTGGCCGCTTCTTCCAACGAAATTTCCATCGCG
>JACCDQ010469214.1_pt1 | contig 10573 bp, 5 predicted proteins | sample 7446031 | NCBI WGS metagenome assembly JACCDQ01 (sample SAMN15323442, study PRJNA562643) | freshwater metagenome | isolation source: river surface water | place: USA:Blue River Watershed | collected 2017-08-17
TATCGAAAAATGAGTTGAGACCCAATGCCTCAACCCATTATTTTGAGAAAAAATCAAGAAACCTTCATCTTTTCGAGAATAGATGCTTCAGAAAGCAAAGGCGTAGCCCCCGATTGAGTTGCCACATAAGCCCCAACAGCACACGCAAACGCTAAACATTCGGCAATGGGCTTATTTTGCAAAAATTTACTTAAAAAACCCGCTAAAAACGAATCCCCACTTCCGATGGTATCCAAAACATCAACCCTAAATCCCTGATGCTCAGTTATGTTGTTCATTTCGTCGATATAAAAAGCACCATTTGCCCCACGAGTAACCAAAATACCTCTGAGCTGATATTTATTTTTTAGAAAAAGAGCCAGCTCAAATTCAGAGCCAGATTGGCCCAAAGACTGACAAATTAGCTCCAATTCTTCATCATTGACTTTCAATATATCCGCTAATTCAAACAAAGAAAAAATCAAATCCAAATCATAAAAAGGCTTACGAATATTAATATCCAATACTTTTAATTTAGCCAATTTTTGAAGACTAAAAATTGTATTCCTAGAAACCTTATTTCGAAGAGCAAGGCTCCCAAAAACCAAAGCATCAGCTCCCTTTACTAGGTTTTCTGCCACCTCATTTGGAAAAATAAAATCCCAAGCCACGTCCTCAATAATAGTATAAGAAGGACTCCCCTTTTCGTTTAACGAAACCTCTACCACACCCGTTGGCTTGTCCAAAACCTGAATGGCCTCAGTATCGACACTCCTATTATTCAGAAAAGTAGTAATTTCTTTTCCAAGCTCATCATTTCCGACAGCACTGATGATATGTGCATGAAGCCCCAATTGTCGGGCATGAACAGCAACATTCATCGGAGCACCACCAGCAACCTTTCCAGTCGGAAGCAAGTCCCAAAGAACTTCCCCAAAACAAACAATATTTTTAATTTCTGACATCATTTTCTACTATAAAATTTGATTAAATTCGATTCTTTCGGCATCAGGCCCAGCAATATTGAAGTACTTACAACCATTTTTCCAGAAAGGCAGAAAAACAGGAGCATCTTCCAAAACCAAATACCCTTTTGATTGAAGAAAAACAAACAATTCCTCGACATTCTCCACATCAATGGCAAAATGGTCTATTTTTCCATCTTTTCGTGCCATTATTTCGGGTAAAATAGAATCTGGCATTTGATAAATTTCCACCACTATTTCGCCACTTTGCATCATCGCAACCTCCCCCAACTCCCCATTATAGTCGAAATTCTGTTGCATCACATTCTCAAAGCCCAACCCTTCATAAAAAATAATCGAACGAGCCAAATCCTTCACCGGAATACCGATATGCTGTATTTTATTAAATTTCATTTTTCCCATATTGATTTCAAAGCATAAACATTACCAGAAACGACATTAGCAGACCCTTTTTTGGTGTAAATTTTACAATTTTTAAAAGATTCATTCGGGAAAAATAAATCCGTTAGAGCCACTTCGCCGTCATTTACAAATAATTCGACAGAAGCAACATCAATCAAAACATGAAACTTCACTACCCCATTAGGACTAATAGGAGCTGAATGAATTTTTGCAAATTTATCTGAAAAATCTGTTTTTCCAGATTTTGTTCTATCTATAAAAACCTGATTTAGTTTTTTGTCGAATCCAAGAACTACTTTTTCATTTTTATCATTATAAATTTCAATTCCAAATTCATTGGCAGTAGAATTTTTCAAGTCAAAAGTCAATTCAATTTCTTTTAAAATAGCTTTAGAATCAAGGATTTTCTCCTTTTCAACCAACGTAGGAGAAATTTTCTCTTGTTTTTTTCTGATTTTTTCTAAATTATCAATAGGCTTTTGCGACAATCGATATCCTTGGTCTGTTTTTATTAAACTTAATTCTCTTGGAACAGTCATTCCACTTCGCCAAGTGCTGGTCGGTACTTTTGTAGCATAATCGTCCCAATTTGACATCCAACCGATGTAAATTTTCTTATCATTGGGGGCATTGAACCAAGACACCCCAGCATAATTATCCGCACCATAATCCAACCATAAAGTAGTCGTAGGAGAATTTTCATTGACAAACGTTTTTCCATCAAAATGCCCCACAAAATATTGCGTACCCGAGCCACCATTGACAGCCCCCCGTCCAATATTTTGAATTAAAACCCATTTTTCACCCTCCGAAGTCTGAAACGATAATATATCAGGACACTCCCAAACCCCACCATGAGCCCCCTCTTTTTCACCAAAAGAACCAGTTTTGGCCCAATCCTTCAGATTAGGAGAAGTAAAAATCTCCAAATGTTGGCCTACTGCCAAAGGCATCACCCAATGTTTGGAAGGCTCATGCCAAAAAACCTTTGGGTCACGAAAATCCGTATCTCCTTTATTCGGAATCACAGGATTTTTTTGATATTTCACCCAAGTCCGACCCTTATCCAAACTATACGCAATTCCTTGCGACTCACGGTCATTTCTACCAGCTTTTTCCTTCACCATGTCATGATACGTAAAAATCGCAACCAGAGGCTTTTCTTTTCCAGTCTGAAACCCAGAGGTGTTATTTTCATCTACCACAACACTACCCGAAAAGATATATCCGAGAGAATCTGGATACAAGGCAATCGGCAAGTGTTCCCAAGAAACCAAATCTTTGCTCACAGCATGCCCCCAGTGCATAGGCCCCCAAACGGTACTATCGGGATAATGTTGATAGAAAAGATGGTATTCACCTTCGTAATAGACCAATCCATTGGGGTCGTTCATCCAACCTTTCGGAGGAGTGAAATGAAACAAAGGACGGTGTTCCTCCTGATAATATTCATTCGATTGAGGAGATTTTTGGCAAGCCAAGAATAATCCGGATAAGAGCAATACATACTTTATCATAGGCAAAATAGTTAAATATGGTGCAAATAAAGGAAAAAAACAGAATAAAACCTTTCATTTGAATTAAAATTCACTCATCAGCCATTCGACCAAGTTCGCTTCAGTATCTAAATTAAGTTTTTTTCGCAAACGATATCTTTTTAGCTCCACACTCCGATAGGTAATGTTGAGTAATTGAGCAATTTCTTTGGTGCTTAGATTCATTTTCAGATCAGCACACAATTTTCAATCACCTTGGGATAAATCTGGAAACTTTTCCAATAATTTTTTAAAAAAAGCTTCATGAACTCTCGTGAAATTTTGCTCGAAAAAATGCCAATCTTGTTCGGAAGAAATATTTTTATCAATAAGTTTTATCATTTGGCTCAGCATTCCTTTTTTGGTTTGGGCCTCAATATGTTGACTTTCTGCTTTCAGTTTAATCAAAAGTTCATTTTTTTTAATCAATTGCATAGTAGAATTGGCAAGCTCTTCAGACTTTCGCAACACATCTTGCTCCAATTGTTCATTTCTCAGACGAATAATCTCTTGCTTATTTTTTTCCTGCTGTTTTTTCAATTCTGTTTCCTTTTCTACGAGTAATTTTTGGTTTTGCTCCGACAACCTTTTCAAGTGAACTTTATAAAGAAACCAAGACAAGCACATAATGATTAAGAAATAAACACTTTTGCTGTAAAAATTCCAATACCAAGGCTCACTGATGATAAATTTCAACGTAACATCTCTCCCGCTCATGTTTGTTTTCAAATGAAAAACATAAGAACCTGGCTGTAAATTATTGAATTCTTTAAAAGGAATATCCGAGTAAGCAGACCAATCATCTGAAAAATTTTCTAAAAAATAAGAGAATTTGATAGAAGATGTAAAATCTGAAGAAGAAAACAAAAACTTAACCGAGTTTTGGTCATATTTGAATTCAAAACTATCCAAAGCATCATTTTCTGAATAAAAATACTTTGTTAGCTCGGGAGCTCCATCCACACTTATCGCACGGATTAATGGGTTTTTCTTATTTTTTCTAATAATACTCGGAATATTTTTTTCATCAAGAATAGCAAATCCATTTTCTTTGCAAAAAAACATAGTCGAATCAAAGAGCAAAACATTCTCATAATCATCCACCCAATTTCCTGTTTTTAGAGGAATTTCATTCCAGACATTTGTCCGGTCAATAAATCCAAAAGATGAATTATGCTTCAGAATCCACAAATTATTTTTATTTAATTGAAAAATTCTTTTCGTATCCTTAAGATTTAAAGATTGATTTCGAATGAGTTTATTTTGCATAGTGTCATAGACATATAAACCCTTCATGGTCGAAATAAAGACTTGATTATTCAAACGACTTAGATTTTCCACTTCCCCTAGAACCTGAATCTTCACATGTTTGATGACCTTTCTAAAATCTTCCGAAAGCCATAGATGATAAATACCATCATTCAGGGTTTGTACAAGGTATTCATTAGAGCCAATTTCCTCAATTTTCTTTATTGGGGCGGAAAAATTTTCAATTGGAAAAAGAAATTTAAATTTTCCGTTATCATCTTTTTTGTAGAGACATAATTTCGTGTAAGTACCTTGTAGTAAATAATCGGGATAATTTTTTATTTTTTTAATAACCAAGCCTCCCGTAATAGAAGACAAAGGAATTATTTTAAAATTTTCAATCACAAATGTACCATTATTATGCCCACAAAATAATTGGTTATCAATCAATTGCAAATCCCAAGTTTGATTTTCAGTTCCCCTCAATAGTTTAAATTTTGCGAATGGTTTTTGAATATTATTATAAAAAACACCGTGATTGGTCGCTAAATACAAAAAATTATCGTGCATTTCGGCATCAAATACAGTTCCTAATTCACCTTCTATTTCATCAAAATATCTAAAAGGGGAACTCAGTGCCAGCATAGAAATACCATTATCGAGTCCAAGCCAAATATTCCCATCCAAATCGCTTGTCATCGACAAGACCGTATTATTTTGTAAGCCATTTTTTCGGTTAAAATGGCTTATCAGATTTCCATTTTTATCAGTAAATACCAGTCCATTTAAAATTGTCCCAAATAAATATTGACCTGAAGGCAAACGAATCCCTGCATTTATCTGATTTTGTTGAAAAAACTGTTTACTTTTTTGGTTAAAAATTTCCATTTTCTTCCCATCAAACAAATATAATCCTCGATTGGTACCAATCAGGATTTCGTTGGCTTTATCTGTTGGCAATATTGTATGAACAGATTCATTTTTTAACACATCACTTTTGGCTAAGAATATAAATTTTTCACCCACCAATTCAAATATCCCCTCATTCAACACTTGCAAAAAATATCTACCCTTCACCTCAAACACAAATAAGATATTTCCTGGAGCATTTAACTTTTTCAGCTGATTATTTTTATACAAATAAATAACCGCAAACGACTGAAACAAAATACCGTTTGGAATTTCTAAAATATGCCAAATTTCTTCTTGGGCAAATGATGGTTCTTTGATTTGCCCCCTAAGCGAATGGTATTTCAATTGCCCATCATGTTTGGTTTGCCAATAACCAAACTCACCCAATGAACCCGTAAATATTTTACCCGAATTGGTACACAAGACCGACCTAACAATTTGTTTGTTTGGCAAAGGGAATATTTTCCAATTTGTTCCATCGAACTCCAACAAACCTTTTGAATTTGCAAAATACATGAAGCCCGTTTTATGATTTTGAGAAACACCCCAATTTTGACGGTGGGCTTTATACCATTGATGCGAATAATTGAAATAATCTGTTTGACACAACTCAGACAATCCTTGGGCTTTCAATCTTATAGGGATGAAAGCGACAATGATGATTAAGTATCTATATAAATCTTGAATCTTCATACAAAAAATCGATAATATTCATTTGAAAAACAAATTAATTGAATTTATCTGTAAATATACAAAATGATGTAGTATTGATGTAGGTTAATTTTATGGTAATTATCTTAAATTATTGATATTTGCACTTAAATAAATTCTAAAAAAAGCTATTTTTTAAGACGTTTTATGAATTAAAAACAAATCTGTTGTTTGATTTAAATCTTCTTAATGATGTAGGTAATTAATCTTTTTTTTATTTGAATTATTGACATTCACTCATAACCTTAAATAAAATGAACAAGCTGTTTCGACCAAAAATTCGGCAATACCTGCCAGTCATACTTCTCTCCTTATTACTTGGCATTAGTAGTATGGCACAGACGAACTTTAACGGTAAAATAATTGATAACCTTAGCAATGAAGGAATACCTGGGGCTACAATTAAAGTAAAAAATACAAATAAAGGAGTAAGCACCGATACAGAAGGGAAATTTACGCTCAGTAATATCAATCGAAACGATGTCTTGATTATCAGTTCGATTGGATATGACACCAGAGAATACATCATCAAAACCACCATAGATATATCAATTTCCTTAAACCAAAGCGAAACTGCCTTAAACCAAGTAGTTGTGGTGGGCTATGGCACACAAAGAAAAGTTGACATCACCGGGGCAACATCAAGTGTCAAAGGGGAAGAATTAATCAAACAACCAATCATGACCGCCACCCAAGCGATTCAAGGGAAAGTAGCTGGTGTACAGATTATTAGCAATGGACGACCAGGCTCATCTCCAAATATTCGAATAAGAGGTATAGGAACAGCTTTAGCTGGAACCTCAACGCTTTTTGTGGTAGATGGCGTTTTGACAGATGATATCAGTAATATCAACACCTCCGATATTACCAATGTAGATATTTTGAAAGATGCTTCATCCACTGCTATTTATGGGGCAAGAGGAGCCAATGGTGTAGTGATTATCAGTACAAAAAAAGGGAGCAATGATAAACTCAGCATCAATTACAACAATATGATTGGTATTCGTTCGGCGAGTAACCTTGTAAAAATGGCAAATAACGAAGAATACGCCAATTATGTCAGTGCCGCTAGTGGGCAAATTTTGCCATCAGGAGATATTTCGACTGATTGGTATGGTAAAATATTACGAAATGCTCAAATGCAAAACCATAATCTATCAATCGCTGGTGGCTCCAAATACTCCAAAAATTATTTAAGTTTAAGCTATTTAGATGAACAAGGAATAGTCATAAAAAATAATTTTAAACGATTTACCGCCAGATTAAACAACGATTTTGAATTTAATTCTAAACTTAAAGCAGGTATTTCAAGCTCATTATCAAATACCCAAGACCAAAACGTAAATTTAGGAACAGCATATAACAATGCTTATCGAGCAGCACCCATCATTGAAGGTATGAAAGATGGGAAGTACGGAAATACTTCTTTGTATCAAAATGTAGGAAATGCAATATTAGACATCAATAACAACGATGATTTCAGCCAATCGAATAGGATTCAATCCTCTGCTTTTATTGAATTTAAGCCAATAAAGGGTTTGATGATTAAAACAAATATCGGAGGAGATTTGAATTACCGAAATGCAAGAGTTTATAATTATCAGTTTAATAATAACCAAACTACATTTTTACAAGCTGGAGGAAATCAACGTAACCCGAATAGCAATTTAACCACAAGCCAATCGAATAGTTTTAGGTGGGTATGGGATAATACCATCAGCTATCAAACACAAATACAAAAACACAATTTCAACATATTAGCAGGAACAACCGCCGAATCTTATAATTTTCATACATTTAGTGCTTTCAGAAAAGATATCCCAGCTGCCAAAAACCTCTGGTATATCAATACTGGCAATGCCAATACTTCAACCAATTCGGGAGAAGGGGATAAATGGACTCGAAACTCATACATTAGTCGTTTAAACTATAATTTTGATCAAAAATACCTACTGACAGCCACTATTCGTGCAGATGGTAGCTCAAGATTTCCCTTAAATAACCGTTGGGGAATTTTTCCATCACTCGGTGCGGGATGGGTATTGTCGAATGAAAATTTCATGAAAAACCAATCATTGATTCAATTTCTAAAAATTCGAGCAAGCTGGGGGCAAGTCGGGAATGATAGAATCCCCTCAGATGGATATATTGTGACAGTCGAACCAAATTTAGCCTACGCATTTGGAGGAGGAACCGCCACTCTTGGCTCTGCTATTACACAAATTAAAGATACAAATATAAAGTGGGAAACTACCCAAGAAACAGATTTTGGACTTGAATTTAGCACACTAAATGGAAAACTACAAGGTGAATTTGGCTATTATGATAAAAAATCATTGAATCTATTAATCAATGTAAAAGTTCCTTCCGTCACTGGAGATAAAGACGGAGTAGTCCTAACCAATGCCGCTTCTATTCGCAATAAAGGCTTGGAAGCATCTTTAAATTGGAGAGATAAAATTACTGAAAACTTATCTTATAAAATTGGTGGCAATATCACTTTCAATCAAAACTCTGTTATTGGTCTTAATGGAGGACAACCTATCTTGGACGGAGGCATCGGTGCTGCCCAACAATACACCACCAAAACAGATAATGGACAACCGGTAGGCAGTTTCTATGTTTTAAAAACCTTGGGAGTGTTTCAATCCGATGCTGAAGTAGCTGAATATAAAAACAGCAGTGGAGTGCTAATTCAGCCAAGTGCCTCGGCAGGTGATTTTAAATATCAAGATACGAATGGCGATGGAAAAATTGATGATGCAGACAGAGTCTTTGCTGGCTCTTATCAACCAAAAACATTTTTTGGATTCAATTTGGGACTCAGCTACAAAAACTTCGACTTGAGTATAGATGCTTATGGCAATCTTGGAAATCAGATATATAATGGAAAAAAAGCTTTCAGACAAGGGTTATTGGACAATATAGAGGCTAATATGGCATATACTAGGTGGAGTCGTGGTAGTGGAATTAATAATGAACCTGCCGCAAATGCTGGAAATTTACCGGCTTCAACTTACTTTTTAGAATCTGGCGATTTTCTAAGAATTAATAACATAAGCCTTTCTTATTCGCTAAAAAAAGAATTATTATCAAAAATAAAAATAAATTCAGGAAGGGTATTTTTGACGACTCAAAACTATTTTACATTCAAAAAATACTCCGGATTTACACCTGAGCTGACAGGAAATCCAACCAATTCAGGGATAGAGCTCAATGCCTATCCTACAAATAAGACCCTGGCAATTGGTTTGAATATAGGATTCTGAAAATAAATTCAACGATAATTAATGAAGATATGAAAAAGATACAATATTTACTATTAAGCTGTTTTTTGCTGGTATTCGTTTCGTGTACAAGCGATTTTTTAGACGTACAGCTACAAGGCAAACCAACAGCAGAAACTGACCCTAATTTGGCTCAAAACTTAGTAGTGGGAGTCTATAATAGTCTCATGACAGCAGAAGCTTTTGGAGCAGAAGGCGATATTCACGGCATTGCCTTCGTCAGTGCAACCAACATCATTTCTGATGATGCCGAAAAAGGAAGCACCCCAAGCGATCAAAGGGGTACGGTTGGAGTAATAGATGATTTTACGCTTACACCTACCAACTTATTTGTTCAATCGCTTTGGGCTGGTCATTACAATGGCATTGCTAAGGCAAACAATGCTCTCAATATTATTTCGCAATCCACTTTAGATGAAAACACTAAAAATCGGTTAACAGCGGAGGTTAGGTTCATTCGTGGGTACTATTACTTTAACTTAGTCCGATGGTTTGGTGGAGTACCCAAAATATTACGTGTTCCCAAAGATGCAAATGATGCAAACATAGACCCCGTTTTTCAAACCCGGGCAAGTGTTGATGAAATTTACCAAGTAATCCTTGAGGACTTACAGTTTGCTGCCAATAATCTAAATATTCGAAACAAAACTGGAGCAGGGAGAATTTCTAAAGGAGCAGCTCAAGCATTACTTGCAAAAGCTTACTTGTACAAAAAAGATTGGAAAAAATCTTATGAATTGAGTAAAGAAGTCATCGAATCTGGGCAATATGCTTTATTGGCAAATTACGAAACTATTTGGAGGCAAGCAGGAGATAATAGCAGAGAGGCAATTTTCGAAATTCAGACTGGTCAATTCAACAATTCAGACTTTGGAATAAATGCCTATTCTATGTTTCAGGGCCCTCGAGTGGGAGGGAAAGGTGGTTGGACAGATTTAGGTTGGGGCTTTTGTACACCTTCGCAAAGCCTAATAAACGCTTATGAATCTGGGGATAAACGTAAAGAAGCGACCATCATTTTTATTGACAATAGTGGGAAACACAAAGGAACAACTTTATTTGATGGATTCAGAATCCCAAGTGCAGATTCGGTAGAAAACCTTAGATATAATTATAAAGCCTATCATTCGGAAAATAAAAATGTTGAAAACTTTCTAGGGAATAGAGATTTTAAACAAAAAAATGTTCATCTGCTGAGATTCGCCGAAGTGTTATTGATAAATGCTGAAGCCGCCAACGAATTGGGTAATACCTCCGAAGCTTTGCAGAAAATCAATATAGTTCGAAGAAGAGCAGGCTTAGAAGAAAGCATTGCCACTGATCAATCATCGATTCGCAACGCCGTGTGGAAAGAAAGACATCTGGAACTTGCTCTCGAACACGACCGCTTCTTTGATTTGGTTCGAACAGGACAAGCAACAGAAGTTCTATCTAAAACGAGCAAATATTATACGCCAAACAAAAATGAGTTATTACCAATTCCTGCTTTACAAATAGCGTTAAGTGGGGGTAA
>JACCDQ011348125.1_pt1 | contig 10567 bp, 11 predicted proteins | sample 7446031 | NCBI WGS metagenome assembly JACCDQ01 (sample SAMN15323442, study PRJNA562643) | freshwater metagenome | isolation source: river surface water | place: USA:Blue River Watershed | collected 2017-08-17
CGGCAGGGGCTGGCACTTGGCTCTAGACCCGCCGATGCCCTCGCCTGCCCCGAGGTAACTGTCGGGCGTGGCCTCGACTTTCTGGGCTGCCGTCAGGTCGATCGATTTGGGATCGATGTTCGGTCGATGGGGATCGAGCACAACTTTGGTGGCTGTCGAACCACTCGCCGCTGCCGCGCCTTCGCTAGTGAGCGCTTTGGGGTCATCGGCAAGCCGCCCGGTTGCAAAATCGTTACCCGCATAACCGGGCACTCCGGTGGGCGCGTCCGTATCGGTCACGATGGCGTCGGCTGTCGCCTGGACCTGCCGCCCGAGCGCCTCGCCTTGTTGCGCGGCAGTTTGTGCGTGCGCGCGGTGAGGCACGAAGCCACCCACGGTGCAGACTGCCAACATCGCGAGGCAGAAGGAGGGCAATCTTCCCCGCGTCATTGGGACGCGCCCAGGTGGGCGAGGCCCATGCGAGCGACTGGGGCGCCCGCTCCACCTCCATCAGCAATCGCATCGAGTGCATAGCGCGTGGTGATATTCCCCGCGATTCGATCGTAGGACGGAACCGCAGAGACGCAGGTCAGGCTGTCGCACGGGACATAGTCACTGGTGGTCGCAATCCAGGTCGGCACAGATTGCACCGCGAAGGCGCGAAACAGCCGCGGATCGATCAGCACACTCGCTGCCTGATCGCTCGCCACCAGCTTCTGCATGGCGACGGCAAAGCGCGCCGGGTTGCCCGCTGGAAATCCACGAAACACCACCACCCCGCCCGCCGCCGTGACATCGCCGATCAGCCGCCGCAGCGAAGCCTCGGGCATTGACAGGCTGGCGAATGCCACGAGCATTGGCCCACTATGCGGGGACGTCAGCGTGTCGCGCGCGCCGGCCACCATCGCATCGAGATCGACTTGCCCTGGTGCGCCAATTGCACCGGCGCCGGTCGATTGGGGGGCGCCCCTCAACGCCGCCTGTCCGGTTGCGGCCACTTCGGCGGCAGCCCGGCGCGCTATATCTGCCCGTGCCAGCGCGGCAGCGACCAGGTCCTGGGCAATGTTCTGCTGCGCCTCCGTGTGCGCGGTGATCGCGTCAAGGTTCAGCGGATCTGCGTTCTGGCCAAGCGCGACGCCCATGCCGCCAAGCGCCGCCAGGAACAGGGCGAGGAGCGCCAGGCGCTGGGTGGAGCGGCGCGTTCTCACAACACGCAACAATTGCGCTTGCGCCAGACGAGGAAGCCCACGTCTTCACCGATGACCGGATAGACCCGCCCCGAATGCGGAAGGATCGTGCTCGCTCCGATCGGCGAACAGGCCTCGCGCCCCGAGACCATCGGCGCGGGGTTCACCATCTGCAGCCGGTACTGCTGCTTCTTGAGGATCGGCATCAGGTATTTGCCGCACAGCCCCTTCGAGCCCATCGTTCCCCAGGCCAGCCCCTCACGATGCATCTTGTAGATCATGTGCTCGGCGGCGAGCCGCGATGATTGCTCCAGCCCGACGTTGGCGCCGATATTGCCGTTCATCGGATACATCGGCCCATTGCAGCCCGAGCACCAGAACAGCGGATCGAGCGGCAGCCTTGCGGTCGCAGCCACGCAATCGGCCGCGCAGGCGGCCTGTGCCGGCAGGCTCGAAAACAGCGCCGCCTCGGGGTTGAGGATCGTGGTCAGCGCATCGTCCTGCCAGGTCGGGTCGAGTTCGGTCACATAGGCGATATCGAAGCTCGACTTCTCGAAGCACAGGAAATCGGTGAGGATCTCGAGCCAGTAGAGCAGCGGGTAGACGTAGTAGTGGACGTGGTATTTGGCGGTGTTCTGCCCACGCCCGCCGATCTGCGAGCCTTGGCTCACGTAGCCATTGCCGACATTGAACCCCGGATTGAGCTTGATCCCGCCGAGGTTGGGAAAGCAGAACGGCTTGGTCGTCACATCGATCAGGCGGACGGGCTCCCAGAAGCCCAGGGCAACGCCGATCCGCGGGATCGGTGAGCCGCAGGCACAGAGCGGAAAGCCAGGATTATGGGTGTCGGCGCGGCTCGACCCCCAGATTTTTATCGAGCCCACTGACAGCGGGAACAGGCAGCCCCAGCACACATCAGTCACCGGATTGATGAAATTGCCCGTGCAACGCGAAGGCGCTTGCGCCTCGGCGGACGTACCGAGCACTAGCGCCAAGATGGCGAACAAGAGACCAAGCACGCGGGTCATCGTGTCTCTCGATCGCTGGGACCATCATCCTTGTGGGTGACGCGTTCGAGCCAGGCGGCATCGGCCTTGTGCTTGGCGATGAGCCAGAAGGGCATGAGCACGACAATGTAGGCGATCAGCGCAGCGGTGAGGCCGGCAGCGACTATGCCCAGGACAACCACAAGGTCGTTCCAGAACAGCGTGACCGCGCCGAGCAGGGTCAGCGACGCAAGCAAGGAAAGGCGCGCCCAGCGCAAGGCGGGCGCTTCCGGGGCCGCCAGCGGTGCAGGAAGCAATTCCATGAACCTCCGGCGCGCCCCGCTCATGTCCGATCTCCGACTTTGTGCGTTTCGGGGGACAGCGCCACTTCGCCAACCTGCAGCACGTTGCCCTGCTGGCGGACCAGCGCAGGCGTATGGGCGATGCCAAAGCGCGCGGTCAGCACGCCGCCCTGATCGAACCACACCCGGCGTTGGAGCGCCCGCATCTTTGCAAACGGGGAGCCAGCGACAAGGATGAGCGACACATGGGCATCGTCGCCCTGCGCCTCAGCCCAGGCGATCTGGCGCTCGCTGGTGCCATCAACAAAGAGCAGCGTGCGCGGCAGCGCTACCAGGTCGAGCGGATTGACCCGCGTGCCCCGCGCCGCGATCAGCGCGCCCCTGGCGTCGCGAATATCGGCGGACAATGTCATCGCGGGATCGTAAGTCCAGCTGCGGCTTTCGCTGGCAGGGGTCAGTCCTGCGACCGGCGTCGGATTCAACACGCGCGCTTCGGCGCGCGCGGCAAAGGCGCGATTGAGCCGGTCGAGTTCACCCGAGCTTTGCGCGACCTGGAGCCGTGCTTCGATCGTCGTGAGAAGATCGGCTTCGATCACCGGCCAGGCCTCGCCGAATCGGCCGAGATCATGCCCCTCCCCGTCGGCTTGTGACCCAGACGCGTCTGCGGGGCGGGCCGCCCCGGTGAGCAGTGCAAGACCAGCCACCAGACCAAGACTGGCCGCGCGGAGGACCGACGCCGTCACAGGATCGCCTCCGCACTGCCAATCAGCCGGTCGCGGCAGACAAAGCCGATAGCGGCGTACCGGCTGTCAAAGCCATCCTTGTGCGGCGAGGCAGCGAAGACGCAGCCCTGGGGCACCGTGCCCAGCGGTCCCGGTACCAGGATTTCACCCTGGCGCGTGCGTGGTTTGAGGCGCGCGATCGTGCGCCCGTTGACGCGCACGGCCCACCCGACACGATCCACCCGGTCGCCCGGCAGGCCGTAGGCAATCTTTACGAAGGCGGGAGGCTCCTGCCCGAAATGACGCCGGACCAGCGGATCGTGTCCCGGTGCGAACACCACATAGTCGCCGCGCCGCGGGATGCGCCCCCGTTCGACGAGAAAGGCCCAGTCGGGCAGCGACTGCGATGCGTTGATCAGTACGACATGCTGCGCGCGCCAGTCGGCGAGTACGGCCAGCCCCAGACCCGCCATGGCCAGCACAGCCCCGGTCGCGACGCGCTTGCTCGTGAGCAGGCGCCCAACGCTTGAGGCAGGCGTCATTGCGGCAAGGTTCGCGCCGTCGGTCATTGCGGCGCGCCCTCGTGAAGAAGGTAGTCACGCATTCGGGTTTCGACGTCGCCGGCCTCGCGGCGCTGTCCGACCGGATCCGCTGAACGGGCCGATGCAGGCGCGGTCTGCAATGCAGGCAGGGTCGCCCGAACCTCGCGGGCGATATCACCCGTAATATCGGGCACGCTGCCCCCGACCACGGCTTCGCTCACCAGCACGATCTGTCCGCCGCGCGCATGGCGCGCGATCGTCGCATCGAGCACCTTCATGAATTGCGCGGTACGGTCAGCGATCTGGTCAGGCGGCGTGTCGCCGCGCGCCTCAGTCCGCACGTAGGCGCCCACGAGACTGGCGAGCTGGACCTTGACCACGCGCGCCGGTGCGGCTCGCACATCAAGGATCACGCGCGTCATCCACGCGCCCCAGCACAACGCACCGATCAGGGCCGCCAACGCTAGGACCTGCCCGCGCGCGATGCCGCCGGGCGCAGGTGCCGACGGCGCATCGCGCGACCCACCTGTCGTGCGCTGGATATCGGGATCGTCGCTCATGCAGCCCCCCTTCCACGCTCCCACGCACGCGCAATCGTCGCGCGACGGAAGAATGCAGCTGCGCAGAAGCCCCAGCTCCAGGTAAGGCTAAGCAGCACGGTGAAGCTGTGCCGCGCCTCGGCGGGCGCGGCGGCGAACCGCGTGGCAAGATTGGCCAACTGCGCCATCGTGTCGCCCAGGCAGAAGTTGCCGAGCGCCAGCATGCCGCCCGTGATCGCTCCGAGCGCCGCCAACGCATTGACCGCAAGCCATCCGACAAGGCGCAAGCCATTGGCGAGGTGGCGTCCCACGTAGACGCGCGCGGGGACCGCCACGCTCATCGCCCGCCTCCCGCCTGGTTTGCCTGTGATGCAAGGCCATCCTTGCCCGCAAAAGCCACAGCCTCGATCGCGTCAGCCATCGCCCGCCCCTCGTGCAGCGCGTGCTCGATCCGGGCGAAGGTCGCCGGGCTCGACGAATAGAGCGTCGCCGAAAACGGATCGAGCACGAGCCGGCATACGGTTTGGGTGTCGGGGCCCCGGATCAGCAGGTCCGAATAGTCGGTGCCCTGGCGCTTCAGCGAGCGCAGCAGTGCATCGGTGTGGTTGTCCATTTCGAAGCGATCGGACTTGCGAAAATCCGCGATCGTCTCGGCCTTCTGCTGGAGCACGAGAAACCAATCGGAATTCTCGAGCGCGGCGCGCGAGCCATCGGACTTGTAGTAGTCGTTGATGGACTGCGTCGCGGTGATCAGCGAGGCCCCATATTTGCGGCAGGTCCGCGAATAGGTCTCGATGAAGTCGGCCATCGCCCCGCCCTTGAGCATCTGCCAGGCTTCATCGACGATCAGCGCCTTGGGGATGGCGCGGTCGAGTTTGCGCATCGTCTGCGACGCGACAAACATGATCGAAGTGAGCACGACACTGCGCAGCTCCTCGCGCGAGGCAAGATCCGACAGCTCGAACACGGTGAGGTCTGCCGACAGGTCGAGCCCGGCCTCCCCCGTGAAGAAGCGCCCGAATGTTCCGCTCGACGCGAACGGCAGCAGCGCGGTCGCCAGGTCCTCGGCGAAGAGATTGCCCGACCCACGCAACGCCTCGATCACCGCATCGATCGTACCCTGGGGCCCAAGTGTCTCCCAGGCATGGTTGACCGCGGCGTCGATGAGGCCGCGCTCGGTATCGTTCAGCCGCGTCTCGAAGCGCGCCATCTGCGCGACAATCGCCTTGAGCATCGCGAGGCAATCGACGCGGTAGTCCTCGTCGCTGGCGGCCAACTCGGGATCGATCATCCGGAACGGGTTGAGCGAAATCCCCGAGGACAGGCGGAACTCGGTGAACGTGCCGCCCAGGGCCTTGGCCATGTGTTCGAACGAGCGGCCATCGTCGATAACGATGGTGCGCGCGCCGACGCCAGCAAGGCTCGCGGTCAGGTCCTGGAGCAGCACCGACTTGCCCGAGCCCGACTTGCCCGCAATCGCAACATTGTGGTTGCCCGCCGTATTCTGGAATGGCGACCAGAACTGGGGTTGGCCGCGCCGCCCCACGAACAGCAGGTGCGGGATCGTGCCCCCGACATGTTCACCCTGGAGTGGCGCCATCGAGGCGACATTGGCAGAGAGCACCGTGCGCAGCCGCTTCATCCGGCCAAGATCCGCGGCAAGACCGTCGGCCAGCAGCAGCGGGAACGAGGCGAGCAGTCCCATGACCTGGAGATAGGTTTCGTCGATCAGGTCCCAGCCCGCCGCCTTGTAGATCGCCTTCAAGGTGCGCTGGTTGATTTCGCCGCGGCCGGCCGGCGAAATCATCGTCACCGCATAGTAGACGCGCGTCAGCTTCTGGCCGTGGCGCACTTCCTCCTGAACATGCTCCCATTCGCGCGACTGGCGCTTCAAGGTCGGCACGAGCCGCGCGGCCTTGCCATCGGCCAGCTGGGTCGTGCGCGCAAACTTGAAACCCGCGCGCGTTTCCGAGGTCTCGGTTGCCGGCACCACGCCGCAGATGGTCTGGAGCACCGGGCACGGCAGACAAAGCTTGGGATTGAACACATCGCCGATGATCTTCTGCGTGTCCCACGGCGCCCAGCGTTCGGGAAAATGGCGCACCGCCATCGTGCGCACGTCGAAGCTGTCGGGGCTGTATTCGGCGAATTCCGGAACATCGCCGACCAGCGCGCCCGTCGGGCGCAGCGACGGCGCGTGGAGCACGATGCGCTCGGGCTCAACGCGCGTGACCAGATCGCGGCGCACGCATTGCTCATTGATCGGATCGAGCGCACTGTAGAGCGCGGCATCGTCGCCCGCGCCGGTCGAGGGACAGAGCACGTCGTCGATGAACCGGATCAGGTCGAGCGGATCGAGCACCCGGCTCGGAACGGCGATGGAATCTAACGCCGCGACGATACCCTCGCGCATGGTCACGAGATCCTCGACCGAGAGCCCCGAGCCATCGGGCGCGCCGACGCTCATCAGCACGCGGAACTGACGCAGGCAGAAGGGGCCGTCGCTGGCGAGCGAAGTCCACGCGCCGGTGCGGAGGAGATCGAGCCGGTAGCGCGCGAGGCGTTCGAACACGGCGCCGGCGCGCACGCGCGGAAGGACCCATTCCTGGATCTTCTCGGCAACCCTCGGGCTCGCATAGTTGACGATCTGGAACTGCGCGCCCGGCAGCAGAATGTCGGCGAATACCGTCTCGACAATATCGGCGACGCGTTCGTCGGCGCCGATCAGCGGCGCGAGTTCGAGCACAAACCCTTTCGAGCGGGTCTGGTAGAACAGCGCATGCTGCGCGCTGTATGAGCGGTAGCCGAGCAGGCTTGCCAGCATGGGCACGTCGCGGGATGCCGGGATCGGCTCGGGGCGGCCCGCATCGCCGGTCAACAGTTCGATGAGGCGAGAAAGCATCATGGCACCTGCACCGTGGCGACGGGCAAATCGGACGCCTTGCGCGCGGGCGCGAGAATAGCTGCGACTTCGGCCTTGATGGCGTCAACCGGCGAACGGGCAGGCATACCAGGCTTGTTGACAACAGCGCCCTGCGGCGAGATCGCGGGAGAGACGGCGGGCGCCGGCGGCGCGTCTGCGGCAAGGCCCAGCAAGTCGCGGGTGCTGCTCGTCGGCGCCGTGCCGTCGCGCTCGGCGAAGCTCGGCAGTGGTTCGGGATTGGACAGTGACACCTGCACTGCGGCGGCTTCGTGCAAGTGGCCATATCGATCGACATGCGCCGGGAACACGATACGCAGCACGCGCGATCCTTGGGGTGCGCCCATCTGCGTCCGCGCCGCCAAGCGTGCCTTTGACACAGGTTTGGCCGACGCCTCGTCGCGACTCCGATCGATCATGCCGCCGCTCGGCGGGCCTGCGTCCTCGCTTGCAATCGCCTGAAGCGCGGCATCGTCGATGATGCTCGAGGGCGCGCAACTACCCTGCGGCGCCTGGCAGGCAAAGCTGCCCTTCACATTGTCACGCAGCATCGCGCAGCCCGACAGCAGCAGCAGCGTGCTCGCGAAGACTAAGGGCCGCGCCGTCATGACGCTTTGCCTCCAGCACGCCCCGCCGCCAACCATGCCTCGAGCACTTCCCTCGGTCGGTAGCCATGGAGCACCGCCCCATCCTCGCGCACGATCACCGGGGTCCCGTCGAATCCATGCGCCCGCGCAAAGCGCTCGTTGGCATCGAGCCCGCTCGTGTCGCAGGCGCGGGCCGGAAGGTCCGCGCCATCATAGGCTTGCTCGAGCGCGCGCGCAGGTTCCGTCGCACAAATCACCGCGTTCGACACCATCCGCGTGCCGAGCAGCGAGATCGGCCGCTCGATCACCCGCACGTCCATCGCCTTCAGTTGCTGGTGCAGCAGCTGGCAGTACCCGCAGTGAAAATCGCTGAACCCGGTGACGCGGGTACCGCCCCTGCCCCAGGCGATCGCGCCTGATTCCGGAAGTCCCGCCAGCGACACCGAGGTCGCTGGGACCATAGCGGCCGTCTGTGGCACTGTCTGCGTCGCCCCCGCGCCGGTGGGTGACGCTGCCGCATATGAGGCGTCAGGCCCCTCTCCGACGCCCGGTCCCGCCTCGTCCTCACGCGCAGCCATCGCCCCGGTGCCCGCGAGCATATCGGGATTGATCCGGAGCAGCCGCACAGCGGTCAGGTCCTGTCGCGTTTCCATGTCGTAGACGCGCCCGACCACCAGGTAGCGCCCGCTGCGGTCCGTGTAGAAGAGATTGGCGCCGGCCTGCACCTCGCACAGCCCCGCGACCACGCCGCAGTCGATCCTGGTCGTCTTGGTGCGCGGCAGGCGCTTGGCAAGCGCACGCGCCAAATTCGTTTCCGCAGCATGGACCCCGTTACCCCCGACCAACGCGCCAGTCGCCGCCAATGTGCCAGCATTGAGCAGGCCCAGCACAGTGATCCCGATGATTGCGAACCGTCGTCGCATGGCCACACACCTCCTCAGTTGCGAATGAACACCCCGTCGAGAAAGACGATTTCCACATCGATGCCGGTCGGCATCTCGATCACGGGCTGGTACTGCTCGGCCCGCTCGATCAGGTATTTGGAGACCTGGTCGGCCGACCCCGCGATCCCCGACCCGAAGCCGCCTTGCGCGATTTCGCCGGGCGAGAGCTTCTGCCGCTCGCCATTGACGCTGACGCTGGTGCCGCTGACGGCGCTTTCCGAATTGAGCGAGAACCCACGCCCGATCCCCCCGGCAAGGCCTGCCAGGAACGCCTGACCGATAAGGCCACCCTCGCGGCTGACCACGCGACCGCGGACGCCGGTCTTGCCGCCAAAGGCGATGAAGCCCTTGACCTCACTCACGGCAAAGCGGCCGCCCGGCTGCGGGCAGGTCATGCGTTGCAGGCGCACGTAGACTTTCTCTGAAGACAGGTCCCCGCTTGCTGCTCCGTTGACCATGCAGCCCTCGATCTGGGTCTTGAGCAACCGCCCCTCGGCATAGACCGAGCGTGCAGGCCCCATGATCCGCAACACCACCGGCAGCGGATCGGACTGGCTGCGCACCGAAGTCGTCGCATCGACACCCACCACCACACGTGCCCGCGCAATTGAATTGGGAGGTAGGTAATTGGCGCTGTCGGTAAAGCTCGTGGTCTTGCCCGGCGTGATCCGCTCGGCAGTCCCGGTGCTGCCGCCGAACGAGACGAGTGTGATAGCGTTGCTGCGCGCTGGTCCGGCATCGATGGCCGCCGTTGCGCCATCGCCGTTCGCAGGTGCCGTGCTACTTGCGGGCCCCGCCCCGGCCGGACGGTAGGTACCCGGTGCGCCTGGTCCATAAAGCGCGGTCGGCCCCGGCACGGCGGCGCGCGGCGGCGTGCTTTGCGCGGCCTGGAGCTGCGACCGCAATTGTTGGTTCTCCGCCTCGTAGGCCGACATCACCCGCGTGCCGTCCTCGGCCATCGCCGACTTCTGGCCCTGCAGCGCCTGGATCTGTTCCTCGAGCTGCTGGATGCGCTCGGCATTGCCTTCGAGGCCTTTGATCTGGTTGCCGTACTGCTCCATCTGGCCTTCGGACAGCGCCATCCATTCGCGCTCGGACATGTTTCGGTTGACCATGTCATCGGTCGAAACCTTGACCTCGCCGTCCTTCGCCTTGTCGGTTGGCTCAAGTTCACTCGCCGATGGCTGCAGAATCCACGCCATCGCCGCGACCGCGAGCACCCCGCCAGAGCCGTAGAGCAGGAGCTTCTGCCGCCGTGCCGCCCTCTCGTTGCGCATCAGATCGCCGTTATCGGCAGTATCGCTCGTCACAGGATCTTGCCCACGACGGAAGGGATTGCGGATCACTGGCCTACCCCCGTCTGCCGAGCAGGTTCGACGACCCAGGCCGTCGTCACCTGACCCGGCGCCAGCACCGGGCTGGCAATGCTGACCGCGATGGCCCCACGCGGAGCGACCTCGTCCTCGCGCAAGGTCACGCTTGCGCTTCCTCGGTTTTCAAGGCGCAGGATCCGGCCGGTCAGCATGACGCCGCTGTAGGTGCCCAGCGCCTGGAGGCGGAGCGTGCCCACCATGACCGGGGTCAGCGGCTTCCAGCGAACAACGAAGCCCTCCAGCGGCAGTTGTTCGGCCATCGCATGGACAAGGCGCGTTGTGGTTTCCTCGTCGCTGGGTGTTACGCCACCACCGTCGGCCGCCACTGGTGGATGCTCGATATCGGCATTGGCAATGAACACCTGGCGTGGTTCCTCGCCTGCGACGGTGCAGGCGAACTTGTAGACATAGCCCCGCCGCGTCGTGCCGAAGAAGGTGAGCGTAGGCCGGGCAAAGCCCTCGGGGACCGAGAGATAGATGTCGCCG
>JACCDQ011636160.1_pt1 | contig 10567 bp, 10 predicted proteins | sample 7446031 | NCBI WGS metagenome assembly JACCDQ01 (sample SAMN15323442, study PRJNA562643) | freshwater metagenome | isolation source: river surface water | place: USA:Blue River Watershed | collected 2017-08-17
TGCAGATGGTGCTGGCGGCGGAAAGCGCTGGGCGTCTGGGCCCGACCCTGGCCGAGCTGGCGCGCTTGCTGCAAGCGCGTGTGCAATGGCAACGCCAATGGCATGCAGCCCTGCTGTATCCAGCCCTGGTGATGGCGGTGGCGCTGGCGGTGTTGGCGCTGATGCTGCTGGAGGTGGTGCCGGTGTTCGAGGGTCTGTTTGCGGGCAGTGGGCAGGCCTTGCCCGCTGCGACCCAGTGGCTGGTGAACGCCAGCCACTGGCTGCGCGCCGATGGCCTGCTGGGGCTGCTGGCCTTGCCGGGCATGGGCTTGGCCTTGGCGGCGTGGGCCCAGCGGCAGGGTCGCCTGGCCGATTGGCGCGAGGCCTGCTGGCTGGCCTTGCCAGGTCTGTCGGGCCTGGCGCATCTGGGCGCGGCGGCGCGCTGGAGCCAGACCTTGTCGAGCCTGCTCGCGCATGGCGTGCCCATGGCCGAAGCCTTGCCCAGCGCCGCGCGGGCCAGTGGACTGCGCCACTGGCAGCGCCTGGGCGATCAATGGCGCACGCGCCTGTGGCACGGGGCGCGCCTGTCCGAGGCCATGCGCGACGCCGAGCACCTGCCGCCGCTCTTGCAGCCCCTGTGCGCCACCGGAGAGGACAGTGGCCAGCTGGCCGCCATGCTGGGGCAAGCCGGTGAGCTGTTGCAGGCACAGTGGCAGCAGCGCCTGCAAACCCTCACCCGCCTGCTGGAGCCAGCACTGATGCTGGGGCTGGGGGGTCTGGTGGGCGGTATGCTCATGGCCCTGTACCTGCCGATCTTTCAACTCGGTCAGGCCCTTTGACAACAAGGACGCCAACATGGTCTGGGACGCGCTGCTGGTGCTGTGGTTTGCCCTGCTGGGGCTGGCGCTGGGCAGCTTTCTGAACGTGGCCATCGTGCGCCTGCCGCCCCGTTTGCTGGCGCAGGAGCAAGGCCTGCCCCTGCCCAAGGCCACGCTGTGGGCGCCGCGCTCGCATTGCCCGCATTGCGGCCACCCCCTGGGTTGGCGCGAGCTCTGGCCGGTGCTCAGCTTTGCCTGGCAGCGCGGGCGTTGCCGCCATTGCGCCACGCCCCTGTCCTGGCAGTACCCCTTGATGGAACTGGCGGCGGCGGCTTGCCTGCTGCTGGCCCTGGCCTGGCATGGGCCGGGCCCGGCCGCGTTGGCCTGGGGTGCCATGTCCGCGGTGCTCGTGGCCTTGGCCGTGATCGATCTGCGCACGCGCTTTTTGCCCAACGCCCTGACCTGGCCCCTCATCGCCGGCGGGGTGCTGGCCAGCGCCGCTGGGTGGACCGGGGTGGGCACGCTGGCGTCGCTGGCCGGTGCGGCCCTGGGCGGCGCTGCGCTGTGGGCGGTGGCCCGTGGATTTGAATGGCGCAGCGGCCGTGTGGGCCTGGGCGACGGCGACATCTGGCTGCTGGCCGCGCTCGGGGCCTGGACAGGTCCTGCCCCGCTGCCTGGGACGGTGCTGTTGGGGGCCTTGGCAGGATTGCTGTATGCCGGCTTGCTCAAAGCCCTGCGCCGTTGGCCCGAAGACGGCTATATTCCGTTCGGACCCGCGCTGATGCTTGGCGCGGCCTTGCACGCCGGCTTGGGTGTGCCCGCATTCCTTCGCCCATGAACCCGACCGCTTCAACCTCGCCCTCTTCACGCACCTGGCGCATCGGCCTGACCGGCGGCATCGGCAGCGGCAAAAGCACGGTGGCCGGCATGCTCCGCGAACTGGGCGCGGCCGTCATCGACGCCGACGCCATCTCGCGCGGGCTCACCGCCGCGGGCGGTGCGGCCCTGCCCGAGATTGCGCGCCAGTTTGGCACGCACATGATCGGCGCCGATGGCGCGCTCGACCGCAGCGCGATGCGCCAGTTGGTGTTTGCCGACCCGGCAGCGCGCCAGCGTCTGGAAGCCATCATCCACCCGCTGGTGGGCCAGCAGACCGCCGAGCGCGCGCAGGCCGCGCTGGCCCAGGGCTGCCGCGTGCTCGTGCACGATGTGCCCCTGCTGGTGGAGGCGGGCGAGCGCTGGCGCCGCCAGCTCGACCGCGTCTGGGTGGTCGATTGCGAGGAGGCAACGCAGCGCCAGCGCGTGATGGCGCGCAGCGGTCTGAGCGCGGCCGAGGTGCAGGCCATCATCGATCAGCAGGCGCGGCGCCAGCAGCGCCTGGCCTGTGCCGATGGGGTCATCCGCAACGAGGGCCTGGACCTGGCCGCCCTGCGCGAGCAGGTGCAACAGGCGTGGCAACACATGACGTATCATTGACGCACAGGAAATGCCGGCGTGATCCTCTACGAGTACCCCTTCAACGAACGCATCCGCACCTATTTGCGGTTGCAACACCTCTTTCGGCGCCTGGAGCAGCTGGTCGGGCGTGACGACGCCATCGATCATCACTTTGCGCTGGTGACGCTGTTCGAGATCCTCGAGGTCAGCGCCCGCACCGAGCTCAAAGGCGAGGTGCTCAAGGACATCGAGCGCCAGCGCCAGGTCTACAGCGGCTACCGCGGCAATCCCGCCATTTCCGAACAGGCCCTTGACGCCCTGCTCGGCCAGCTCGACGGCCTGTTTGACGCGCTCAACACCCTCGAAGGCAAGATGTCGCAGCCGGTGCTGGACAACGAATTTCTGAACGCCTTGCGCAGCCGCTCGATCATCCCTGGCGGCACCTGCGAGTTCGACCTGCCCGCCTACCACGCCTGGCAGCACCACGCCCCCGAGCTGCGCCGCGCCGATCTGCAGCAGTGGGTGGCCGGCTACGCCCCGCTCGTCAAGGCCATCGACATGCTGCTGCAAATGCTGCGCCAAAGCGGTCAACGCCAGAAGGTGGTGACGCAACAGGGCGTGCTGCAGCAGAACCTGCCGCAAGGCCGTCAATTCCAGCTGCTGCGCATGCGCCTGGACCCGTCTCTGGGCCTGATCCCCGAGATCAGCTGCAACCGGCTGCTGGTGGTCATCCGCATGATGCGCGCCCAGCCCGATGGCCGCATGCAGGCGGTCACCGAGGACGTGGACTTCGAGATGAGTCTGTGCGCCTGAGGCGCCTGGGGGGTTCGATGAGCGCCAGCACCGAAGCCGTTCCGCCGCGCACCGTGCGCTGCCCCGCCTGCACAGGCCCCAGCCTGTACGCCAGCCAGAACCCCTACCGGCCGTTTTGCAGCGCGCGCTGCAAGGGTGTGGACCTGGGGGCCTGGGCCAGCGAAAGCTACAGCCTGCCCGAGCAGGACAGCGACCCCTTGTCCGAAGCGCCGCCGGCCCCTGGCGGCTCAGGCGTGGGTCGGGCCTGAAAAGCCCCGCTCCTGGGCCAACCACTGCAGCACCGGCACCGTGCCGGGCAGCACCGGCTGCACCGACACCGGCAGCTGGTTCCACGACCAGGACTGGCCCTCGCGCATCTGCAGCGCGCCGTCCCAGGCGCTCACTTTGCAAAAGTGCAGGCGCACCAGCGCGTGCGGGTAGTCGACCAGCTGCTCGCGCCAGGGCTGGGCCTCGCGCACCACAATCCCCAGCTCCTCGTGCAACTCGCGGGTCAGGGCCTGCAGCACGCTCTCGCCGGCCTCCAGCTTGCCGCCCGGGAACTCCCAGTAGCCGTCGTAGACCTTGCCGCTGGGGCGTGAGGTCAGCAAGAAGGCGCCGTCGGGCTGGATCAGCACGCCCACCGCCACATCGACCACGGGCCGCTCGGGGCCGCCCTCGCGGGCGCGCTCGCCGTCGGCCACCAGCAGGCCGGACGCGCTCATGCCACCCGGTCGAGCCGGCCCATGAAATCGCGCGAGAACTGCCAGGCCACGCGGCCGCTGCGCGAGCCACCGCGCTCGAGCGACCACAGCAAGGCCTCGGGGCGCGCGGCCTCGATTTGCGCGGCGCTGGCGCCCAGGGCCCCCAGCCACTGCGCAACGATGCTGAGGTACTCGTCCTGCGAGAAGGGATAGAAGCTGATCCACAGGCCAAAGCGCTCGGACAGCGAGATCTTCTCTTCCACGCCCTCGCCCGGATGCACCTCGCCGTCGTCGGTGTGGGTGTAGGTGGCGTTCTCGTGGTGGTACTCGGGCAGCAGGTGACGGCGGTTGCTGGTCGCGTAGATCAGCACATTGGGCGTGGCCGCTGCGACGGTGCCGTCCAGAATGGACTTGAGGGCCTTGTAGCCGGGCTCGCCGTCTTCAAAGCTCAGGTCGTCGCAGTAGACAATGAATTTTTCGGGGCGACCGGCCACCACCTCGATGATGTCGGGCAGGTCGACCATGTCGTCCTTGTCGACCTCGATCAGGCGCAGGCCCTGGGGCGCGTAGGCGTTCAGGCAGGCCTTGATCAGCGAAGACTTGCCGGTGCCGCGCGCGCCCGTCAGCAGCACATTGTTGGCGCTGCGGCCGGCCACAAACTGCTCGGTGTTGCGGCGCAGTTTTTCTTTCTGGTCGTCAATCTCTTGCAGGTCCTCGAGCTGCAGCGGCGCCACATGGCGCACCGGCTCGAGCACGCCATGGCCCTGGCTGCGCTTGCGGTAGCGCCAGGCCACCGCCTGTGTCCAGTCGGGGGCACTCAGGGCTTGGGGAAGCACCGCCTCCAGGCGGGCCATCAGCTGCTCGGCACGCGCGAGCACTCGTTCCAGCGAATCGTTCATGGGGCTCAGGAGCGGTAGTCGGCGTTGATGCTCACATAGTCGTGGCTGAGGTCGCAGGTCCAGACGGTGTCGCTGGCGCTCCCGCGGCCCAGGCCCACGCGCACGGTGATCTCGCTTTGCTTCATCACGCGTTGGCCGTCTTCCTCGCGGTAGGCCGGGTGGCGGCCGCCGTCCTGCACCACATGCACATCGTCCAGGTGCAGGCTGATGCGGGTCTGGTCCAGGTCCTCGATGCCGGCATAGCCCACCGCGGCCAGGATGCGGCCCAGGTTCGGGTCGCTGGCGAAAAACGCGGTCTTGACCAGGGGCGAATGCGCAATCGCATAGGCCACCAGGCGGCATTCCTGCGCGTCGCGCCCACCCTCGACCGCGATGGTGATGAACTTGGTCGCCCCCTCGCCGTCGCGCACGATGGCGTGTGCCAGCTGCTGCGCCACCTGGCGCAGGGCCGCCACCAGGGCCTGCCCCTCGGCGCTGTCCAGCGCGGTGATCGGCGCATGGCCGGCCTGGCCGGTGGCGATCAGCACAAAGGAGTCGTTGGTCGAGGTGTCGCCGTCGATGGTGATGCGGTTGAAGGACTGGTCGGCCAGCTCGCGCACCAGCTGCGGCAGCAAGGCCGGGGCGATGCAGGCATCGGTGGCCAGAAAGCCCAGCATGGTCGCCATGTTGGGGCGGATCATGCCGGCGCCCTTGCTGATGCCGGTGATGTGGACCGCCTGACCGCCAATCTCCAGGCGCGCGCTGGCGGCCTTGGGCTGGGTGTCGGTGGTCATGATGCCCTCGGCGGCACGCGCCCAGTGATCGGGGCGGGCGTCGGCCAAGGCGGCAGGCAAGCCCGCCTCGATGCGCTCGATGGGCAGCGGCTCCATGATCACGCCGGTCGAGAAGGGCAGCACCTGCTCGGGGGCGCAGCCGATGTGCGCGGCCAGCGCGGCGGCCATGCGGCGCGCATGCGCCAGGCCGGGCGCGCCGGTGCCGGCATTGGCGTTGCCGGTGTTGATGACCAAGGCCCGGATGGCGGCGCCCGACTGCAGGTGCTCGCGGCAAACCTGCACCGGCGCGGCGCAATAGCGGTTGCGGGTGAAGACACCGGCCACGGCGCTGCCCTCGTCAAGGAGCAGCACGCTCAGGTCCTTGCGACCGGGCTTGCGCACATGCGCCTCGGTCACACCCAGACGCACACCGCGCACCACCTGCAGGCTGGCGGGATCAAGAGGAGGCAACAAAACAGACACGGCTCATCACTCCAGACAACATCAGTTCAACTGCCCGTGGCAGTGCTTGTATTTCTTGCCGCTGCCGCAAGGGCAGGGGTCGTTGCGGCCCACGCGCGGCACCTCGGCGGCCGCAGGGGCGCCACCGGCGGCACTCACCTGCGCCTGCCCGGTCTCGTCGGGCGCGCTGTAGGTCATGTTGCCGATGTTCTCGGCACGCGTCTCGATCGCCTGCGCCGCTTCCTGCGCCTGCTCGCCCGACTGCACCTGCACCGTCATCAGCACGCGGGTGACCTCGTTGCGCACGCTGTCGAGCATCTGCGCAAACAGCTCGAAGGCCTCGCGCTTGTACTCTTGCTTGGGCTGCTTTTGCGCATAGCCGCGCAGGTGGATGCCCTGGCGCAGGTAGTCCAGCGCCGCCAGGTGCTCGCGCCAATGGGTGTCCAGGGTCTGCAGCAGCACCATGCGCTCGAAGGGCGTGAACTGCGCTTGGCCCACATGCGCCACCTTGGCATCGAACGCGGCATGGGCCGCTGCCAGCACCTGGGTCAGGATGTCCTCGTCGGTCACGTCCTGCGCCGACTGCAGCTGCGACTGCAGGTCCAGCGTGAGCTGCCAGTCCTGCAGCAGCACCTTCTCCAGGCCCGGCAGGTCCCATTGCTCTTCAACCGATTCGGCCGGCACAAAGGCGCGCACCAGATCGGTCATGCAGCCCTCGCGCAGGGCGCGGATCTGCGCCGCCAGGTCCTGCGCGTCCAGGATGTCGTTGCGCTGCTGGTAAATCACCTTGCGCTGGTCGTTGGCGACGTCGTCGTACTCGAGCAGCTGCTTGCGGATGTCGAAGTTGCGCGCCTCGACCTTGCGCTGCGCGCTCTCGATGCTGCGCGTGACCATGCCGGCCTCGATGGCCTCGCCCTCGGGCATCTTCAGGCGGTCCATGATGGCGCGCACGCGGTCGCCCGCAAAAATGCGCATCAGCGGATCGTCCAGGCTCAGGTAAAAGCGCGAGGAGCCCGGATCGCCCTGACGGCCCGAGCGGCCGCGCAGCTGGTTGTCGATGCGGCGCGACTCGTGCCGCTCGGTGGCGATGATGCGCAGGCCCCCCTGGGCCACCACGCGCTCATGGTCCTCTTTCCACTTGGCCCGCAGGGCCTCGGCCTGCTGTGCGCGCGTGGCCTCGTCCAGCCCCTCCTGCGCCTCGAGCGCGGCAATGGCTTTTTCCACATTGCCGCCCAGCACGATGTCGGTGCCGCGGCCGGCCATGTTGGTGGCGATGGTGATGGCGCCGGGCGCGCCGGCCTGGGCCACGATGTCGGCCTCGCGGGCGTGCTGCTTGGCATTGAGCACCTGGTGCGCCAGGCCCGCCTGATCCAGCAGGCCCGAGATCAGCTCGGAGTTCTCGATCGACGAGGTGCCCACCAGCACCGGCTGGCCACGCTCGTGGCAGTCGCGGATGTCGTCGATGGCGGCCTTGTATTTTTCGGCGGCGCTTTTGTAGACGCGGTCGAGCTGGTCGTCGCGGCGGCTGGGCCGGTTGGGCGGCACCACCACGGTCTCGAGGCCGTAGATTTCCTGGAACTCGTAGGCTTCGGTGTCGGCCGTGCCGGTCATGCCCGAGAGCTTGCCGTAGAGGCGGAAGTAGTTCTGGAAGGTGATCGAGGCCATGGTCTGGTTCTCAGCCTGGATCGTCACGCCTTCCTTGGCTTCAACGGCTTGGTGCAGACCGTCGCTCCAGCGGCGACCCGACATCAGGCGGCCGGTGAACTCGTCCACGATCACCACCTCGCCGTTTTGCACCACGTACTGCTGGTCGCGGTGGTACAGGTGCTGCGCGCGCAGCGCGGCATTGAGGTGGTGCATCAGCATGATGTGCGCCGGGTCGTACAGGCTGGCGCCCTCGGGCAGCAGCCCCAGCTGGGCCAGCACCTGCTCGGCCTTCTCGTGGCCCGACTCGGTCATGTGCACCTGGTGCGATTTTTCGTCGACCGTGAAGTCGCCCGGCTTGGTGATGCCCTCACCGGTGCGCGGATCGGCCTCGCCCTCCTGGCGCTCGAGCAGCGGCACGACCTGGCGCATGGCCTGGTACAGCGCGGTGTGGTCGTCGGCCTGCCCGCTGATGATCAGGGGCGTGCGCGCCTCGTCGATCAGGATCGAGTCCACCTCGTCGACGATGGCATAGGCCAGGCGCTTTTGCACCCGGTCCTGGGCCTCGTAGACCATGTTGTCGCGCAGGTAATCAAAGCCGAACTCGTTGTTCGTGCCGTAGGTGATGTCGGCCGCATAGGCCGCCTGCTTTTCCGGGCGCTGCATCTGCGGCAGGTTGATGCCCACGCTCAGGCCCAGGAAGTTGTAGAGCCGCCCCATCCACTGCGCATCGCGCTGGGCCAGGTAGTCGTTGACCGTGACCACATGCACCCCCTCGCCCTTGAGGGCATTGAGGTAGACCGGCAGCGTGGCGGTCAGCGTCTTGCCCTCGCCGGTGCGCATTTCGGCGATCTTGCCCTGGTGCAGGGCAATGCCGCCCAGCATCTGCACATCGAAGTGACGCATCTTCATGACACGCTTGGACGCCTCGCGCACCACGGCAAAGGCCTCGGGCAGGATGGCATCGAGCGTCTCGCCCTTCGCCAGCCGCTCGCGCAGCGCGGGCGTGCGGGCCTGCAGGTCGGCATCCGAGAGCGCGGCAAGGCCGCTTTCGAGGGCATTGATGCGCTCGACGGTGCGGCGGTACTGACGCAGCAGACGGTCGTTGCGGCTGCCGAAGATCTTGGTCAGGAACGGAATGGCCATGTGAGCAGGGTGCGGCGCACCAGCCCAGGGCCGACAGCGCCGAACCCTTCCTTGTCTTGGGAGGGTGAACAACACAAACGCCCATGCGCCGATTGGCCAGGGCAACAGGTCATTTTACTGGCTGCCGGGGGCATGGCCGATAATTCCTGTTTTCGTCACCACCATGCAACGCCGCCACCATCCCGTCACCTTGCAGCAGGCCGCCCAGGAGTCGCCAACCCTGGCCAGCTTGAGCATGCGCCTGGCGCAATCGCAGGCCTGCCTGAAGGCGGTGCAATCGGCCCTGCCCAGCACCTTGCGCGCCAGCGTGCAGGCCGGCCCGCTGGAGGCGCGGGAGTGGTGCCTGCTGGTGCGCTCCAGCGCCGCGGCCGCCAAGGTCCGCCAGCTGCTGCCCGACTGCCTGGCCCTGCTCAAGCGCCAGGGCCTGCCGGTGGACACCTTGCGCATCAAGGTCTCGAGCGGGCGCTAGCTCAGCAAATTTCTGCGCGCATGGCCCCCATGCTGGCGCCAAAAAAACCGATGAAACGACCCCATGCCCTCCATCGCACGGCACCCGCTAGGCTTGGCTCGGCTTCTCAACGTAGTTGCGGATCAGGTACTCGCTAAAGAGCGGCACGGTGAACGCAATGTCGCCGTGCGAAGGGCTGTAGATCATGCCCTTGTTGATGATCTTCGCGCGCCGCGGGCCCAAGCTCTGATGCGTTTCGCTCAGTGCCTCCGCAACGTCTGAGGATCGATAGGGTCCCGGGCCAAGTTTGGCCATCGCGATGACGTACTCCCTTTCTTTGGGCGTCAACCGATCAAATCGCACCTTGAAGAAACCCGCGTCCAGCCGCTTGGTTGCCTCTCCTTCGGCTCTCAATGCATCCTCGAGGGTGATGCACGGCTCCTCGGCCAGATTCCAGCACTGGTAGCCCCACTCCTGCAAGAAGTAGGGATAGCCTTTGGTCTTGGTCAAAATTTCCCGGATCGCTGTCTCGTCAATTTGAGCACCTTCCCCCTCAATGGGCTGCCTGATCGCGCTATGCGCATCCGCCTCGGAGAGTGCACCGACTGCGGGGAAGTGAAAGAGGCGTTCAGCGTAGGATTTCGCATCTCCCGAAAGAGCGGCGACCTGTGGCAATCCCGCGCCGAAAAACAAGACAGGCAGGTCCTTCTGGTTCACCTTGTGCAGTGCAACGATCAGTGCTGCCAAATCAGCGGACCGAAGGTACTGAACTTCGTCAATGAGCAGTGTCCATGCCTTACCGGCCGCTTTTGCCGCTTCGCCAACGCGCACGAACAACTCGGGCAAGTCCGCCTGCATATCGCCGCTATCCGCGACGCCTTCATCCGGGTCAACCGAAATGGAGGCATCGCCGTAAGTGACCTTGAATGCAGATGCAAACGAGCGGAGTGCCCGAAGCGCTTGATGGGCTTTGGCTTTGGCGTTTTCCGATGACGAAAGTTTGCGCAGGGTTTGGTTGATCTTTGGCACGAGCAATTCACTCAGCGCCTTCCCCTCAGGCGCCTCGATCGAAGAGCTCAAGTGCCCTGCGGCGTCTGCCATTTCCTCGATTTTGCCCAACAAGACTGTCTTTCCAACGCCTCGCAGTCCGAGCAAGATCTGTGAGCGGCTAGGTCGACCCAACAGGGCCCGCTGTATGGATGTCTGCGCGTCATGAAGAATGGCCTCCCGACCGGCAAGCTCTGGTGGCCTGCTGCCGGCGCCCGGTGCAAATGGGTTTTTCACAGGGTCCACAAGGTCTCCTATCGTGGGCAAGTGGTGAACGTCGAAAAAGTATATCGAGCGAAAGATATACAAAGATAAAAAAGATAGACATGAAACGCAAGCACCCGCTGGAGGCGCGGGAGTGGTGCCTGCTGGTGCGCTCCAGCGCCGCGGCCGCCAAGGTCCGCCAGCTGCTGCCCGACTGCCTGGCCCTGCTCAAGCGCCA
>JACCDQ010068511.1_pt1 | contig 10565 bp, 9 predicted proteins | sample 7446031 | NCBI WGS metagenome assembly JACCDQ01 (sample SAMN15323442, study PRJNA562643) | freshwater metagenome | isolation source: river surface water | place: USA:Blue River Watershed | collected 2017-08-17
CCATGCTGAAACTTCAGCCACAGCCGTGGCACCGAGATGAAGCAGGTCGGTTTGGCGCGGTTCAGGTCCTGGACAAAGGTGTCCAGCGATTCGGCAAAAAACAGGTGGGTGCGGCCATCCACCAGCGAAGCGCTCTCGACCCAAGCACGATCGAACACGTGGGCCAGCGGCAGGTAGGACAGCATGCGGTTGACCATGCTGCTACCCACGCGCTGGCGCAGGTCGGTGACGATACCCACAGCGGCGGCGGTCATGCGCTCGAAGTTGTGCATCACGCCCTTGGGCTGGCCGGTCGAGCCGGAGGTGTACATCAGGATGCCGATGTCGGTGGGCGCGCGCTGGATGTTGCCTTGCAGCGGCTGCGTCTTTGCCACGATGTCGTCCCAGCCCGGGAAATGGGTCTTGGGCGCCAGCGGAAAGGCCACGCAAGGCAGGCTTGCGGGCACCGCGCTGGCCTGCTGGTCCCAGGTGTCGAGCTTGCCGACAAACAGCATGCTGGCTCCGCTGTGGTCCAGCACGAAACGGATGGTGTCGGCGGTTTCCGTGGGGAAGATGGCCACCGTGGTGCAACCCGACATCCAGATCGCCAGTTCGGCCATGATGAAGTGGGCGCAGTTCTTGGAGAGGATGGCCACGCGCGCACCCGGCTCCAGGTTCTGCGCCTGGATGTGGGCGGCCATGCGACGCGCCTGGTCCAGCGTCTGGCGCCAGGTGTAGTCAATGGTCTGGCCATTGCCAATGGGTTGCGTGAGGTAGATGTCGTCGGCCCGCTGGACTTCGTGGGCATAGACGTAGTCCAGGATCAGTGTGCTGGAAGCCATGTTGTTCGTCTCCTTGTTGTAATCGACGCGGGGGCCGCTTTGGTGAACGCCCGCATGCTACCTCCGAAATCCATGAACCCAACTGGATTAGGGAAATCCCCCAGGGCCGGCCACCCGGGTGACAGGGGTATGCCGGAGCCCGTGTTCCAATCACGGAATGAACCCTGACGCACACCAACTCTGGCGCGCTCCGCAATGGGCGTTTGCGGTGTTGCTGGCCCTGCTGGGCATGCTCGGGCCGTTTTCCATCGACACCTACCTGCCTGCTTTCTCGGCCATGGCGGCTTCGCTGGGTGCCACCCCGGTGCAGTTGCAGCAGACGCTTTCCGCCTACCTGTTCGGCTTTGCCTTCATGAGCCTGTTCCATGGCGCCATCTCCGACAGCGTCGGGCGCCGCCCGGTGGTGCTGTGGGGCGTGGCCGTGTTCACGCTGGCCTCGGTCGGGTGTGCGCTGTCGCAAACCATCGGGCAGCTCATCTTCTTCCGTGCCCTGCAGGGCTTGTCCACCGGGGCCGGCATCGTGGTGTCACGGGCGGTGATCCGCGACATGTACCCGCCCTCGCAGGCGCAGAAGGTCATGAGCCAGGTGACCATCTTCTTCGGCATTGCCCCGGCGATTGCGCCGATGATCGGTGGCTGGCTGCTGGTCCACACCGATTGGCATGCCATCTTCTGGTTCCTGGCTGCTATCGGCGTGGCCTTGTGGATCGCCAATTACCGCCTGCTGCCCGAGACGCTGCATGTCTCGCAGCGCCAGCCGTTCCATCCCAGCCACCTGCTGGCGGGCTACTGGCAGCTCGGCTCCGACCCGCGCTTCCTGCTGCTGGCACTGGCCAGCGGCATTCCGTTCAACGGCATGTTCCTGTATGTGCTGAGTGCCCCGGTGTTCCTGGGCGAGCACCTGCAACTGCCGCCCGAGCATTTCTTCTGGTTCTTCGTCACCAACATCGGCGGCATCATGCTGGGGGCCGCCACCTCGGGGCGGCTCGCCGGGCGGGTCTCGCCCAAGCGGCAGATCCGGGCTGGCTTTGTCATCATGGGCGCGATGGCGGCGCTCAACCTGCTGGCCAACCTGCTGCTCGCGCCCGATGTGCGCTGGGCCCTGGTTCCGCTGTGCATCTTCGCCTTCGGCTGGGCACTGGTGGTGCCGGTGGTCACGCTGCTGGTGCTCGACCTGCATCCCGAGCGGCGCGGCATGAGTTCAAGCCTGCAGATGTTTATTGGCTCCAGCTCCAACGGGCTGGTCGCCGGTGTCATCGCCCCGCTGGTGATGCACTCTGCCGTGTCACTGGCGACCGCCTCGTTCCTGATGGTCGGACTCGGGCTGGGAGCCTGGTTCTATATCCGCCATCGCTGGCCATCCATCGGGGAGATGGTGCAGCACCCTGCGGCCACCCCGGTAGACTGCTAGCGCCCTGGGCCGGCAGCCCCTGCCGCAGTGCAGAATGGCGGCCATAGCGTGCAAGCAGTGCATAAGGGGGCAGGCATGAAGCAGGCGTTGACAGGCAAGCGGGTGCTGATCACCCAGTCCGGCGAATTCATGGGGCCGGCGCTGTGCGAGGTGTTTGCCGAGCAGGGCGCTACCGTGATCGCCAGTTCCGAAGACCTTGTTGCACCCGACGCCCCTACGCGTGTGGTGGCCGCAGCAGGCGCCATCGACGTGCTGGTGGCCAACCTGGCCTACCAGGCCCCCAGTACCGTCGCCACCGAAGTGACCGAGGCCGAGTGGCAGGCAGTGTTTGCCGCGCTGGTGGACCCGCTGCCCCGCCTGGTGCGCGCCGCCGTACCGGCCATGGTGCAGCGCGGCGCGGGCAAGGTGCTGGTGGTGGGCAGTGCCGCAGCCCTGCGCGGCATGAAGCGGGCCTCTACCTACAGTGCCGCCCGCGGCGCGCAACTGGCCTATGTGCAGGCGGTCGGGGTCGAGTTGGCGCCGCAGCGCATCCAGGTCAATGCCATCGCCCAGAACTTTGTCGACAACCCGACCTACTTTCCCCCGGAAGTCCAGGCCAACCCCCGCTTCCAGGAGCGTCTGGCCCGTGAAGTGCCGCTGGGCCGGCTGGTCGCCGCGCGCGAGGACGCCCTGTTTGCCGCCTACCTGTGCAGCGACGCGGCGGACTGCTTTGTCGGCCAGGTGTTCCCGGTCTGTGGGGGCTGGGTCGGGCGCTGAAGGGGCACAGTGATAGGCATTCTTAATACCCCCTGGGGGTATAATGGGATCATGCTTCACGTCGTGGGGAAGCGATAGGTCGCCATGTGGGCGAGGTGAGATACGCAACGGCTGACAGCAATGTGCTGTCGTGAATATCAAGGAAGCGACGATTAACTACACCCAGAAGTTGGTTCTATCCATGCTGGTTCCCACCGTCATGGTGGCCGGTGCGGGTTCCGCCGTGGTAACGGGAGCCCTGTGGCTGCAGTTACAGGCACAGAGTCAGACGGGTGCCACCATTGCCTCTTACCTCAGCATCGGTGCCATCGGAACTGCCGTGCTCACCGCTGTGTGTGTCGCCACCTGTATCGGCTTTACCGTCTGGATCCGGCGGACTGCCTTGCAGACGCTGGGGGCTGATCCCTCTCTGGCGCAGGTGGTCATGGCGCAAATGGCTGACGGCAAACTGGCCGTGGCGCCTCTGGAGGCCGCCCCCGGCAGCCTGATGCATTCCCTGATGCGTCTGGCCGACACCCTGCGCCAGGCATTGGCCGAGATTCGCGACGCCACCCAACGTATCGATACTGCCTCCGGGGAAATTGCCGCAGGCAATCAGGACCTGAGTTACCGCACCGAACAGACCGCCCAGAGCCTGCAGGAAACCGCCGAGCACATGCACCTGCTGGTGCAGCGCGTTCAGCACGCGGTGGCATCGGCCCGGGAGGCCAACCATCTGGCCCAATCCGCCGCGACGGTCGCTGCGCAAGGAGGCGAAGTGGTTGGGCAGGTAGTGGCGACGATGGATGAGATCCATCAGAGCTCGCAGCGCATTGCTGACATCATCGGAGTCATCGACGGCATCGCCTTCCAGACGAATATCCTGGCTCTCAATGCGGCGGTGGAGGCGGCACGCGCAGGTGAGCAGGGCCGTGGCTTTGCCGTGGTTGCCAGCGAAGTCCGCAGCCTGGCCGGACGCAGTGCCGAGGCTGCCAAGGAAATCAAGGCACTGATTGGTGCGTCGGTCGAACGCATCGACTCAGGCGCACGGTTGGTCCATGGCGCAGGCAGCACAATGGGTCAGATCGTGACATCGGTCACCCAGGTGGGGGATATCGTCAGTTCCATTTCCGCGGCTGCCAACGAGCAGTCCTCCGGTATCACCGAAGTCGGACAGGCTGTAGCGCAGTTGGACAAGATGACACAACAGAACGCCGCACTGGTCGAGCAGTCGGCGGCTGCCGCACAAAGCCTCAAAGGCCAGGTCCAGCACCTGTCCCATGCGGTTTCCATGTTTGAGGTTTCCAAGGCGCATCCCACGTAGATCGCTTCACGCCCCGCAGTGGCGGGCTGACTATTCATCTTTCACAGGAGTCCATCATGGGCCATCTTCATCCACTGGACCGGTTCCTGCGCGCGCTGTTGGCGATCGCACTTCTGGAGTTGGGCTTTTTCTGGCTATCCGGGGGAATGCAGATGGCTGCCTATGCGCTGGGTGGACTCTTGCTGCTGAGCGCTGGGTTGCGTTTCTGTCCAATCTATCACTGGCTGGGCTGGCGTCCAGGCAAGCCAGCTGTGACTGGGCCTGGCGGGGTCTACCGGGTGCTGGCGGCGCTGATCCTGCTCGTTGCGCTGGCGGGCGGCAGTTACGGCAGCAACTTTGTGACGCGCAAGATTTTTCTGGAGGACTTCAATGCCATGAACGATGCGTACAAACAAACGCTGTTCCTGACTGGCAAAAGCGAGCGTACCAAGGCGAACACCTACTACGATCGGCTGGTTCCTGCTTATTCCAGCTTCCAGCACAAGTACAGCAACTACCGTCCCTATGCGCTGCGCTCAGATGTGCAGTTTGCATCGGACCTGGTGGCGGTAGAGGGGATGCTTCACGGGGTGAACACTCTGGTTCGCACGGGCGATCTGCATGAAGCCCACCTGGCCCTGGAGAAGGTGCGGCCGGTGTTCCAGGACATGTTCAAGCGCAATGGATTCTCCCTGCTCTCGGTCGCGCTGGTGGACTTCCACGATGCCATGGAGGGCATGCTCGATGCGGCCGCAGCGCGTGATACTGCCAAGCTGGTCGCGCTCTACCCGGACGTCAGTGACAAGCTCAAGGCGATCGAAGAGCAGGCGGGTGATGCCGAGATCCAGGCTATCCGCAAGAATCTGGATGCTCTGCTCGGATTGGCCAACGCGAAATCGCTGGACGCACTGCCTGCTGCTGCGGATGTACTGAAGTCGAGCTTCGTGAAGGTGTATCTGCAGCGCGGATAAGCCCGGCACAAGGAGGGCGGACATCCGGCCACTGGCCACAGAAATGGCTTCTGGATATACTGTTTAAAAATACAGTACTACTTTCCAGGCCTTGTCATGATTGACCTTGCACGTAGCTCCCCGGATTTTGCGGCTGGCATCCATGCCGATGTCTGGCATGCGCACGCGCTGGCCGCCGCCCCGCTGCAGGTGCGCGCATCCGGCCATGCCGCGCTGGACGCCGAACTGCCGGGGGGCGGCTGGCCGGTGGGGGCGCTGATCGAGGTGCTGCAGGCCCCTGGCGTCCACCAGGAATGGCGGCTTCTGCTGCCCGCCCTGGCCACGGGTGGGGAGGCCAGCGTGGTGCTGGTGGGCGCACCCCATGTGCCGATGGCCGCATCGCTGGCCGCCCAGGGGCTGGCGCCCGGTCGTCTGCTGTGGGTGGCGGCGCAGGACGGCAGCCCGCGCCTGTGGGCGGCCGAGCAGGCGCTGCGCTGTGCCGATGTGGACGCGGTCCTGCTCTGGCTCACCGCGGCCACGGGTGGTCGCTCCGATGCCTTGCGCCGCCTGCATATGGCGGCCACCGAATTCGGCAAGCTGCTGTTTGTCATGCGGCCGTCGCAGGCGCAGACCGAAGCCTCGCCCGCTGCCTTGCGGCTGCTGCTGACGCCGTGGACACGGGACCACGGCCTGCCCTGCGCGGGCCTGCAGGTGCAACTCATCAAGCGGCGCGGGCCGTCGCTGGAACAGCCGCTGCAACTGCGCGGCCATGACAGGCGGCTCGCCGAGTTGCTGCGGGCCTCGCGGCAGATCCCGGCAGAACCCCATGCGCTGGATCGCACTGCTCCCGGCCACCGCAGCGCCGTCTGATCCGGCCACGGCCTGGGCCGATGGCCCGACCGCACTGGCCTGGTGGGCCCTGCGCTTCACGCCGCAGGTGGCCCGTCTGGACGACGCGCTGGTGCTGGAGGTGTCACGCAGCGAGCGCCTGTTCGGCGGTGCCGATGCGCTGCTGCACCGGCTGCTGCACCCCGAGCCTCCGCTGCGGGCGCCACAGGCCAGCGCCCAGGGGCCCAGCGCACTGGCCGCACTGGCCCGGCTGCAGTGCCCGCACGGCCCACTCGACCAGCTACCCCTGCACACGCTGGGGCCGGCGCGCGCGCACCTGGGCTTGCTGCAGCGCATGGGCATCCGCACCTGGGGGCAGTTGCGAGCGCTGCCGCGCGGCGGTGTGGCGCGGCGCTTTGGGGACGATCTTCTGGTTGCACTCGACCGGGCCTTTGGCAGCTTGCCTGAGGTCTATCCGTGGCTGCAATGGCCCGAGGAGTTCGATCTGCCGCTGGAGCTGCCCTCGGCGGTGGAGTCGGCACCGGCCCTGATGTTCGGTGCGCGTCGCCTGCTGGCGCAACTGCAGGTCTGGCTGCAGGCCCGCACCCGGGGCGTGCTGTCGCTGGAACTGGGCTGGACGCTGGATGCGCGCCGCGCCAACGCCCGCCATGTGGACGCCCACCATGCCGGGGATGGCTGCGGGCGGCTGGTGCTGAGTACTGCGCAGGCGACCCAGGACATGCCGCATCTGCAACGCCTCATGGCCGAGCGCCTGGCCCGCGTGCAGCTGCCCGCGCCGGTACTTGCCCTGCGGCTGCGTACCCTGCAGACCGAAGCCCTCGCGCTGCAGACGCGCAGCCTGCTGCCAGACGATGTCCGCCCCGGCGACCGCTTGCACCAGATGGCCGAACGCCTGGTGGCGCGGCTCGGTCCGCAGACCGTGCGCCGGGTGCAATTGCACGCCAGCCATGTCCCCGAGCAGATGCTGCAATGGGTGCCATGGCAGGCCGACGCCCCCCGCAGCCGGACGGCGGTGCGGCTGCCCCTGCACCCGGATGCCGCGCTCCTGCCCGGCTGGTTGCTGAGTGCGCCGCAGAGGCTGCGGCTGCAGGCTGTCGGTCCGCATCTGCTGTCCCGGCACCACGGAGCGCTCTTGCTGCTGGCCGGTCCGCACCGGCTGGAGGCGGGCTGGCTCGATGGGACGCCGATCCTGCGCGACTACTTCATTGCTCAGAGTGAGCATTCGGGCCTGCTGTGGATCTTCAGCGACCGGCTGCAACAGGCGCCAGACTGGTATCTGCAGGGCGTTTTTGCCTGAGCGTTTCCCTCGGTTGCTGGCCCTGGACATGGCATACCCGGTGATATAACCAGAAGCACAAGAGAAAGACGCAGAGGACAGGGGCATGATGTGCGCATGGGTTTAAGACGGTGGATATCGGTATTGCTGCTTGGAACGCTCAGCCTGCTGGCGGTACTGATGCTGGTGACCCTGCGCTGGGACACCCAGCAGCAGGCGGCGCGGCTGGAGGAAGTGGAGGCGCGCGGCGAGATGCTGCGCCTGATGGCCACGCTGGAGGCCCGCACCCTGGAGGTCAACGGCGCCCTGAAGTCCTGGGCCAACTGGACCGAGCTGTACAAGCACCTGGAAAAGCCCGATCCCCGCTTCAGCCGCGATGAACTGAGTGCCCAGGCGCTGGTAGTGGCCCATGTGGACCTGCTGACGCTGCTCGATGCCAACGGCAATGTGGTCGAGATGGTGGAAGTCCCCGGCCCCGGTGGACAGCGCCCGGCCACGACCCAGGCGGCCCAGAACGCGCAGGTCTATTCCGCCTACTTCCAGCTCAGCCTGCGCAGCCAGGGATGCGGCTCCATCCAGGCCAGCCAGCAACTGGCGCTGGTGTGCTTCAGCCCGGCGCTGGACAGCGAAGGCCGGGGCGAGCCGCGCGGCTATGTACTGATGGGGCGCTGGGTCAACGAGGCGATGCTGCAGGACATCACCCGCCAGACCGGTGTCGTCTTCCGGCTCATTCCCAAGACCGGGGCCACCCTGACTGCCACTGCCAATGGCCGCACCGGCGCGATGTTCGGGGCGCAGGACATCCGGGTGCAGGTCAGCGCGCAGACGCTGGAGCTCAGCGCTCCGGTGTTCAGCATCTTCGGTCGCCAGGTTGCCGAGATCCAGATGAGCTGGCCGCGCAAGTACGCCCGGGCCGCCGCCAAGACCTATGACACCACCCAGGCGCTGCTGATCTTGCTGATCGTGGTCTGCGGCGTGCTGCTGGTCTGGCTGCTCGAGCGTCTGGTGGTGCGCCGTCTGAACCGCCTCAGCCGCGAGCTGGGCGCCCTGGTGGCGTCGCCTGAGCTGGCCGGGCAGGTCACGGTTCATGGCCAGGACGAGATCAGCGACCTGGCTGGCTACGCCCAGAAGCTGATCGACCGGGTGCGCTCCCAGATGGAGGAGCTGAAAGACCTGTCCCAGACCGACACCCTGACCGGCCTGCCCAACCGCCGGGCCTTCAATGAACGGGTGGAACACCTGCTGGCGCTGCACCACCGCCAGCAGTTGCCGGTGGCGCTGATCCTGATCGATGTCGACTACTTCAAAAAGTACAACGACCGCTATGGCCACCCGGCGGGCGACGAGGCCCTCAAGCGGCTGGCTGACTGCCTGCGCAGCACCCTGCGCCGCGAACTCGACATGCCGGTGCGCATGGGGGGCGAGGAGTTTGGCGTACTGCTCGAAGGCGCCAGCCTGGAGCAGGCCAGCACCACCGCCGAGACCTTGCGCAGCGCCGTGCAGGCGCTGGCCGTCGCCCATGAGGACAGCCCGGCCCAGGGCGTCATGTCGATCAGTCTGGGGGTGGCCGTGGTGGGGCCTCGCGACAACGTCACCACGCTGTACCGCCGCGCCGACGAGGCGCTCTACCAGGCCAAGGCGCGCGGGCGCAATCAGGTGGTGACCAAGTAGGGTTATCGGCCGGCGCTATGCTTCAGGCCTGTGCCGCCGGGCATTGTTCAGATCAAGGAGAAACGCATGCTGACATCGACGACCCTCATCCGTTCCCTGGTGCAAAGTGCCTGCCTGGGCCTGGCGGTCCTGTGGGGCACGGCGGCGCTGGCCGAAACGCTGAAACCTGCCGCCCAGTACGAAGCCGACCTCAAGCTCTGTGCTGACGAGAAGAACGCCGAAGCCCGCCTGCAGTGCCGCCGCGATGCCAAGGCCGCCTATGACCAGGCACTGGCCGCCGACAAGGCCAAGGCAGCGGCCGCCAAGGCCACCGCCAGCAAGACCGCCGCGACCGGCAGCACTGCCAAGGCGCCCTGCACCGAGTGCGGCAAGGTGGTATCGGTGGTGGAGTCCGAGCGTGACGGGGAGGGCAGCATGATCGGCACCGTGGCCGGTGGCATTGGCGGTGCCATCCTGGGGCGGCAGATTGGCGGTGGCATTGGCAAAGACATTGCCACCATCGCCGGTGCCGCCGGAGGCGCCTATGCCGGGCGCAAGATCGAAGAGAAGGTGAAGGCCTACAAGGTCTGGACCGTGTCGGTGGAGTACACCGACAAGTCACGCCGTGATTTCGAATTCCGCGAGGCGCCGGCCTTCCAGGTCGGTGACACCGTGCGCAACGAAGGCAGCACCATCGTGCGGCCCTGAGTGGGTGATGCCGGCCCGGGTTCTGCATCGCGTGCGCCCCGGAGGCCTACCGTGTCATTGAGGCCGCTCGTCGATCTCAGCCTGGTTCAGACCTTCATGGAGGTGTTGGCCACCGTTGCCTTTGCGCTGTCGGGCCTGCTGGAAGCTGCCCGCAAGAAGCTCGACGCCGTCGGCGTGGTGGTGGTCGCTGGTCTGGCCGCCTTTGGCGGTGGCACTCTGCGCGATGTGCTGCTGGACCGCCGCCCCTTCTTCTGGATGCAGCATGCCTCGTGGTTGTGGGCACTGATCGGCGCCTGCGTGCTGGCCATGTTCTTCCTGCGGGCCCGGCACTTTGAGGTCACCGAACGCGGCATGCTCTGGCCGGACGCCATTGGGCTGGGCCTGTTCTCCGCTTCCGGCACCCAGATTGCGCTGGACATGAACATGGCACCCATCGTGGCTGTGCTGATGGGTGTCATCACCGCCGTCTTTGGTGGTGTGCTGCGTGACATCGTCTGCAACGAAATTCCCAGCGCATTCCGCGACCACCGCCCCTATGCGATCTGTGCCTTCATCGGAACCTGGATCCTGGTGGCCGCACCCGGGCTGGGCCTGTCCGACTCGTGGGCGCTGGTGGTGACCGCCCTGACCATCACCCTGCTGCGCGGCCTGGCCCTGGCCACCAACTTCCAGTTGCCGGCGTGGAATTCCGATGGGGCGGGCGACGGCGCGGGGCCCGATTCACGGGGCGGCAAGCACTAGCGGCGTGCCAGCCAGCACTCAGGCCTTCGCGGTTCTGGAGAGTTGCCGCAGGAGGGTGTCGTACAGCACGGCGGGGTCGACCGGCTTGGTGACGTAGTCGTCCATGCCGGCTTCCAGGCAC
>JACCDQ010687473.1_pt1 | contig 10565 bp, 9 predicted proteins | sample 7446031 | NCBI WGS metagenome assembly JACCDQ01 (sample SAMN15323442, study PRJNA562643) | freshwater metagenome | isolation source: river surface water | place: USA:Blue River Watershed | collected 2017-08-17
GCTTTCGAACGCTTCGCCCAGATTTCAGCCATTCGCATGTAGGCTTCATCAAGGTCGATTCGATTTGGATTAGTAGTGAGACTGGTCATGTTTAGCATTTTAGACTAGAACATGACCGTCTTCATCCTGTAATCTGGTTAGGAGTTCGGGAAGGCTGCAGTAGGTGGCGTGAAGTTCGCCGAGTATCGAGCGACGCCCTTCGTGACGCGCAGCTCATCGATGTAGCCGCTGAAGCTGCCCTGCGTGGATGTTGGTGGGACGGTGCCAAAGCCGACGTTGCCTGAACCGACCAGCGTTGAGCCAGCAGACAGGTTGAAGGTGTTAGCAACCGAGATGCCGGTCTGCGTTGATAGCAGCACACCGTCAACGTAGAGCCGACCCACTTCACCTTCACGAACGGCAGCCACGTGGTGCCACGTGTTCGGGACAACGACGCCAGCGGCGGTGCTGAAGTCTGGGAATGCGTTGCCACCGATGGCGAGAGCGCCAGCTGAGGTGACCACGACGTAGGCACGATAGCCACCATCGTTGGCGCTGATGATGCAGCCCTGTGAGCCACCAGTGCCAGTGGTTCGCACCCAGGCTTCGATGGTGAAGTCGCCGTTGCTCATGTCGAGCTGAGCATTCGAGACGACGTTGGTGTAGCTGCTGGTGTAGAACAACGAGCTAGTGCCGAACTTCTTCTCGGTGCTGCTGACGACGCCGGTGCTAGCGTCAATCGTCTTTGGCGTGCCAGAGCTATCGACCAACGCCTCGCCGTGCAGCAGCAATGACACGCTGCTGAAGAACGTGTCAATCGGAGCTGCGACGCTTCGACTTGCCAGGATGCCGATGATTGCTGGAATCATTGTCAATCCTTAGACGGTGTCGAGGTGACCGTCAAGGTCATACTCGTTTGCGCCGACCTTGATGAGCGTCGCCTTGCCGTGCAGCTTGCTCAACACAAGCGTGTCTGGGTAGTTGATGGTCACACCAACGCCAGCAGCGAACACCACGTTGCCAGTGCCGTGCTTGCCGAACACCATCGTGCCACCGACCGGCATTGGACCTGGATCGAGCGGGTTGAAGTTGTTGTCGTAGTAGGCATCCAGACCGGTGAAGGTTGAATCTGGCTGAACGGTGACCGTCAGCTGAGTTGCAGCCGTCGAACGGAAGTGAGTGTTGTGATGAGCAGCTGAACCAACGTCGAGCGTTGTTGTCGACACGACCGTCGTCACCAACGGACCTGGCTTGACTGGCGTTGCTGGTGAGATGGATGGGAAGGCGCTGACCTCGACTTCACCGCCGCCGTTGTCGAACGTTTCGAGATTGGCGCCGAAGACGATGCGGGTGGTCGAGACGACGCTGTCAGGAGTGCCGACGACCTCGATTGAACCACCACTTGCTGCAGCGGTGAGCGTGGCTGTCGTGCCCAAGGTGGTGAGCGTCAGACCAGAGCCGATGCTGAGCGTTGTGATGCCAGTGCCAGTCAGCGAGCCGTTCGTCACCGACAGATTGGAGAACGTTGGTGAGATGCCAACGGTGACCTTCTCGGAGAAGGTGCCTGAAACTGCCGTCGAGAACGATGTGTCAAAGATGATGGTCGATGGATTCGACACTTCGCTTGGGCTTGATGTCAGGACACGTGGGAACTTGATGTCATTGACAACTTGAGCCAGCCCGTTGATGTGGCTGATGTTCAGCTTCTGTGGAATGATGACAGTGACTGGTAGCGCATTGGTGAACGAAGCGTTGCTCGATTCGGTTCGAATGAAGTGCGCATCGAACAGGGTGTTGGTGACCGCGGTGTTCACGCTGTCGACCAGAATGATGCCGTCGCCAATGCTGTAGACGCCGGTGCCAACTGACTGCGATGCGCCACCGCCACCACCAGTGGAGTTGATGGTCAGCGTGCCAGCGGTGTCGTCGTAGCTCAGCGTGACGTTGGTGCCAGCCACAAGCAGACTGGACACACGGTCATCAACGGCTTCATTGAAGTCGGTGATGCTTGATGCCAGCTGAACGTGCGACACGGCAGCCTTGCTGTCGAGTGCCAGCTGAAGACCAGACACGTCGGCGATGATGTGCGTGTGCGTGATTGGTGCTCGGGCATCCAGCTCAGCTTGTAAGTTGCTGACTTGAGCGATGGTGTGCGCGTGCGACACTGCAGCCTTCGCATCCAGCTCGAGCTGAAGGTTAGTCACATCAGAGATGGCGTGAACGTGAACGCTCGCTGCCTTGCTGTCGAGTGACAGCTGAAGGTTGTTGACGTCGGCAATCTCGTGAAGGTGAACGGTGTTCGCCTTGCCGTCGAGTGCCAGCTGAAGACCAGTGACGTCTGCGATGACATGAGCGTGGCCAACATCGGTCTTGCCATCGAGTGCGGTCTGCAGACCAGTCACATCGGCGATGGCATGCGCGTGAGCGACTGCTGCCTTGCCGTCGAGTGCCAGCTGAAGACCAGTGACATCGGCGATGCCGTGGGTGTGCAGAACGAGCGCACGGTCATCGAGCGCTTCAACGAGACCATCAACATCCAGCAGCTGATGCACGTGGACCGCTGCTGCCTTGCCGTCAAGCGCTGCTTGAAGACCGGTGACGTTGGCGATGCTGTGCGTGTGGTTGACGAACGCACGAAGGTCCAGTTGGTTCTGAAGGTCGGTGACGTCGGCGATGACGTGAGCGTGGCCAACGTCCGACTTGCCGTTGAGCGTCGTCTGAAGGTTGGTGATGCTGGCGATGGTGTGCGTGTGCGACACAGTTGCAAACGACGTTGAATCGAAGCCGCTGTCGAGAACGATGCCATTGACGCCGACCGATGCGAAGTTGCCAATGACACCTCCTTCAATCTTCGGCATCTTCGTTGCCACCTCGGTGTTGATGGTGTCGATGGTCGTCTGAAGGTTGGCGACGTCAGCGATGGCGTGAGTGTGTCCGACATCGCTCTTCGTGGTCGTGAGCGTGATGACATCTGCTTCGACAGCGGTCAGGCGACCAGCAGCATCGCTCAGCTCTTGTGCCTGCGCTGCGGTCATGTAGCCGTCTTCGGCTGGCGATGCCTGTGGCATCGAGATGGTCGTGACGACCTCACCAAGTCCGTTCAGCGCTGTGATGGCTTCGATTGGTGGTGTGCCGCTGATGATTGAGCCAGGCGACGAGACGACTTGCGCCTGCGTTTCTGAATCGACCTCAAAGATGATGGTGTTGGAGTTCTTGACGTAGCCAACACGGAACACTTGGACGCTTGCTGGTCGTGTCAGCGTAATCTCACCATTGTAGCCGCAGTAGAGTGGCTTGCCGTGGTCGGCAGGCGCCCAGCTCCAGCTGTCAGACGTAATCTCACTGGCTTGCGTGATGACGCCAGTTTCGTTCATTGCCAGCGCCGTTTCGACGATGCCGAGCGGCGTCTTTGGAACGGTCAGCGCTGGGTTCGAGCTAGCGAGCGAGACGGTGTCTGAGCCGCTCAGATAGACGAGACGAAGAGCTGGGATTGGCTCAGCAGCGCGAACGGCGATGAAGTCATTGACTGGATTCGTCAGAACGCCGGCGGAGCCAGCCGTAATCTGAACGCGAACAGGCGAGTCGGTCGTCAGCACTTCACCAGACGACGCACGGATTGGGCGAAGAACGGTGTCAAGCAGAATGTAGCCTGGCGACGATGGGGTGTTCGGCAGAATGCTCGAGCCGGCTGAGTAGCCTTGAAGCTGGTTCAGATTGCCGCCAGGTGCGAAGCCAACAACAATCTTCGGCGTTGGCACCCACTTGGTGTTGTCGTTGTTGCGCGTCTTCATCACCTTGTCGGTGAGGTCAAACCACAGGCGACCAGCGACTGGGCTCGATGGCTCAGACGTCGCGGCCACTGGTTCGTGGATGGTGATTGAGAAGACGGTTTCACCGGTGATGACGTTCTGCTCGATGACGAAGTAGTTGTCAACGCCAGCTTGAACAGGACCCCAAGCGTTCTCAAGTGTCTGGTCAAACTTGATGAGGTAGTCAGACGAGCCGTGCGCAATCGTTGCAATGAACGGTGTTGGGCTGACCACGAGGTCAACGTAGCCGGCGATTGTTGACGGGGCCAGGAATTGTGGGACCGAAGCGACCTGCTGGAACGAGATTAGGCCTTGACGGAAGTTGAGTTTCATTGTTCATCCTTAGGTTGCGCATCTTTGATTGACTTCTCATTGTAGCCATACTTAGCAGCAACAAACTTGCTGTAGCCCTCGATGGCTCCAACATAGGTCAAGTAAAGACCAAAAATCGATTCGGTGAGCGAGCCAGTCAGCGTCATCTTCACAATGACCCAGGTTGCCGTGATGCCACCAATGAGCTGAAGAACCTTCGTCAACGACACGGTCTTGCCGTTCTTGGTCAGCATGTCAGCAAAGTCAAGTCGCTTCGACTTCTGAATTCTGTAGAAGATGAGAACGAAGCCAATGACGATGCAGAACATGAACGTTGCCATCGACACGGATGTTTGCGCGAAAATCGTGCCAGCGACGCTCGATGCTGCATTAGCTGCAGACTGTGCTGCAGTTGCCAGCGCGTCTGTTGTTGAAATGTCGGCCATGTTTGAAGGACTCCAATAGATTTGTTCTATTTACGAACGAAGCCCCTAGAAGCCCGAAAGGGCTTCATTCGAAGCCCTTTCCTTATTTGCACACTAGTGCTATTTTAATCGCTGAGTGATTTGAGAAGACTTGTCAGCTCGGCGTGTCCACCAACTGGCGATGACATTGAACCTTGAATTGCCATGATTTGAGGCATCGTTCGAGCGCCTGGAAAGGCAGCTAGAACCTCATCTCGCGACACGTAGACCTTGCCGTCCAGCTTCGGTTGACCGACATCCATGATGCGCTCTTCGAAAACAAGACCCTTGCTGCTCAGCAATGACTTGGACATTTCACAGTAGGTGCAGTTTGGCTTGGAGTAGACAATGAACTTTTCTGGTCTCATGATGATCCTCAAATGGCTGGGAGTTCTTCGTACTTGACTTCATTGGTCATCGACCCAATGACGTACGCAACGCTTTCGTTCTCTTGAAGAGCCGTCTGCTTCTTGTTGGTGTTCAGATACTTGTTGAACCATGGCTGCGGCGACGTACGAATGCCGGCATCGTACTTGACGCCGATGGCTGGCAAGCGCTGCTGAGCCGTCCAATCAACTTGGTCGCACATGCTGCGCTCGTTCATGCCGATGTTCGTGCCCTTCTTGAAGATGTACTTCGCCCATTCCTTCTCTTCGCGAATGACATCAAGCAGCATGTCGCGCGCTTCTGCCTTGCACTCGGCGGCGACCTGAGCGAAGCGTGGGTCATCGCGAACCACCTTGTTGATGATGTAGGCGGTCCAGTCAGTGTGAAGCAGCTCGTCGCTCAGAATCAACTCAACAATGTTGCCACTGCCGATGTAGATTTTGTTCTCCTTCATGCCAAGTGAGGTCGTGAAGGAGACGTTGAAGCGAATGGCTTCCAGACCGTACGACGCGATGAGCGCAAGATAGATTGCCTTGACCAGCTCATGCTCTGACACATCGTGTCCATCGGCAACTCGGCAGTTCAGCAGGTGCAGGTCGTCATAGTACTTGCCGATGCCGGACGCCATGTTGACGATTTCGGACGTGTCGTGAATCTTGTTGAACTCGTCCTTTGGCACGTTGTAGATGTTGCGAATGATGTGCGAGTACGAACGTGAGTGAATCGTCTCGAAGAACGACCAAGTCTGCACAAGACTTTCAAGCTCTGGCACCGACACCACTGGGGTGAAGATTTGAACTGGCGCACGACCTTGAAGGGAGTCGAGCGCAGTCTGCCGAAGCAGATTCGATGTGTAGATGTGGCGAGTTGCCTCAGACGCTTCCTTGTGGTCAATCTTGTCCTTCGTCAGCGTAATCTCCTGCGGACGCCAGAAAGCGCCTTGCTGCGCTTCATCGTAGTCGGCAATCGTCGGATACGCGAAGTCATCGTAGCGCTGAATGGTCACTCGACCATCAAGGAACATCTGTCGCTTGCCGTAGTTCGGCAGCTGAGAAAAATCATAGTGCTTGGTCATAGAACGCAGGCCTCACAAAAATCGTTGTCATCATTTGGTTGTTCAATGGTCTCAGCAACTGGCTTCAAGTCCTTCTGAACTTGGCTCTTCAACATTTCGCTGATGCCTTCCTTGTCAACAAGGTGGTAGTACAAGCTCTTGCCACCCCAGTGGTGGTACAGCATCATGTTGCGCAGCACCAGCGTCACTGGGATCTTGCCCTCTGGAAAGTGCTTCGGCGAGTAGTAGGTGTCGGTCGAGATGCCTTGGTCATGGAATGCCTGAAGAACGGCAGCAGTCTTCAGGTAGCCAACGCAGTCGGTGTCATCCCAAAGCAGCTCGTAGTACTTCTTGAGCTTGCGGTACTCTGGAACAACTTGAACGAATGCACCAGCCTTCGACTCCTTGCTGACGATCAGGCTCTTGACCTTGTTGATCCCGTTGGTCGATGTCAGCACCACAGACGACGACTCGACCGGAGCGATGGCGCCAGTCGTAGCTTGACGAACGCCGTACTTGATCATGTCGGCGCGGAGCGTCTCCCAATCGAGGTCCTCAGACGGCGTGAAGTCGGTCAGCTCGTTGACGCCTTCGGCACGACGCTCCCACACGAACTTGCCACGCCCGTACCACGTGTCATCGGATGCCAGGCACTTGCCCTTCTCCTTGGCGAGCTGAACGTTCATCTCGGTCAGGTAGAAGTTCTGATGCTCGGCCCAACGCTTGACCTCAGCCAGCGCATCGGCTTCGCCGTACTTCAGCTTGCGCTTGGCGTGCCAGTATGCCAGATTGGTGATGCCGATGCCGATTGGCTCAAACTCCTTGTTGTGCAGCTCCGAGTGAATCGAGAGAAAGTCTTGGTATTGAAGGATGTTGTGCAGACCACGTTGAAGAACGCGAATCGGCTTGCGCAGCTCTTCTGGATTGCGAACGGCACCCCAGTTCATTGAACCAAGCGTGCAGAGAGCGATGCGACCATTGTCGTCTTCCAGCGTCTGGAATGGACGAGTGTGCTGCATGATTTCAGTGCAGAGGTTCGTCTGATAGATCGGGTGAATGGTCGTGTCCAGCGGACCTTGATTCATCACGTTGTCGATGTTCAGCACGTAGTAGCGACCGGTCTCACTGCGCTCGGTGTTGAACAGGTCCTTGACGAACGACTCGGCGGTCATCTTCTTCGAGCGCAGGTCCGTACGATTCTCGTATAGCTCGTACAGTCGAATGAACTCGTTGGTGTCCCGATAGAACGCTTCGTACAGGTCAGGCACTTCGTTCGGGTCAAAGAACGTGAGCATGCCCTGCGTCTTGAACCGACGCCACATGAACTTGTTGATGGCAACGCAGTAGTCAAGGTGACGAACGCGAGTCTCTTCAGTGCCTTGATTGTTCTTGAGGACCATCAGGTCATCAATCTGGTAGTGCCAGAACGGGAAGTTGACCGTGGCCGAAGCGTTGCGAATGCCACCCTGCGAGCATGAGCGAAGGTCGTGGAACCACTTCTTCAAGAACGGAACAAAGCCGGTGTGCTTGATTTCACCACCACGAATCTTGGCGCCGAGCGGACGCAGACGACCGACGTCGAGACCGATGCCGGCACGCTTCGAAGCGTAGTCAGCCATGATTTGACCAGCTGCGAAGATGGACTTGAGCGTGTCGTCAGACTTGATGAGAACGCACGAGCTGAACTGCTTGGTTGGCGTACCAAGACCAGCAAGAACCGGCGTGGCGAGCGTGAACAAACCGTCAGATGCGCATTGGTAGAAGTCCTTGACCCAGCGCATGCGCGTCTTTGGATCCTCGGCGTGCATGATGGTCGCAGCTGCAATCGCGTAGCGCACCTGCGGCGTTTCAAGGATGGCGCCAGCACGACTGCGGTCTTGAACCAGGTACTTCTCAATCAGCTGGTCGACTGCCGCGTATGGCAGCGTTTCGTCCTTGTCGTGGTCGACAAACTTCTCAATCAGGTCCCACTCGGCTTCGGTGTACCACTCGAGCAGCTCCTTGGTGTAGAAGCCAAGACCAACGTTCTTCACGACGATGTCGTAAAGGCGCGGCACCTCGAACTGACCGTAAACGTCCTTGCGCAGCATGGTGATGCGCTGCTTACCAGCCACGAGCTGGTAGTTGACGTTGCCGATGTCTGGGTTCTGCTCCTCGTCGATGAGGTCAATCATGGCGCGAAGCGCCATCTGGTCCAGCTCACGCGTCGTCATCAGATTTCGAAAGTGCGGTTGAGCAGCAATCTCAATCATGGACGGCGAAACGTCGGCGATGCCCTCGCAAACCTTAGCAATATGGGCTTGCCATTTTGCCAGGTCGAAGTCGACTCGAGAGTTGTCGCGCTTGATAACTTGAAGTTGTTTTGTGTTCATGGGTCCATTCTAATAAAAGGTCGTCGACTTTACAACCAGAGTTCTGGATGCGCTATTTTTCTGGGCCCCTATACCGTGAGGTAAAGGGTCTCAATTTACTTGAAGGTTCGTGATTTATCCATGACGAATGCTCGCATCTCGTTGATGCGTCGCAGCCAACCGCCAAGGAACTTGGCTTGCGTTGGCTTGCGTGTCACGATGTCTCGATAGAACTGCTCTCGATACTTGCAGACCATCCCACAAATGAAGAGCTCATTTGAAGCAGCCAGCTTGCCAAGAGTTACTGGACCAACCTTACCGTCGGTTGTTACGCCGAGGGCACGTTGAAGGAAGATGTTTGCGCGCTCAACGCCGTGATTGACGCAACCATCAAAATGGAGAATGGCGATGCGTGGCGACATCTTGTCGCACTTACCTTCAAGCCAATACTTCTCGTGATAGATAGCCTTCGCCTCAGCCCACGTCAGAGCCTTAATGTCGACGTCCGGATTGGCACGCTTGGAGATGCCGAACTTGGTTTCACCACCAGCATCATCTGGGTCATTGACATAGCCACAAGCGCGGCGCTGTGCGGACGAACCGCATAGGCCGGCTTCAACTTCAGGCGTCAGCTTCCAAAAGCCACCGACCTCGTAATACATGGCGTGATTTGATGCAATTTCGAATTGCTTGCTGTATTGACCCATCGAACATCTCCATTTTAGAAGATGTATTTATCCGAGAATGTCCCCAACAGTCAGTCCACCAATCCAACGATAAAGATCATGCGGACCCATCACAATCCCATAGAAAATTGGCTTTCCGTGCAACATTTCTGGGCCTGTTGGATGAATCATTGCGGAACCCTTCGGAATCTCAGGTGCAATGCATTTGCCCTGAACCTGAAAATCAAGCACTTGAACCTTGCCAATCTTCATCTTGCCGTCATCTGGTGAAAACAGAAAGACGTTCTGCTCGAACGAAGCGCATTGAGCAATCGGGACCATGTCGATGGAGTAGGTCTCCGTATCAACAACGAGAATGTTCCATGAAGCCGGGACTTCGATGTCTAAATTCTGCGCGCGGATTTTGATTGTTTTGCCAACGATTTCTTCAAGATACTGGACCGGTTCTAGCTTGAAATCAAGCATGTGTCCGCTGAATGTCCAGAAGTGAGATACACCCATCGGGGCGGTGAATGAGTCGATGATGTATGGGCGATTTACTTCGCTGAGGATTTGCATGGTTAGTCGATGTCGTTAGCAAGTTGAAGAAGTATTGTAGCATGACAGGCCTTTGGCGCGCACCAACAAATGAGATTGTGGCCGCGCAGCTCAGACTTGGCTGCGGCAATCAGCGATGGTTGTGTTTGAATCCAAGCTTCGTATTTGGCGATGACCTGCGAGCGTGAACCATCCTTGCCAATCTCAAACGGGTTGCCGAACTTGGATGGGCGACCAACGTAGATGCCATTGGTCGCCCCGTGAGCCTTGTTGAGAACCTTTGGCGGAATGTTCTCTATCACAAGCGTCATGCCTTAACCTTTACCGGTTTGGAGACCTTGTACTCGGCAGCCTTGTAGTACTTGTTTCGTTCACGCCAGTGCTTCATCGACCACTTGAGGTTTGAATGAACGTCGCAGCAGTGAACCTTGTCCTTGTCGCGACCCTTGCGAAGACCACGACCAATCGACTGAATGCACTTGACGAAGGACTTGCCAGCGTCGATGAGGAACAGGCAGAACACCCGGTCGATTGAGATGCCGGTCGAAGCGATGCCAGACGTGGCAATCACGATGAGGTCGTCTTGATGCTCGAACATCGAGTACCATTCAGCACGAACGTCAGTGTCAGTAGAACCCTGCAGGAAGACCGAGTTCTTGATGAGCTTTTGAAGCTGCTGACCTTGCTTGATGCTGTTGACCAGCACCAGCGTGTTGCCATACGTCTGCGCCTTGGAGATGATGAGGTCAGCGAGAACATCCAACCGCTTCGGGTTCTTTGACAGGAAGGTCTTCTCAGAACTGTAGTCTGGGAACTCTTCGTCAATCTCCTCAAGGATGACCTGAACTGGTTCAATCTCGAGGTCAGCCAGATAGCCCATGCGCATCAAGTCGGCAGCCGTAATCCTGTAGAGCACCTCACCAATCGAGCCACGTAGCGTCGTCTCGTCAATCTTCGCCTTTGGCATCGTGCCAGTGAAGCCCCAC
>JACCDQ010356503.1_pt1 | contig 10564 bp, 9 predicted proteins | sample 7446031 | NCBI WGS metagenome assembly JACCDQ01 (sample SAMN15323442, study PRJNA562643) | freshwater metagenome | isolation source: river surface water | place: USA:Blue River Watershed | collected 2017-08-17
AACGAATGAATATTCCTTGTTTAGATATACACCGACAATATTTGTCATTGAAATCCGAGGTTTTAGCAAAAACGGAAGAGGTTTTTGATACCAATGCTTTTTCTGGTGGACCTTTCGTCGAACAATTTGAAAAGGATTTCGCAGCTTTCTGTGAAAGTGAATATGCTTTGGGTTGTAATAATGGAACCACGGCGCTACACCTTGCCTTGTTGACTTTGGGTATTCAGGCTGGAGATGAAATTATTTTACCGGCCAATACTTTTATCGCAACGGCATGGGCGATATCGTACGTTGGCGCGATCCCTGTTTTTGTTGACAATGATCCGAAAACTTGGGAGATTGATGTAAATCAAATTGAATCCAAAATCACATCCAAAACGAAAGCAATTATGGGTGTTCATTTATATGGGCAACCCTTTGATATTGATGCTGTTAAATTATTGGCAGCCAAATATAATTTATTTGTAGTTGAGGACGCTGCCCAAGCGCAGGGTGCAAGGTACAAGGGTAAGCCGGTTGGGACCTTTGGCGATGTCGGCTGTTTTAGTTTTTACCCCGGTAAAAATTTAGGGGCTTATGGTGAAGCGGGAGGAATTACGGTTCAAAATGAAGCCTATGCCAAGCACATCATGCGTTTACGTAATCATGGAATGGAACGCAGGTATTATCATGATGAAATAGGCTATAATTATCGGATGGACGGTCTTCAAGGGGCCATATTGAGTATTAAATTGAAGTATTTGGCCTCATGGAATGATCGTCGAAAAGCGATTGCGAAGCGTTATCAAACGGAGATTACCAATCCGCTGATTACCATGCAGGAAAAGCCAGCGTGGGCAGATTCTGTGTACCATTTATTTGTGATTACGACCGCAGATAGAGACGGATTTTCAGGCTATTTAGCCCAACATGGAATTCATGTGGGTTATCATTATCCAGTGCCCTGTCATTTGCAAAAGGCTTATCAATATTTAGGCTATCAAGAAGGTGATTTCCCCAATTCGGAATATTTGGCATCGCATTGTGTTTCCTTGCCAATGTTTGCTGAATTAACGGATGAGGAAATTGATCATGTGATAACGATCATAAATCAATATAAATGAGCAATCAATCTTGGTCAATCATCATTTTTTGTTTTAACGAGGTAGGTACTGTTGAGCAGGTCGTTAAGAAATCTATCGAAACCCTGGAGAACATGGGAGTCTCCGAATATGAGGTGTTACTCGTAGATGATGGAAGTACAGATGGTTCCCGTGAGATTGTGAAAAATTTACCAGAGATATTCCCTCGTTTGAAATTATTATTCCATGATCAAAATTTAGGGATCGGGAAGGCTTTGCGGACCGGATATTTTAATTCAAAATATGAGAATGTCTGTGCTGTACCTGCAGACGGGCAGTTTGATTTGTCTGAATTAGTACCTTTTGTGAATATCCCTGACCGTCAAATAATTTCTTTTTATCGAAAAGAGAATACGACCTACAGTTTTTTCAGAAATTCACTTTCCAAGGCAAACAAACAAATAAATTTATGGTTAAATGCGTTTGAATTGAAGGATGTCAATTGGGTGAAAATCTACAAAGGGGCCGCGATAAAACAAATGAATTTGGAAATCGAAAGTTCATTGGTCGAAAGTGAAATATGTGCCAAATTTATTCTTCAAGGTTATCAAATTCTGGAAGTTGAGTCGAAATACCTAAAGCGCATTTCAGGTGTAAGTAAAGGAGCTAGTTTTAAAATTGTTAAACAAGCTTTCGTAGATACACTTTTTTTATCACGTGTGTTGTATCGTTATCGGAAAGCCCAAAGAAACCTATCCCGTCCGAACTAAGCATGTCAGGAATTACAGCCATCATATTGACCTTTAATGAAGAAATTCATATTGCTCGTTGTATTGGGAGCTTATCTTCCGTGTGCGATCGGGTTTGTATCATTGATTCATTTTCTAGCGATAGAACGGTTGAAATTGCAAGAAGTTTAGGCGCGGAAGTCTATCAAAATGCTTGGGAGAATAATTATGCGGCTCAACTAAACTGGGGAATAACGCAGGTAAACGCACAAACAACTTGGACTTTGCGTATTGATGCTGATGAATATTTAAGCCCTGAATTAGTCACTGAAATAAAATCAACATTGGATCAGGTTTCAGATAATGTGTCTGGAATAGAATTGACAAGAAAGGTTTATTTTAAGGGCCGCTGGATTCGATATGGAGGGTTTTATCCGACGCATTTGTTGCGTATTTGGCGTTCGGGTAAAGGTGTTTGCGAAAGTCGATTAATGGACGAGCACATGATACTTTCCGACGGGGAAATTATTCGGTTAAATGAAAATTTAGTTGATGATAATTTAAATTCGATTCATTGGTGGGTAAATAAACATAATAACTATGCTCGTCGGGAGGCCGCTGATATTTTAAATCAAGTATATCAGTTCGCCGATGAAACCAATTTATCAGAAGTTGAAATAGGGAAACAAGCCGCATTAAAGCGAGGAGCAAAAAATCAAGTGTATAATCGTTTACCTTTGGGTATTCGTGCGTGCATGTATTTTGTGCTCCGATTTGTCTTTCAATTAGGCTTTTTAGATCATCCGAAGGTTTGGGTATTTCATTTCATGCAAGGCTTGTGGTATCGACTGCTCGTTGATATGAATGTTTATGAAGCTAAATTAAGTTGTGGAGAGGATAAACAGAAAATGAAAGATTTGGTGATAAATAGCTGGAAAATCAAAATTTAGTGATTACTTGTGTTTGTTAATTGATGTCTAACATGCGAATTATCAAATATTTAGTTCCATTCATTTTATTTGCGGGAGCAAACCTTTCTTACCGTAGCTCGGGAATCTATTGTTGGTTGAGTGTCCTGTTTAGTTTCCTGTTAATACCCTCACTGGAAATTATTTTACCAGCCCATAAACAAAATTTATCAGCGGAAGACGAAGTACAGCTGAAGAACAATCGATTATACGATTGGGTATTGTACATCGCCTTTGCTTTACAGCTCTTTTCTGTTTTTCAATTTTTGATTCATATTTCTGATCCTTCTTTAGCCCTTGGGGATCGTATGGGTAGGATTATCACAGCAGGATTATTGGCGGGTATTTTTGGAATCAATTTAGCGCATGAGTTAGGTCATCGAGTTAATAAATTTGAGCAGACTATGGCAAAAATTCTTTTGTCGACCAGTCTATATATGCATTTTTTTATTGAGCATAATAAAGGACATCATACTCATGTGAGTACGCCTTCAGATCCGAGTACTGCAAAATATCAGCAATCCGTTTATGCCTTTTTTTTTCAAACTATTCCAGGAACCTATCAAAGTGCATGGCGTATCATGATGCATGATTTAAGAAAACAAGGGAAAGGGTTTTGGTGTTTCCAGAATGAAATGCTGCTATTTACTGTTTTCCAGTTGGTTCTATTGGTCGGAATTTATCAGGTTTTTGGGTCAATGACCTGCGTATATTTTATTCTGACAGCGTTAATAGGGGTTTTGTTGCTGGAAGCAGTTAATTACATAGAGCATTATGGTCTGATGAGAGAAATGAAGGAGACTGGGCGCTACGGCCGCGTGATGCCATTTCATTCATGGAATAGTAATCACATGCTTGGTCGAATATTGTTATTTGAATTGAGCCGACATAGCGACCATCATTTTTCTGCTTCCCGAAAATATCAAATATTACGCCATCATGAAGGTGCCCCACAAATGCCTACGGGTTATCCTGGAATGTTAATTTTGGCATTAATCCCGCCCTTGTTTTTTCGGATAATGGATCGTCAAATGGAAATTTACGGTGTTTTGCCTAAAAAGATCGAACCGCTTTCACATAGCATTTGAAATCCTTGAAATAGGATGCTTGTAGGCCTGTTTGTAAGTTATGTGTCCAGGCATTTTCCTTGTCCACTTCCGTTGAGGTCCAATACCAAGATGATTGGAAAATGTTTCCTCCACCGACTTTCTTTAGATTTAACTTCGGGTGAATTAATTCAAATTCCTCACGAGTAGGCAGACGCCAATCGGAAAATCCATCAATTTGTAGGGAATCGCACGCGATTTTAGCTTCTTGAAAATCTAGTTTGCCTAAATTATCAATTGACGCAATTAATCCATGACCGTTTTTCTCATAAATGACATACCCCCCCAATTTGATTGTGGGCAACTTCTTATTGGGACTTTGTGCCGTTGCTGAAAAAAAGCAAAATGAAAGAATGCTGAATATGAATAAGTTACGAAAAATCATAAAAGTTGTCTCTTGGTCAAGAAATTCAAAATTAGGTAAAATATATCGAGGAGGAAATTATTTTGAACTTTTATCGTTTATAAAGCGGGATTAAATTGAAATAAAATTTGTATTATTGTAATAACCCTACAAGTACACTTTGTGTAGATGAGAAAACGATTCAACTTATTTAGTTTCTTAGCCATTGCCGTGTTCTTCGTTTACCCCTTTGCCATGCAAGGGCAACAAACGATCAAACAAACCGACTCATTTGAACATTTCCGTCAGGCCAAGGCGTTTTTTGATGCCAATAATTTCACAGCGGCACAGGAAGAGTTCCGTTTTTATTTAAAAAAATTACAAGGGCAGCGTGAATTATTGATTTCTGAGCGTACCACGATTGAATATTATATCGCAATTTGTTCGATCTACTCGATGCGTCCAGAGGCGGAGATTCAAGCAGTCAAGTTTATTGCAGATCATCCAGAGAGTCCATATACGGCCAAATTAGTCACGGAAATTGGAGTTTTTTATTACGAGACTGGGGACTGGGCTCGTGCGATTAAATATTTGAGCAATTCGTCACAGACCAACTTAGAGCATAAGTATTATTTGGCTGTTTCTTATTATAAATCGGCACAATTCAAGGAAGCGCTGAATCTATTTAATTTATTGAAATTTGAGTCTGAGGAAGAATTTGCTTTGCCATCGGCGTATTATGCGGGGGTAATGCACTTTCAAGCTGCGAAATACGAAACGGCAATAGAGGATTTCAAAATTGCCTCAGCGGATCCCCGTTATTCGTCGGAAGCCCCCGTTTGGATTAGTTCAGCCTACATGAAAATGAATCGATATTCAGATTTGATCGGTTATGTAGAGCCCATTTTAAATGATTCGACCTATAAAAAATCCGCAGGAAATCTAGCTTCCATTATTGCAGAGCTTCAATTTCAGAAGCAAGATTATTTGAATGCAGCAAAAAGTTATGCTATTGTATTCGAAAAATCGGCTTCGCTTATGAATCGAGAACGTACCTATAAATATGCCTACTCGCTTTATAAGGCTAAGCGATATGATGATGCCTTACGGATGTTGTCTCCACCAACTCAATCAGCTGATTCACTCGACCAAGAAATTGCAAGAACGCGCGCGTTGATCTTGGTCGATCGTGCAAGCTGGGATGTTGCTTTTCAGGCCTTGAAAACGGTTGCAGATATGCCTTTCAATCAAGATTTGGCTGAAGAGGCGATGCTCATGGCCTTAAGTTTGCTCGAGAAGAATCAACAATGGACTAAATTGCTCAGTGAGCTCAAGGTATTTCAAGCGCGTTTTCCTGCCAATAAACATGCTGATTTGTTGGTTTCTTACGCCTTGGAATCCTTAATGAAAAATGGGAATTTAAATGCGATTGAAGATTACATGCTCAATTTTCCTGTTGGGAAAGTTAAGTTTCAAGAACTCTATCAAACTACTTGTTATCAATTCGCGAATAGTTCCTTTGAAAAACGTGAAGATCGGAAAGCCGCTGTCTACTTCAAAAAGTCGTTGGATTTTCCAATCAACAGAGAAATGGCTTGGTATGCTCGATACGCGTTGGCCGAAATGTCTGCTCGGAATAATCGAAACTCAGATGCGATTAAGGTTTACATCCCCTTGCTTGCAGAAACGTCATTGCCCAATGGGTCCCGAGAACTAAGCCAACGGATTCGCCTAAGTTTGGCTTATTCCTTCGCCTATATCACCTATTACGATCGATCACTTCAGTATTTTGAAGAATTTGTTGCCAATAAACCGAGTGGTCAAAAAAGCATAGAGGATTTACGTAATTTGGCTGAAATTTCAATTGCAAATGGGAATGTGTCAGGCGGTATGAAATTATTTGATGAGGCAATTGCTCAAAATACCTCGGAAGTAAATACGATACTCGATCGGAAATTCACCATTTACTACAATTTGCGAAAGTACAAGGAAGCCGCCGACGTATATCAAGATTACTTGAATAAATTCCCAAATAATCCGCAGTCAGATTTAGTGTTTGTTCGTATGAATGAGGCTTTAACTCGATCGCAAAATTCTGAGCAGTATGCAAGAATTATTAAGAATTCGGTTCAGTTTCTCCAACAAAAATCTCCAACAAATCCTTATTTCCCGTCTGTATTATTACTTCGTGCGCAGGCGTATGAAAATACTAATCAATGGGTTTTAGCTTTAGATGACTATGTGTCGATAGTTCGGAATTATACGAGTGATTCATCGGCAAAAGAGGCGATTATTGGTGCAAGCGAGTTGTTGAAAAAAGCTAATAGGCATGCAGAGGTTTTGGAATTGCAGCGGATTTATGCAAACCAATATGGCAAAGATGCCTCTTTAGGTGAACAGTGGTTTGATATTTGTGTGGAGATATTCCGACAAAGGAAATACAAATTGGTCGTTCCCGAGTTAGTGCGTTTGGTTCAAGATTATCCAACGTTTGGCCAATTGGATGAGTTTAATTATATGTTGGGAGTTTCAACTTACCACACGAAAGATTTCGCGAATTCAATCATTTATTTAAAACGAATTCAGTCCACTTCAAATTTTTCAAAACAATCCCTTTGGATACTCGCATCGATATATGAGGAACAAAAAAAGTTCGAATTAGCTGTTGACCTATTAGTTGATTTAAAAGCCAATATTTCGTTTCAAGATACTTTAACCATGGATGTTCAGGATAAATTGAAACATATTTACATTCTGCAACGAAAATTTGAATTACTTGAAAAATTGTGGAATGATGTAGATGTAACTGATTCAACACGCCGAAGTTCCTGGGCTTTGGAAATAGGTCAGTCTGTTCAAGAAAACCAAGATTTACCGCTAGCTATTAAGTGGTATGAAAAGGCCGTAGATTTTAATTTATATGAATTGGGTGCTCGGGCCTCCCTCAGTATAGCTAGGTGCAAGTCCGTACTAAAAGATTGGAAAGGATCAAATGCGTGGCTAATTAGTCAATTTGTCCAAGCCGATGGCCGATACTATCATTTACCGGATTCCATGATTGGATTAGCCTATATTCAAATGGCTGAAAATTTTGTCCAACTGAAGAATCTACCACAAGCCAAAATAATATTGCAGAGTATTTTGGCGAATTCATCCGATGAATCCATGAAGGTTTTAGCTAAGAAAAAAATAGACGAAATTCAATAGATGAAGCTACTTATCACTCTATTTATTGGCCTAATTTGTACGCCTTCAATCCTGTTTGCGCAGGAATCTCAACTTGAGCATACGATTATAACTATTCCAAATTCTACCCGTTCAGTCATGAATTTGAAAGTGACAGATCGAGTATACTTGCCAATGAAGAATTTTGGCCAACAACAAGTTAATGTACCCGGTATTCGTTTGAAAGAATCGAATTGGCCTTTGGATTCTTTACCAAAAATTGAAGCGCCTGCGCCTCAAGATATGCGTGCCAATGAGACGAATAAGACGGCCTATGGATTTAAATATTCAAATGCAATCGAGGTGGGTCTAGGCAATTATGGGCATAGTATGTTGAACTTCACGGTAGGTCAAAGCAAAAAGGAGAATAAGTTCTTTGGGATGCATGTCAACCATGATGCGAATCAATTTGGACCTGTTAAATCTGAATTTTCATCCCGCAGCGAGAATAAGATACGCTTTGAAAATCGTTCCCTAGGACGAATTAATTATTGGGAAAGTACTTTGGGCTATCAGCAACATACCAACTATTTTTATGGGCTTGCCGAAATCCCTTCCTATGTAAAACAATCAGATTTAGAAGCGACCTACCGTCGAATCAATGTCGAAGGTAAAGTTAGCAGCTCCCGTAAAAACGCATCTTCCGATTATTTATTCTCGATAGCCGGGGATCAATTACGGAATACAACTGATTTATCGGAGTCGATTATTAAGGCGAAAGCATTCTATACCTACAATTTGTCTGAGCACTTGCGATTTAAAATGTTAGGTGATTATATATATTCCGAATATATTCCTAATGCTTCCTTGCAAAAGTGGAATAGGAATCTTTATCGCATAAATCCACATCTGGCCTATAAGAGTTCCCGTGTTAGTTTAAATGCTGGATTTATGTACGTCACGGAGTCAGATGACGCATTGGTAGAGAAAACGAGCGTATTCCCCATGCTTCAGATGGATTTTGGCGCATCAGACTACATTCATTTATTTGGGGGTGTAGGAGGAGATGTTCAATTTAATTCCTTCCAGTCTTTTCTACTTCAAAACCCATGGATGCGCATTCCTAGCCAGTTGAAAAATACCAATCAAGTCGGGCACGTTTATGGTGGAATTAAGGGAATCGGAGAGAATAAGGTCATTGATTTCGAGGTCAAATATGATTATGCAGAATATTCAGATTTACCATTTTTAATCAATGCGGTTGCCGCTTCAAATAAATTCGATGTACAGTACCGTGGAGGACTAGAAAAAATCCAAGTAACCCATTTTACGGGAAATTTGAATTTGAATTTCTCTTCCCAATTTACCTCGAGCTTTAAATTCAATCAGGTGATTTACCAACAGTTGGGTATCGAGTTTCAGGCACCTCATGTTCCTTCCACCACCTTGTCTTGGACAAACTCCTGGCGCCTTTCACCCAAGATCGTCATTTCACCAGATGTCTATTGGATGAAATCCTTGTTTGCCCTAGAACCTGTCAAAAATCAGTTAATTCAGTTGGACGATATTTTGGATGTCAATTTAAAAATAAATTATTTTATCAAACGAAATATGAATCTGGGTTTATCAGGAAATAACTTGTTAGGTAAAAACTACCAACGCTATTACCAATACCAAGTTCAAGGATTAAATGCGACCTTGTCATTTGCTTACTCTTTCTAATATGAAGTACCTTTTTGTATTTGCTTTTGCTTCTTTATTTTGGGCTTGTGGTTCTGCCGAGAAAACGACTCCCATGGTACCTACTCAAATGCTTGATGAAGTATTAGCCTGCGGAGATTTGAAAGGTTTAACGGCTAAATATGGCCCAAGCAACGTAGTGGCAGACACGAATTGGGTCATGGGAGATGATACCCTGCAAGGCTCAATCATATTCCCTAATTCGACGAAACAAGTTTACGTATATTACCGGGAGGGACAAATTGTCGACGTGACAATTCATGGTGAAGCATCGGAATGGAAAACCAATTCAGGTTTGTACCTCGGCCTCCCCTTAAAAGAGGTGCAGAAACTAAATGATAAGAATTTTACCTTATCGGGCTTTAATTGGGCCCATGGGGGAGAGGTGGTTTCCTGGGAAGGCGGGAAATTAGCCAATGTGCATTTGGCAACCTTTAGCAATGCCTCCAACCAACATGAAGGGCTTTCTGACGCAGAATATACTCAGATTTCAGGACAAACGGAATTTGATGTACGTCATGAGGCTATTCAAAAACTCAATCCGGCATTGGATATGATTTCCTTGATTAAGCCTTTCATTCCGAATAAAGAGGAAGGGAAATCAATTAGCAAGCGTATCTCTGCGAGTCAAATTCCTCCTACGAAGTAATTTTAGGACTTTAACTTTGGATTATTCTGGTGGCGCTCTGCATCCCGGATCGATTTCTTTTCGAGATTTTTATTCAGCGCTTCGGTCAAATTCACCCCCGTTTGATTCGCCAAACAGATCAACACAAAAAGAACATCCGCCATCTCATCCCCTAAATCCTTTTGTTTATCGGATTCCTTTTCGGATTGCTCTCCGTACCGACGGGCAATGATGCGTGCGACTTCACCCACTTCTTCAGTCAACATGGCCATGTTCGTAAGTTCGCTGAAATAACGAACACCTACTGTCTTAATCCATTGATCTACTTGTGCTTGCGCCTCGTCTAATGTCATAATTAAGGATTTTTAGAATCGATGATGATGGTTACTGGGCCGTCATTGCATAAACTTACCTGCATATCCGCCCCAAAGACACCCGTTTGAATCGGTGTCTCCATCGCGTTATTTAACTTTTGAATCATTTGCTCATACAAAGGGATGGCTTGTTCCGGTCGGGCTGCCGACATATAACTGGGTCGGTTTCCTTTCCGGGTATCGGCATGCAGCGTAAATTGACTCACCAGCAAAATTTGTCCACCCACTTGATCCAAAGATAGATTCATTTTGCCGTCATCATCCGAAAAGATGCGTAAGCCATGAATTTTGCCTACTAAATAATCAACATCGGTAACGGTATCATCGACATGTATCCCCAAAAGGACCACAAAACCTCTATTAATAGCGGCATGCAATTGACCTTCAATATGTAATTGGGCCGACGAAGCGCGTTGGATGACAGCGATCATTTCTTACAGTAAGAAATAAA
>JACCDQ010780168.1_pt1 | contig 10560 bp, 11 predicted proteins | sample 7446031 | NCBI WGS metagenome assembly JACCDQ01 (sample SAMN15323442, study PRJNA562643) | freshwater metagenome | isolation source: river surface water | place: USA:Blue River Watershed | collected 2017-08-17
TAATGTCAATTACACACACTTATTGGCATTTTGTTGGTTTATTGTGGATTTTCTTGTATTTATTCCTTTATTTCGCACAGTAGTAAATTTACCCAATGGCAAATCATACAGAAGCAACATTTGAGAAGCAGCCCATGTGGGCTGGTGGACGTTCTCCATTTAATGTGAGTTACGGAAAATTGATGATGTGGATATTCTTGTTATCCGACGCATTCACTTTCTCTAGTTTACTAGTTCAATACGGAGCTCAGCGCTTTAGTAACATTCAATCTCCTGTTACCACAAAATGGCCTGATCCAGCATCCATTTTTAATCACTTCCCATTCATGCACGGCTTACACTTACCGTTGTTGTTTGTGAGTGTAATGACGTTCATTTTGATTTTGAGCTCAGTTACTATGGTATTAGCTGTTGAAGCAGGACACCGTAACAGCAAAAAAGAAGTTCAACGCTATATGTTGTATACAATCATTGGTGGAGCAGCATTTTTGGGTTGTCAGGCTTGGGAGTGGTACACATTCATTCACGAAGGTGCTCGTTTGTATGGTAATACATTTGGTATTACTGAACAAGGTTACAAGCATTTGACTAGCGTTGGATTCGGTGATCATTTTGAATGGCAAGCTGGTGACAGAACCAATGGTCCTGTTCCCTTCGCAGCATTGTTCTTTATTGTAACTGGTTTCCACGGTTTCCACGTATTTTCAGGAGTTGTAATTAACGTTGTTGTTTATATCATGACAGTACGCGGTGTATTTGAACGTCGTGGTCACTATGAAATGATCGAAAAAGCTGGTTTATACTGGCACTTCGTTGATCTAGTTTGGGTATTTGTATTTACCTTTTTCTATCTAATCTAACGTTTAACCTATCAAAATTTAAATCATACATTATGGAATTTCACGCAAAACCAGGCGAATACGATCCAATTAATTACGTTCCTCATACCGAAAGTCACGGTACCAAAGAACTTTGGAAAACGTTTTGGCTACTATTGGGTATCACCATTTTGGATTTCATCATTTATTTTGTGATGGGACCTTCTGGATTGAGAAACTTTATCTTTATCCTTTTCGGATTGGTTAAAGCTTATTACATCGTAGGTGCTTTTATGCACTTAAAACATGAAAGAATTAACCTTGCACTAATGATTATCGTTCCTACAGTATTTATTATCGGTTTGATAATGGGTATGTTGTACGAAGGAAATGCGTTGAGCATGATTAAGTAATTATGTCAATTTTATCAAAATCAAATATAAAAGTGGCCGCTTTTGCGGCCCTTATTATTTTGCCCGCTTTAGGCGTGTTTTTCTGGGGAAATGTGAGTTGGGTACATAAAGAACTTCCCATACTCGGAAACACGGTAGAATTGCCTAATGGCAAAAAAGAATACCATACAGTGGGTGATGTTGTGTTGTACAATCAACATGGTCAAAAAATTACCATGTCAGATTTCGACTCTTCCATTTTACTTGTGAATATTTTCTTTGCGAGTTGCCCTGAGGTTTGTCCAGAAATGAACAAACAAATTCAATCTGTAGCTGAAGGATACATTCGCGAAAACAATATTAAGTTCTTAACTGTTTCTATAGATCCGGAATCTGACTCAGTGCCTGTTTTAAAACGTTATGCAGATGCGTATAATGCCGATTTGAACAAGCGCACTTTCGCAACTGGAAACAAAAAGGAGATTTATGATTGGGTAATTAATGACTTGTTATTGGCAACCGAACAACGTGGTGCTGATTTTATTCACGATGATAAAGTGGTCATTATTGACAGAAATCGCCGCATTCGCGCCATTCTTCCTACTAGAGCTCCAACCAATAGCGAAAAAATTGAATTGATTCGTAGAATTAAAGACGATATAGAAAATCTCAAATATGAATACAGAAAAGAAACCTTGGATAAGTGATAAATCCTTCTTTTGGCTTGTTGTCGGAATCTCTTTAATCATTCCAACAGTAGTAACGTTATTACGCTATCTACCCGATAATCTTCGCCCTTCTGTTGAATTTGCACGCTCATTACCTCGAATCAATGCAATTATAAATACATTGGTTTCGATTACATTGGTTTTGGGATTCTGGGCAATTCGATATAAAAAGGATAAAGGATTGCACCAAAAGTTCATGGCAACCAGTTTCTTGCTTTCAACACTATTCTTAGTGAGTTATGTGATTTATCATTTCACAGTTCCTCATGTTCCTTATTGTCAAAAAGGTTGGATTAAAGCGGTGTATTTGATCATTTTGTTTTCTCACATTGTTCTTGCTGCTGTTATCCTACCTATGGTACTTTATACCATTTATTACAGTACTTCTGGTCAGTTTGGAAAGCATAAGAAATGGGCTCGTTGGACATTCCCATTGTGGTTGTACGTTTCAGTTACCGGTGTAGTGGTTTATCTCATGTTGTCCCCTTGTTTGGGTGCCTAAGTAATAAGACCAAATAGAAGACGTTCTAAGCAATTCGTCTTTTGAAAGTTAGGTTGTGACTAATATCACCATATTTATCATTAGAATTTTGTAAATTCGCATTAACAAGATAATACTTGATTCACATGAAAAAGGTTTCTGCATTGCTATTGTTATCTGTATTTGTAATAGGTTCAACATTTTCTCAGTGTCCTATGTGTAAAACAGCTTTAACGAGTTCTCGTAAAGAGGGTGCGAACAAATATGATCGCCAAGTTGGAAACGGAATCAACAAAGGTATTTTGTTTCTCATGTCCATTCCTTATGTTTTGGTTGCAGGAGCGGGCTTTGCTTTTTATAAATCCAACCAAAAGAAAAAAGCTCAGGCAAGTTCTGTGCGTTATTAAAAATGGCTAAAAATAGAGCGGGTGTTATTTCTTTCTTCGGGGGACGTTGTCCCAAGTGCGGAAAAGGCAAAGTATTCAAAAACAACATACTTTCGTTTAAAAAATTCACAGAAACCAATTTAGAGTGCTCTCATTGCAAATTGAGTTTTGAACCTGAAACAGGTTTTTTCTTTGGTGCGATGTATTGGAGTTACGCCATCTTGGTTGGGTTTACGGTGTTTATGTCGATTTTGTTGGGTTTTTTAGGATATTTTGACCAAGCACTTTATATAATTCCGGTATTAATCGTTTTTACGCTTCCTTGGGTATTTCGCTGGGGAAGATTGTTGATGTTGTATGTTGTTTATCCATTTATGTATAAGGATAAATTTTTCGGTAAAGACCGAGATGATATTTAATTGCAAGAGAGAGATTTTGGGGAATAGGCTGAATATGAGATATTTCCCTTCTGAATTGTTATAGAACATATTTGTTATAAAAAAGGCTGACTTGAAAAAGTCAGCCTTTTATTCATTGATAGTGAATTGTTAAATTCAATATATTAATAACACTCAATCTGGTGTAAAACGATGATTTTACGCTTCTGATGGACCGTTTTCAACTTCGACAACGGTTTCACCTTGATTGATCTTAGCAAGAATTTTAGCTTCAATGTCAGCAATTAATTCTGGATTATCTTCGAGTAGGGATTTAACTGAATCTCTTCCTTGTCCTAGTTTAGTACCATCGTAGCTAAACCATGAACCGCTTTTTTGTACAATATTATTATCAACAGCGATATCCAATACTTCACCTACACGGCTAATTCCTTTTCCATACATGATATCGAATTCAACCACACGGAATGGAGGTGCCACTTTATTCTTAGCTACTTTAACTTTGGTTCGGTTACCAATAATCTCATCTCCATCTTTGATTTGGGCATTTCTGCGAATATCCAAACGAATGGATGCATAGAATTTTAAAGCGTTACCACCTGTTGTTGTTTCAGGATTACCAAACATAACTCCAATTTTTTCACGCAACTGGTTGATGAAAATAGCAATACAACCGGTTTTGTTAATGGTACCAGTAAGTTTACGTAGAGCTTGCGACATCAATCGGGCGTGTAAACCTACTTTGCTATCTCCCATATCACCTTCAATTTCTGCACGAGGAACTAAAGCAGCAACAGAGTCAATAACAAGTACATCGATTGCACCAGAGCGCACGAGGTTATCGGCGATTTCCAATGCTTGTTCTCCGTCGTCGGGTTGAGAAATCAAAAGGCTGGAAGTATCAATACCTAATTTTTCGGCATAAAACTTATCAAAAGCGTGTTCTGCGTCGATAAATGCGCAGATACCGCCTTTCTTTTGTGCTTCAGCTATTGTGTGAAGTGCGATGGTTGTTTTACCAGAACTTTCTGGACCATAAATTTCTACAATTCTTCCGCGTGGAAATCCACCAACTCCTAATGCTAGGTCTAAACCAAATGATCCCGTAGAAATAACATCAACACTTACTTTATGGGTATCATCCATTTTCATTACAATGCCTTTACCATAGGACTTTTCAAGACGCTCAATGGTTTGTTGAAGGGCTTTTAGTTTTTCTTTTTGTTCGCTCATTATGGTTTCAAATTTATATATCGTAGTTAAGATTTGATTTGTGTTTTTCACAAATCTTCAAATGATGTTTTGCATTATTTGAGGATTCAAAAATACATGTTTGAAAATATATTTGCCAAATAAATGTTAAAAAAATTATCAAATATGGAATTAACAGATATTTCAAGAGTGAATATCCCCAGAAAAAGAAAACGGGAGCCTGAGGAATTTATTGAAGCGTTGCGTTTTAAAATGAAGCAATTTGGTAGGAGGTCTTTAACAGAGTTGGAGCTTCTAATGTTGGTTTTGAATTATCGGGGTAATCGGAAGTACCACATGGATGAATGTCGGCAGTTATTAAGTAGGTATGAAAACCGATTGGAAGATTTTTCGCAGATTTCGTTGGAGGAGGTGTTACAAATTGATGGGATGACGGAATCGCAAGGCATTATGTTGATGGCTTTGTGGGAATTGTCGAATCGGAAATGGTCGGTGCAGGAGCAACGCACGAGCATTCGAAATAGTGGGGACGTAAAGAATATTTTGCGTCATTATTTAATGGATTTATCGCATGAGGAATTTTACGTTTTGTATTTGAATCGTGCAAACCGGGTAATAAAGTTGGAGCAATTGAGCAAAGGTGGGTTATCGGCAACGGTGGTTGATGTGAAACTCATGATGCGACAAGCGTTATTGTTGAAAGCCTCTACATTGATACTGGCACATAACCATCCCTCGGGAAATTTAAGACCCTCGGAGGAAGACTTACAATTGACGGCTCAAATTAAAAAAGCGTGCAAGTATTTTGACTTGAAGTTATTGGATCACTTGATTTTTGGGGGAAAGGAGGTAATGAGTTTTGCGGATGACGGATTATTATGAATTTGAGTGAAAATTACCTCATGTAATGATGAACAAAATTCCCTTTGAAAAGCGTAAATTTGCTACACGATATGAACGAGTTCAATGCCCGCTATTCAACGCCTTTTGAGCAAAGGCATAATGGCCCAAGTAAAGATGATGTACGCCAAATGTTAGAAGTAATTGGCGTAGGTAGTTTGGATGAATTAATTGACAAAACGGTACCATCGAATATTCGTATGAAAGATGGTTTGAGTTTGGGAGCTCCTCAAACGGAGGCGGAATTCTTAAGTCAATTAAGAACAGTGGCTTCAAAGAATAAAGTGTTTAAAAATTACATCGGTATGGGTTATTATAACACGCATACGCCAGGTGTGATTTTGAGAAACATCATGGAAAATCCAGGATGGTATACTCAATACACTCCTTACCAAGCGGAGATTGCTCAAGGTCGCTTGGAGGCATTGTTGAACTTCCAAACCATGGTTATTGAGTTAACGGGAATGGAAATTGCGAATGCATCGTTGTTGGACGAAGCTACGGCAGCAGCAGAATGTATGACCATGTTCAAAGGTTTGTTGGACAAGAAAAGCACTGCAACTAAATTTTTCGTTGATAAAGAAACATTTGCTCAGACATTAGATGTAATTATTACACGTGCTGAACCTATGGAAATTGAGGTTGTTGTAGGTGATTTTAAAACCTTCACACCCGATGAAAGCTATTTTGGTGCATTGGTTCAATATCCGAACGAAAAAGGTAGCATAGAAGATTATCGTTCATTTGTATCAGCATGTGCTGCAAAAGGGGTTAAAACCTGTTTTGCTTCAGACTTGTTGGCATTGACATTATTGACTGCTCCAGGTGAGTTGGGCGCGGATTGCGTAATTGGAAACACTCAACGTTTTGGTGTTCCATTGGGATTTGGTGGACCACACGCGGCATTCTTCGCAACCAAAGATGAATACAAACGTCAGGTTCCAGGTCGTATTATCGGTGTTTCGGTGGATCGTAACGGAAACCGTGCATTGCGTATGGCGTTGCAAACTCGTGAACAGCATATTAAACGTCAAAATGCTACTTCAAATATCTGTACTGCACAGGTGTTGTTGAGTATCATGGCGAGCATGTACGCTGTTTATCACGGGCCTGATGGATTGAAGAAAATTGCTGGACGTGTTCATGGACAAGCAACTATTTTGGCTGAAGAATTAGCAAAATTGGGTTACAAGAACCACAATATAGATTTCTTTGATACACTGTACATTGAGTCGCCTGTTTCATCCTCAGAAATCAAGAAAATTGCGGAAGCACACGAAATGAATTTCCGTTATTTCCAAAATGGATTTATTGGAATTTCATTGGATGAAACCGTTACTGAAGCTGATATTAATACCATTATTGAAGTATTTGCGAAGGCTGCTGGTAAGTCGGCTGCTGCAGTTAATACAGATAAAAATGTAAAATTGAGCTGGCCTACTTGGGCAGTTCGTACTACTGATTTCATGACTCATCCTGTGTTTAATTCATATCACATTGAGCATGAGATGTTGCGTTATATCAAGCGTTTGGAATCAAAAGATTTGAGTTTGGTTCATAGTATGATTCCTTTGGGATCTTGTACCATGAAATTGAACGCAACTTCTGAGATGATTCCTGTAACCTGGCCTGAATTCAATCAATTGCATCCATTTGCACCATTGAATCAAGTTGAAGGCTACTTGGAAATGATCAACGAATTGGATCGTGATTTAAGTCAAATTACCGGATTTGCTAAGATGAGCATGCAACCTAATGCAGGTTCTCAAGGTGAATACGCAGGTCTGATGGTTATTCGCGAGTACTTTAAAGATCGCGGTGAATCACATAGAAATATTGCTTTGATTCCATCCAGTGCTCACGGAACCAACCCTGCTTCTGCTGTTATGGCTGGAATGAAAGTGGTAGTGACTAAGTGCGATGATTTAGGAAATATTGATGTTGCTGATTTGAAAGAAAAGGCAGAGCAATACAAAGATGAACTGGCTGTTTTAATGGTTACTTACCCAAGTACACACGGGGTGTTTGAAAGTGCTATCAAAGAAATTACGCAAATCATTCACGATTGTGGTGGACAAGTGTATATGGATGGTGCAAACATGAATGCTCAGGTGGGTTTGACTTCTCCTGGTTTAATTGGTGCCGACGTTTGTCACTTGAACTTACACAAAACCTTCTGTATTCCACACGGTGGAGGCGGACCTGGTATGGGCCCAATCGGTGTAGCTGCGCATTTGGCTCCTTATTTACCTGGTCATGCCGTGGTAGATATGGGTTCAGAGAAATCCATGAGTGCGGTTTCGGCTGCTCCTTGGGGATCTGCAAGCATTTTGTTGATATCATACGCATACATCAAAATGATGGGCGGTGAAGGATTAACCAATGCCACCAAAGTAGCTATTCTGAATGCCAACTACATGAAGTCAAGATTGGAAAAAGAATTCCCAATTTTGTACGTAGGTGAAAATGGATTTGCGGCTCACGAAATGATTGTTGATACGCGTAAGTTCAAACAAACTGCTCATGTTGAAGCAGAAGATATTGCCAAGCGTTTGATGGACTATGGTTTCCACGCACCAACATTGAGCTTCCCAGTTGCTGGTACCTTAATGATCGAGCCTACTGAAAGTGAAAGTAAAGCGGAGTTGGATCGTTTCTGTGATGCTTTATTGGGTATCCGTGAAGAAATCAGAGAAATCGAAGAAGGTAAGGCAGATACAGAAATGAACGTGTTGAAAAACGCTCCTCATACAGCTATCGAAGTAACTTCTGATAATTGGAGTTTCACTTACTCTCGCGAAAAAGCGGCATATCCTATTGCTTACTTGAAAGAATTCAAGTTTTGGCCCATGGTTGCTCGTGTAAATAATACCTATGGCGACCGTAATTTGGTTTGTGCTTGTATTCCAACAGAAGCTTACGCTGAGAACTAAATCGAGTTAATTTTAGTAATTAAAAATAAAGTTTATAGGCCGCCCGTGGGCGGCCTTTATCTTTTGAAGTATACAAACAAATTAACTAATCTTATATTGTATATCACACCATCAAAAACCGATATGTACGAGGTGATGTGGGTGAACTCGCTTCGATTTCTATTTTAATAACTGGCAATGATTTGAGCACTTCTAAACCCATTTCCGCCCATTCGATAAGCCAAATGTCATTTCCTTCGTGAAGTTCTTCCTCAATGCCTGAATCGTATAATTCGTCGATCGACTCAATCCGATACCAATCGCTGTGATGAACACGTTTGAGTGATATCTTTTTTGGCTGAAACCCTGAATGAACCGGCGGGAGCTGGTTTGATACATTTAATGGATTTGAATCATCATGTGTATCCTCCAAATCATATGTATTCACCAAACCGTATGTGGGACTACCCACGATGCCCGGATACCCCAAACGCTTTACCAAACTCCGAATTAAAGTGGTTTTGCCCGCACCTAGATCCCCCGAAAACCAAAAAATACGCGCCGATTTTTCCTCGATGAGCCGAGTGATTGCGGCAATAACTTCCGATAAATTGGATTCATTGGCGCTGAGGGTAAAAAGCTCTTGTGCCATGAAGTTATTTCTTGGGTGACAAAACAATCAACGGACACATCATTTCTTCCAGGCTAATTCCACCGTGTTGGAAAGTGTTTTTGTAGTAATTCACGTAATAATTGTAGTTGTTGGGATAGGCAAAAAAGTCGTTTTCTTTGGCAAAAACAAACACACTACTCAAGTGCTGTAAAGGCAAGAAATGGGAGTGTGGTTTCTTGACTTCATATACTTCTTTTGCGTTGTAAGTCAAACTTTTGCCTTGTTTATAGCGCAAATTGGTGTTTACGTTTTTGTCGCCAACTACTTTGATTGCGTCTTTAACACGGATGCTACCATGATCCGTTGTAATTACGATTTTGCAGGGTTTTTCAGCAATGCGCTGCAGGGATTCCCAGAGTGGGGAATGTTTGAACCAAGTGGCCGTAACATTTCTATATGCGGCCTCATCTTCGGCTAGTTCGCGCACAATATTTACGTCGGTTCTGGCATGAGAAAAGGCATCCACGAAATTGTAAACAATCACATTGAGCAAATTTTTACGCATATTCGGAACTTGATCAACCAGTTCCTTGGCATTATTCAAATTGGTTACTTTGGTGTACGAAAACTTTACATCTCTGCGCAAACGCTTCAATTGCTCTTGTAAAAATTCCTTTTCATATAAGTTTTTACCCCCCTCATCTTCATCGTTTGACCACATGTTTGGGAAGTTTTTCTCAATGTCTAAGGGCAACAATCCGCTGAAAATCGAATTACGGCAATATTGCGTGGTGGTGGGAAGAATGCTCATGTACATATCTTCTGAATCCGTTCTAAATACCTCATTTAAGGTTTCAGAAATGGCTCTCCACTGGTCAAATCGCAAATTGTCTAGTACCACTAAATACACCGGAATATCATCGTCGAGCAACGGATTTACCGCCGTTCTGAATAAATTATGGCTCATCACCATGTCTTCCTTTTTACCGTGTATAAATTCCTCGTAGTTATTGGTTATATATTTGCAAAAAGCGCGGTTAGCATCCGATTTTTGGGTTTCTAATACTTCACGCATTCCATCTTCGGTCAACTCCATTTCCCAGTAAACCAGCTTTTTGTAAAGTTCTTTCCACTCATCAAAATTCAATTTATCAGAAACCGTCATGCCAATTTGCATGAATTCGCGTTGATAACCTTGGGTGGATTTTTGATTCACCAAACGTTTTTCATCGAGATTCTTCTTGATGGCTAGCAAAATTTGATTCGGATTCACCGGTTTGATGAGGTAATCGGCAATTTTTGCGCCGATGGCCTCCTCCATGATGTGCTCTTCCTCATTTTTCGTAATCATGATCACCGGAAGATTGGGCTGATCTTGTTTAATCTGCGCCAAAGCATCCAATCCTGAAATTCCGGGCATATTCTCATCCAAGAAAACTAAATCAATATCTGATTTTTTGATTTCCTCAATGGCATCGCGGCCGCTCTTCACCGTAGTGACTTTGTATCCCTTCCCTTCCAAAAATAGAATATGGGGTTTTAATAAATCGATTTCGTCGTCGGCCCAGAGAATATGTGCTAGCATGGTATATTAAACGTATAAACTTCCACAAAATTCGGTGTTTTTCCAAGTATTTTTTTGATTTTTGTCCGATAGATTGCGCATTATGTAGCAAATTTGCATTATGAGTTCCCATCACATCGTTCGCGACAATCAAGA
>JACCDQ012001543.1_pt1 | contig 10559 bp, 9 predicted proteins | sample 7446031 | NCBI WGS metagenome assembly JACCDQ01 (sample SAMN15323442, study PRJNA562643) | freshwater metagenome | isolation source: river surface water | place: USA:Blue River Watershed | collected 2017-08-17
CATGTCCAGGGACGTGATCTTGAAGTAGGTTTTTGCGGATTGCCACAAGAGCAGTTAACTAGTACCTGATCCGTCAGATGAACTAGCCCCAACTACCATTATCCCTGTACAATATAGAAGTTTATGAGAAGAAATATAGAAAAGTTGAAATTGTCAAATAAAAATAAACAGTGGAGATTTTCCTTAACTCTGCGATTCAAGCAAAATCTCGGGGGCTACTGACATAGGCATCCCAAATGGGCCTGCCGAAGATAGTACCCGGGGTTTACTGAAGGCCCACTACCCGAAGAATAAGAAGATTCGGGAGCCCAAGATGTATTTAAGGAAAGATAGAGTTGTAATAGGAAGTGTTATTTGTAAATTTTGCGGGATGAGTTAGATATCGTCCCGGACTCTGTAACTTGTACAACACGAGTCCCTCGGCTCCACCTCCTATATAAGGGGGAGTCGAGGGACGCAGAAAGGATCGAATCATTGTTTACAAACCCTAGTTTTCATAATCGTCGAGTACTTTTCGGCTGAAACCTTCGAGATCTACTTGCCCTCTACTTCCAACTAAACCCTAGCCTACAATCCATAGGCATTGACAAGTTAATACCTTGTCAATTGGCGCCGTCTGTGGGAACTAGAGGCGTAAGGATCTGATCTCGATGGCACGTTCAAGATCTTCGACATCGTCAACCGCAAGCAACGCAATGGATCGAGGTAAACAGATCGCTGCTGGTCCTGTCGATTTTATTCCTCACCCACCCTCCCGTTTGGATGCATATGCGTATCTGGCGGAGCCTATGGAGATGACGTTCGGAAGGTTTCGCTTTCGCGTCGAGAAGGAAGGATCGTATCGTGTCGAAATTCCGATTTCGTCGGGATCGTCGGCGGTCGATTCCGATTTTTCAAGTTATGCATCGTCAACCGAATCAGGAGAAGAAGAAACTTCGTCGACACGCTACGTCAGCACCAGAGCAAGAGAGAAACTCGCCAAGATCTTCAACGACATGTCGTTTGAGTCATCTGCGGACTCATATATAAGCGATGGCTCAAGCGATGTCGACAGTTACGACTTCATCGACAAATCTATCACAGTGGGCAAAGTCTTCATCAATCTCAACGATGATGTCACCAAACCCAGCATAGATCTGAATACAAAATATCATCAGATTTATGCCATTGAAGATCAAGAGGAAACATCTGAGGCTTTCGACGATCTGGGAAATCCATACGTCGATCCCTCAAATCTGCGACAAGGCCTGGGCAATAAATACGTTGGGCCACAGCCGCGAGACAGAGTTCAACTTTCGCAAGCAGCGTGGGATAGAGCCGCGAGAGTTATGAACGGTTCAGAACCAATGGCTACCACAGCCACACCAGAGGAATGGCAAGCATATCAATATAGGCTCGCACGAGCTGCAAGAGAATTAGAAAAACAGACAGCTGAGTTAAACAGAAGAAAGGAGGCAGCTTCTGCATCCAGCAGGAGAAGGGCAGATCTAAGTCGACAATCTAGAACTTCGGGTGATAGCCACAGGGAGGCTCGGAACAGAGCAAGATCAAGGTTGCAACATATACCCGAAGCAGAAAGAGAGCACTTGGTCCAAAACCTCGACATGTCCTTTATGTCGATAGATACAAGAGGAAACATCATCCCTAAGACACCAGAGGCTGGGTATATGGCGACACATGCTTTTATCCTCGCATCTAAACCACCTCCAGGCGATCCGAGGGAAACACTATACAATATGGCGATAGCAGGAGTTGGAGCTATGGGGACAGCGTTTGTATCAACGCCTCCCGAAGGAGCGGCAAGGCAAAATAGTCCACGACCTGCAGCAGCAACAGCGGCAGCCCCTGAAGGACCAAGTGGAGCAAGAGACACGGCAGCACAGGCAAGGGTCGACAGAGCGCGGCAAAGCAGAAGGGAACATCGGCAATCCCCAGAACTTAACGACGAAGATATGTGTGGCTTGCCGTGTTTCACGAGGAGAGTCCGAAAAACTCGAGTCCCTTCAGGATTCAAGTTACCTGACAACTTCAAGAAATTCGACGGCCTTCAAGATCCAGAGGATTGGCTAGTTGATTATCTCGAGACAGTGAAGCTCACAGGAGGAACCAGGGCAACAGCTATGCAAAGCATCCAGGTGCATTTGAGTGGAGCCGCACGATCTTGGATAAAGAAACTTACTCCAGGATCTATCGACAGCTGGGAAAGCTTCGAGGACGTGTTCGTCAAGAACTTCAGGTCCACGTGCAAAAAACCTGCGTCGTTAGAGGAATTGAGAGCATGTCGACAAAAGCCAGATGAGCCAATGAGAAAATATATCCAAAGGTGGAACATCATCAAAAACTCGGCAGAAAATATATCTGACGAGAGAGCAATAGATGCGTTTGTCGCAGGAATTAGGCGTGGAGATTTTGTCGAGGACTTGGGAAGAACCAACCCAAAGACAGTATCCGCGTTAATGGAAATAGCAAACAGATGGGCAGATGGAGAAGATGCTGTCCACAACAAACGACACAGGTCGCCAGAGGAGGACCGTGGTCGAAATTATCAACCGAGGCGACGATTTCCTCGGCAGTACCCGAACTATGACGCCCCAGGACAAATTTCGGCAGGTTTTCGGGCAAACACAGGAGGGAACAACAGAGATGATTATCAGAGAAGCAATGAGCAACGAAGCGATAATAGGGATGATTCTCGAAACAACAGGCAAAATAGCGGACCTAGGTTCCCGAGGCCTTTCGTGTCTCCCGAAGAGATGATGAATGGGCCGTGTCAGATGCACTTTTTCCTCGACAGCAACGGAAAAAGACAGTCAGGACATCTGCAGAAAGATTGTCGCAATTTCCAGGCAATGCTAAGGTGGGCAGAGCACGCTAACGCTCGGGCAGCACAGAGAAATCCCCGAGAACCCAGGAGTGAGATTCACTTACCACCTCCTCCCGCGGTTACAGAAGACAATCGGCATCAGCTCAGAATAGCGGCAGCACCTCCACCGCCACCTTATGTTGATCCTAACTCCAACGGAGCGGTGTCGATGATTCAGAAGGGAAGGCCATCCAATAGAGCTCAGAAAGTAATCTCACGACAGGTGTTTATGGCAGAAAAAATGCCTCCACCAACAGTCGAGTATCTTAATTGGTCAGGGCAAGATATTGGCTTTACCATAGCAGATCATCCGCAGCAAGTTCCTCGACCAGGACAATCAGCACTTATCTTACCAGCAGTTATTGCGGGATTTGATGTTTCTCGAGTATTCATAGACGGCGGCAGCAGCTTAAACCTTATGTATGCAGATACATTGAGGAAGATGAACATATCCTTAGCGAACTTGAAGCCAACGGACACAAGGTTCCACGGTATCACACCAGAGAAACCAAATTATCCATTGGGAAAGATCAATCTCGACGTTCAGTTTGGAACCCGAGAGAATTATAGAATCGAGAGGCTGGAATTTGAAGTCGTGGATTTTCCGTCGCAATACCACGCTCTGTTGGGACGACCAGCATATGCTAGATTTATGGCGGTGCCACATTATACATACCTGTTGTGGAGGTTGCCTGGACCAAATGGACCAATCACAGTCAAAGGAAGCTTCGCCTTAGCCGATAAGTGCGATAAGGATTTTCACCGGATATCAGAAACTTTCGGGATGCAAGCTGAGTACCTGGCGTCAAGGAGTATGACTGACTACGACGTGCTTCCAGACGTTGGAAGGCCAAATAAAGAATCAACTTTCAACACCGAGAAAAATTCTAAGGAGGTGCAGATTCACCCGACAGACCCGAAAAAGACGACATCCATCGCAAACGACATGGACCTCGCATAGGAAAGCGCGCTCGTCGAGTTCCTCCGTGAGAACTGGAAAATCTTCGCATGGTGTCCAGCTGACATGCCAGGAGTACCCAGGGAACTTGCCGAGCATCACCTAAACTTGGATCCACTAGCGAGACCAATCAAACAACCCTTGCGACGTTTTTCGGAACCAAACCGCAAGGCCATGCTGTCAGAAATCAATCGACTACGAGAAGCTGGTTTTATCAAAGAGATATTTACAGAAGCCACATGGGTAGCAAATCCTGTGATGGTGCCGAAGAAAAACACTAAGGTCCTTCGCATGTGCGTCGACTTTACGTGTGTCAATAAACATTGTCCAAAGGATCACTTTCCCCTCCCAAGGATCGATCAAATCATCGACTCCACGGCTGGATGTGAACGTCTTTCCTTCCTGGACGCGTATTCTGGTTATAACCAGATCAGATTGAAAGAAGAAGATGAAGTAAAGACAGCGTTTATTACACCTTACGGCGTGTTTTGCTACAGAACAATGCCCTTTGGTCTAAAAAATGCGGGAGCAACATATCAGAGGATGATGCAGAAGTGTTTGGCGACACAGATTGGGAAAAACGTGCAAGTATACATCGACGACGTCGTCATAACATCAAAAAAGGGGGCAACGCTGATCGAGGATCTCAAGGAAACCTTCGACAACCTTGACAAATTCTGCCTCAAGCTGAACCCGACGAAGTGTTCTTTTGGCGTTCCAGCAGGAGAACTTCTGGGGTTTCTAGTTTCAGCAAGAGGGATTGAAGCAAATCCCGACAAAATACAAGCTATCGTAACAATGAGGAAGCCAACAAAGTTGAAAGAAATACAGCAGCTAACTGGGCGAGTCGCAGCTTTGAGCAGATTCGTAGCCAGGCTGGGAGAAAAAGCGTTACCATTTTACGCTCTAATAAAGCAAGGAGATAAATTCCAGTGGAACGAAGAGGCCGACAGGGCTTTCGAGGATTTAAAGCGCACAATCTCGACACCACCGATCTTGGTGGCGCCGAAGGAAAAGGAACCTCTCCTGCTATACATTGCAGCCACGCCCCAAGTGGTTAGCACGGTGCTAGTCGTTGAAAGAGAAGAGGAAGGAAAACTCCATGGAGTGCAAAGGCCAGTATATTTCATCAGTGAAGTTCTGTCGCCTTCCAAACAGCGGTACCCGCAGTACCAAAAACTAGCATATGGAGTAATTGCAACGGCAAGGAAGTTGCGCCACTATTTTTCGGCACACCCGATAATAGTTGTCAATGAAGCACCTCTATCAAATATATTGAACAATCCAGAAGCTACAGGGCGTGTCTCCCTTTGGGGAATAGAACTTTCCCCTCGGGACATCACGTATGAAAAAAGAAAGGCAATCAAGTCGCAAGTTCTGCCAGATTTCATTGCAGAGTGGATGGAGCTACAAAACACGGGACCCCCAGATTTGTCGAGAACCTGGACCATGAACTTCGATGGGTCCAAGAGAGTAGAAGGAGCTGGCGCAGGAGTAGTACTTATATCACCTGAAGGCGACAAGTTGAAATACGTCCTTCGGATGACGTTCCCTAACGCATCTAACAATGAAGCAGAATATGAAGCCCTCATACACGGAATGAAGATGGCGAAAGCTTGCGGTGCAACTCGACTAAAAATCTTTGGCGACTCACAATTGGTGGCTCAGCAAGTCATGAACCAATGTGACGCCGTCAATGATAGCATGATGGCATACAAGGAGGTGTACAATGAGCTCGAGAAGCTGTTTGATGGATGCGAGGTAAATCATATCAGTAGATTGAGCAATGATGAAGCCGACGTTCTCGCAAACATCGGGTCGCAGTGCCTCCCAATCCCGCCAGGAGTATTTTGGGAAGAAATAGCGGAGAGATCCACGAAGCCAAAAAAGGTGCAGAAAAAAGCAAAAGAAGAGAAAACTTCGACACCTCTCAAAGAAACCACGGAGGATGAAGAGGACCAAGAGCTTGTGATGATGGTGCAAATTCCTTGGATGCAAGCATATATATCATACATCATCAGGAAAGAAATACCCGATGATCCAGTTGAGGCAAGGCGAGTGATTCGACGCTCCAAAGCTTTCACGGTGATCAAAGGGGAATTATACAAGCGAAGTATTTCAGGCGTCCTGCAAAGGTGTGTCACACCCGAAGAAGGAAGAATAATTCTGAAGGACGTACACGAAGGAATATGTGGCCACCACGCAAGTAGTCGAGCTATTGCAGCCAAGGTTTTTCGGGCAGGATTCTACTGGTTGACAGCAATCGAAGACGCCAAGGAAATAGTAAGAACTTGCGACGCGTGTCAAAGATTCGCCGCCAAACCTCACTCTCCAGCGGCGGAATTAACACCAATACCATTGTCGTGGCCTTTTGCCCAATGGGGACTTGATATGGTGGGAAAGTTGCACAAAGCTTCGCCAGGAGGATATGAGTACTTGCTGGTTGCTGTCGACAAATTCACCAAGTGGATAGAAGCAAAGCCGATAAATTCACCAGATGCAGCATCGGCAATAAAATTCGTGAAGGACATCGTTTTTCGATTTGGAGTACCTCATAGCATTGTCACAGACAATGGCAGCAACTTCACGTCAAAAGAGTTCAAGGCGTACTGTGCAGAGGTAGGCATCAAATTGCACTTCGCGTCAGTTGCACATCCTCAAACCAATGGTCAAGTCGAGAAAGCCAATGGCATCATTTGCAACGGCATCAAGAAACGCCTATTAGGACCACTGGAAAAAGCTCGACATACCTGGCCAGAAGAACTACCAAGTGTGTTATGGAGCATCCGAACAACACCAAATACAGCGACACAGGAGACCCCGTTTTTTCTTGTCCATGGAGCAGAGGCAGTACTGCCAATAGAAATAGAGCACGACTCCCCCAGAGTCACAGAGTACAATGAAGAAGCTTCCAGGAAAGCATTGGAAGATGACGTCGACGCACTCGACGAAGCTCGAGACGAAGTATTATCAAGGGTAACCAAATATCAGCAGGACCTGAAGAATTACCACAGTCGACGTTTGAGACCAAGATCTTTTCAAGTCGGAGACTTAGTTTTGCGACTCAATCAAGAGCGCACTGAAAAACTCGAGTCGCCATGGTTGGGACCGTACGTTGTCACAGAAGTCATCGACGGAGGCGCATACAGGATCAAGGACAAGAAGACGGGGGTTCCCGAGAAAAACCCCTGGAACGTAGCACAGCTCAGGCGGTTCTACGCCTAGAGTCGAAATATAGTCCTCTTCCGTAAAAATACAATGTACTGAAACGCCCGCGAGTTTTCAGACGCACTCTTTTCCTTTTCGGGGCACCGAGTGGGGCCGGAAAGGTTTTTAATGAGGCGGGCTCGCGGTGCTGCAATATAATAAAGATAGTGGAGATATATTTCTTATTCTTCGGCACGCTCGGGGGCTCAACGCCTTCAAGTTCCAAAATACGTACAATATAGACATACTAGACTTACCAAAATATTTCGCCTTGGTACACTAAATACCTCGCCAAATATCGGAATCTAACAATATAGTGTACACGTCAAAAGTGCTATTGCTTTGGTCCAAGAAACCTCGCAACAAAAATATAGAACTTCGACATAAAGATACTCAGAGGCTCGCAATATATTCAGTGAGATAATAAAGATATCTTCTTACGAGAAGATGAAAAATCTTCGAGATGGAAAAACAGTACAAACTCTCGCCAGCAGGCTCGGGGGCTCCAACAATATAGAACAATCTACATTATACAACAAATTTATTCGGAAATACAGACATAATGTTGTCCAATATAGTACAAATCAGTCAAAGCTTAAAATGCTATCTATGGATAAGCCTCTGGTTGTTTTATGCTCAGCATAGGACCCCTTGACGAAGAATTCTGAGTCCATCCGAAGAAGCTCATCTATCATCAACTCGGCCACAGGAGTTACCATATCATTGATTGAGTCAATGTCATTTTTTCGCCGCGATTTCTTGGCCAGGCAATCAGCAACAATCTTCGTCAGGTCTAATTTTGGATGGCAAATGTTTATCATAATCATGGCGAACCTCGCTCCAGCAGTTAATTGAGCTCGCACAAAATTGTGAATGCGGGGAGCATCTCTGAATACCTCCAGCAATTCAGGAAGAGTTTTGGGAACTTCATTCCGAGGAAACAAAGTCTTGTAAACAAGGGTTAATGTTGTCGTGCAAAAATTGAGAAATTCGCGCACTTGGCAAGCCCGATCTTGAAACCTGACAATTTGCTGGGTTCGTTCAGGGGAAGCCCAGAATAAACAGCCATGGTTAAGGGAAAGATTGACGAGAAGATTTGTTCTCTCGATTACTCGTCGATCTTCGGCGGCAGCATCAAGAACTGAGCCTATTAAGCGACAAGGCAAGAAATTTGAAGGGGGGCACAGTAAAATAAAGAGGAGGCATTGCGAGGTTGGAAAAACAAACCTAACATATCTGTGCTAGCCTCCAACATTAGCTCGAGCATGTTATTTTCTCGGGTAGTGGCTCCCTTTGCTTCCAATACAGCAGTATCCTTGGCAGCGACAGCTTCTTTGGCTCGTTGGAGAGCAAGTTTTTCTTGTTCGGATGCTTTTCGAGACTGTTCCATCATTGCCAAAGTTTGTTTCTTCATGGATTGAAGTTGTTGTCGAAGTTCTTGCAATTCCTCCGAGAAATGTTTGCTTGAAGAACCTTCAAGGGATTCGTTATCAACTATCTTTTTCTTCGAGAAGGAAGAAGCAGGTGAAGCATCGGCAGAGCAAGGATTGGTCGAATAGTTATCAAATATTAACTGGAAAAGAAAGCGCCAGGATCAATGATAGTGCCAGAGGGAATTTCATTAATTTCTAGAAATATTTACATAGGCATTACAAAAGAAGTTTCTCCTAAAGGATTACCAGGATAATTGTAATTGTCGCCACAGCTAAATTGGCGACAAGGGCAAAAGAAACAGAGAAAGAAAAACAAAGAGGCATGCAACTAGACCTCCGGCCTTGATGAGCTAGGAGTTGAAGCTGGTTTGATCCCGAGATAGGCCAGGATTTTCTTCGTGTTGGGCTTGGCTGCCTTAATCAACGACCTCCATCTTGACTGTTCTATCTGATCGGTGTCGCCAACCTTCATCCAATCAACAGTTTGTTGGCTGTCAGCGACCAGGGCAACAGTACTCTCGACAGCAATCTTCATGTTTTCCTGGCGCATCTTCAGTCCAAGGTCCTCTGGTGAATTGAAGCTCTGGGCAAGGGCAAGGAAAGTCGTGGGCTCCTCTTTCTTCGGGAAGAAGTAGGGGAACAGCGTCGACAGTCCCGCGTCAGCATTCGCCACGCCTTCACGAATTTCGGATCCATGTAACTCCAGATAAGAAAGTGCGTCAAGGAGAGGATCATTGTCGGGATTCTCCAGATCAAACTCTTGGTTTGTTTGACCTGCCACAGGAAATAAACGTTGGTCAAAAAACAAGAAACAGCAGGTCCCATAAAAAATAGAAGGGATCGATAATATTACCTTGAAAGCGTCGACTTTGCGATTTCAGGCGCTTGAGAATCCCCTGCTCACGAGCAGCCTGTGCGGCTTTGTGTTCGTTTAAAGCAGTTTCAGCATCTTCAAGTTTTTTCTGCAGTTCTTCGGCACTAGCAGCTTTTGCTTTGGCTTCATCAGCCTCTGCTTTACCCTTGCTAGCAACAAGTTCGGCTTTCTTGCGGGCCGCCTCACTTTGCTCCAGTTTTTGAGCAAGTGCGTCGGCACGTTTGTTGGCCTCTGCAAGTTTTTCTGTCGACAAAGGTCAAAAGTTGTGACAAGTGACAGGAGCAAGAAGTAAAAAACAACGACAGCAAAAAAGTTATTACCTTCAGCTCTGTTGGCATACTCACGGTACCCAATGAATTGGGACCCGATGCGGATAAGCTCTTTGATCATGGGCTGTCAAAGAACAAAGAAAGAGAAACATTGGTATGAAAAAAGAGTAAAGGCGTGAAAAAGCAAAATAGAGGAAATATAGATATCGGCAAGAAATAAAAAAAAAGAGAGAAAAAACTTACATCATCCAAGAGCAGAGTAGAAGAGATACCCAATTGAGGGGCAGGCTCAATGATCGTTTCAATCCTTGTCCTTTTTGGTGAAGGAGCAAGGGGGCTTGATGGCGGAGTAGTGGCGATGACGTTTCGTTGAGGAGGCGAGGATTCTTCTCCTTCAACTAGCGTATCCGAGGCAAGCAAAGTATGTGACGTGCTCGTTAGAGGAGCCACGTCAACAGTTGGTGTTTCTTCCTCATCATCACTGTGATTAAAACTCGACGGCATGAAAAGCAAGACAAGACAAGCATTTCGAGTACAGAAAAAAGGAGAAATAAAAATAACTTACGAGCTGACGAGGGATTCAAGATAAGGATCGTAAGCCGCCTTTTGATGGGAAGGATCAACTTTTTCGGCTTTGGAAGTGCCGGAATCTTCGACATCATTCCTCTTCCTTTTGCTTTTCGGGGAGACATCGGGAGGAGGAGATTGCGCCGACGCAGTACCTTTGGAAGAACCCGCAGATTTTCGAGAATCCACGGGTTCATTCACAGAAAATGGAGCTTCCTGATTGTCATCAGTGACAATGGCCCTTTCTTCGACTTCTCCACCTTCAGGGAGAGGAGGAAGCGAGACAAGGTCTGGATGATTCTGTGCAAAATAAAAATAGGGACCGATGTCAGAAAAGAAGTTACAAAAAAGTTAGCAAAGCAACAATAAGACAATAGACAAGGATTAC
>JACCDQ010053816.1_pt1 | contig 10558 bp, 9 predicted proteins | sample 7446031 | NCBI WGS metagenome assembly JACCDQ01 (sample SAMN15323442, study PRJNA562643) | freshwater metagenome | isolation source: river surface water | place: USA:Blue River Watershed | collected 2017-08-17
CGGCACGCATTTTTATCCAGTCTTCTTCAGTAAGCAAGTCCAACGCATTGGGAAACAAAACCGTTTCTTCCACATGCATCAGCCGATAAATCCCATCCACCAGAAACGGAGTATTGATAGTTACTTTCTCAAAATTTTGATTCCTAAGATAATAACGAATCAAACGAAACTGATCCCTCAAATTATCATGAAATGACCACATTCCCTGTGAAGGACCAACCCAGTTTTTCTTTTCTAAAAAGGGGAAAAGTTGGTTTTCTTTTCGTGCAAAGCGTTTTTCAATCGTGGATAACTGATTAAAAACATTGGTATATTTTTGAAAATCCTCTTCAGGAATTGTATTGGATAATTCTTCCAAAAGAGAATGAATCAGGTCATTTTCCTGAAAATACACCCGAATGGGGTGTCCCTCAGGAAGCTTTGTAGTATGTGTTGTTTTTGTCATTGTTGTTTTATTTTGAAGCATTTTTATTTTTTCAACCATATAAGGCGTATAAGGGTATTTAAGCTTGACTTATATGGAACTTATATGCCTTATATGGTTAATCTTATCTATTATTATTTTTGGTGTTTTATCTTCTCGTATAATTTGACTAACGACTGTAACAGCTCGGTCGGTGTTGTTAAAATCTGATAATGATTTTGCCCGAACATTTGCGGCAAATAGTACTTGGCTTCGGCTTCAATTGCCAAAGCATAAGAATTAATATTTTTACTATTCAATTCCCGAAGTGCCTGTTTGACATCGTTGATGCCGTATTTTCCTTCGTACTTATCGTAATCATTGGGCTTTCCGTCAGAAATCAGGATGACCCATTTATTTTTAGTATTTCTTTGATCCAGTCGGACACCGGCATGACGCAAGGCAGCGCCAATTCGGGTATAACCGTTAGGTTCTATGGCCCCAATTTTATGTTTGCCAATATTCCAATTTTCATCAAAATCCTTGACCGTCAAATAGGTCGAATAGTTTCGGGTTTTTGAATAAAAACTATCTATCGAAAAATCGATATTAAATTCGTTCAGGATTTCTCCAAAGAGAATTGAAACCTCTTTTTCCACATCAATCACCCGGTTTCCGGCAGCATAACTGTCACTGGAAAGACTGATATCCAAGAGAATCAGGATGGATAAATCTTTCTCTTTTTTACGATTTGAAATATAAACTTTCTCCGAAGGTGTTATTTTCGAATGCACATCGACATACAAATCGGTAATGGCATCAATATCAAATTCCTCGCCTTGTGTCTGACGCTTTTGCTGCTGCATTTTGTTGTTAACATTCGTCAACATTTTACGCAGGCCTAATAAGGTGGAAGCATTTTTTGTAATTGTATTTTTGTAATAATCAGCATCCGTTTTTTGCTGTAATTTGGGATAGACTTTACAAAAGTTTTGTTTGTAAACCGCTTTGCTACAATCCCATTCGTCATACAGCAGATGAAAACCTTTAGCATCGACTTCGGCGCTTTCTGAAATAGAAGTATTCTCGATAAAATCAGCCTGATAAACCGAATGTGCCGTATCATCGACACGAACGGTATATTTCATACTCAATTCTTCCAGCGCATCCTGATGTTCTTCAAGTTCGTCAGCGCCATCAAAATCTCGCCAAACTCCATTGAATTCTTCAGCCGTTTCTACCTTTTCAAAATTATGCAGCATGACATAATCTTCCTGTTGTTTTTTATCCAATTCCACCGTTACGACTTCTTCCACTGCTGTTGCTTTCAATGTAGTTGTCGGCTGGTTTTCAATTGCCTTTTTGCTAGTATCAGAGAAATTTCCGAGTAAGGTTTCAGAATTTTGTTCCACTTCGTTTTTCATCCATTTACCATAAAGCCACGAAAAATCAGCAGCTATTTTCTCAGTTGCCTGTTCGATAAAATGTTGCTTTGCCCGGGAATGAAAATTTCTGTCGATAGCGTATTCTTCGAAAATAATTTTCAAAATCGTATCAGCACTTTCGAATGCTTTTTGTTGCGAAAGTTCTAATGATGGTTCGTTTTCTTCAGAAGTCCAATTGAGATTTAATCGTTGTTGAACACTTAAAAACAGTGTTCGAAAAAAATAAAAAGTCAGATTTTCTTCTTTCGTGGCTAATTCGGCAAAAGAAATTGGAAGGAAAAAATTATTGTTTTTATAACCGCCTTCCCTTTCAGCCGGATAAATGTCGATAGCTTTTCCGGTTAATGCACGGGCCAAAATGGTCAATCGCGGTTTTATGTCAATTAGAAAAACCGTTTTTTCTAAAATTTCGGGAGCTGTTTTTTTTCTTTTTTTCAATTGCTTGAAAAACTTCCCAACTAAATATTCGTCTAATTCAAATCCCATATTTTTTTAGTATTCAGTGTTCGGTTAATTAGAAATCAGTGATTTAGAATAGTCAATATTTTCGCCAGTTTACTGAACACTAAAAATCTGACCACTGACCACTCTTTTCTATATCATCAAATCGCACAAATCTTTCAGGGCTTGAATTGTTTGTAAATCATCTGTCAACGGCTCTACAATAGCCACATGAACAGACAATCGTTTAGGCAATCCGCTGTGGATGATTTTAGCGGCATCAACCAGCAATCGGGTGGAAACCGTTTCGGTCAATCCTAATTCGGTTAGATTTCGAATTTTATTCCCAATGGTGACTAATTTCTTAGCGGTATCCGAATCAATTTCGGTTTCATTAATCAGGATTTCTGTTTCAATTTTTGGCTCGGGATAATCAAAAGAAACTGCAATAAATCGTTGACGTGTGGAAGGTTTCAGCTCTTTAAAACCTCTTTGATACCCGGGATTAAAAGAAGCAACCAACATAAAATCCTCGTGTGCTTTTACCGTTACGCCCAGTTTATCGATAAACAATTCGCGTCGGTGATCGGTCAGGGAATGGATGGCTACAATCACATCGGGACGGGCTTCGGCAACCTCATCGAGATAAAGGATAGAACCTTCTTTTACAGCTGTTGTCAAAGGTCCGTCAAGCCAAACGGTTTCGGCTCCTTTGATGATAAATCGTCCAATTAAATCAGTCGAAGAAGTTTCTTCATGGCAACTAATCGTAATGAGTTTTTTATCCAATTGATGTGCCATGTATTCTATAAAACGGGATTTTCCCGTTCCTGTTGGTCCTTTCAATAAAATAGGAATTTTGTTTTTATAAGCTTGCTTAAAAACATCCATCTCTTTGCCAACAGCATGGTAATAAGGTATATTTATTAAAGTATCTACTAACATATTTTTAAAATTTTTAGAAAAAAACCGGAATTCCTAACAAAGGTTTTCATGGAAATGCAGTAACTAAGAAACAGTTGTTAAAGTCTTCCGGTTAAAAAAAAAAGGGATTCGTTAGTTATTTTATTTCTAAAGCTTCATCCGAAGGACGTCCGTATTTAAAGAAATCATAAATAAACAGACTTATTCCAATGGTAAACATCGTGGCACAAATGAGCAGCACAACAAAATGAATACTGATTTCGTTTTGAACCACCATAAATTCCATTTTCATTTTGCGTTCCAAATAGACCTGAACCACACCGGCAACTCCAAAAGCGGTTGTCATTCCCAGCATTCCAACATTAGACAACCAAAATGCTACATTTCCTTGTGTACTATTGTAGCGTTTGCGCCCGGTTAAATTAGGAAGTGCATAACTGATAATTGCCAAAACAATCATAGCATAAGCTCCCCAAAAGGCATAATGCCCGTGCATAGCCGTTACTAATGTTCCGTGTGTATATAAATTGGTTTGAGGTAAAGTATGTGCAAAACCCAATAATCCGGCACCAATAAATGAAACAATAGAAGCTCCAATAGTCCAGAATAAAGCTATTTTGTTAGGATGGCTTTTTTCTCCTTTTCGGTACATATTCACTGCAAATAATGCCATTGCCAGGAAAGCCAGAGGTTCCAAGGCAGAGAAAATCCCACCAACAATCAACCAAATTTTATTTACCCCTATATAATAATAGTGATGTCCGGTTCCTAAAACTCCTGAAAGGAAAGTCAAACCTACAATTACGTACAGCCATTTTTCGATAACTTCTCTGTCAACTCCGGTTAATTTGATTAACAGGAATGAAAGAATCCCTCCCATAATCAACTCCCAAACTCCTTCAACCCATAAATGCACTACCCACCAACGGAAGAAAGAATCCGTTACCTGACTGTCAAACCAAATCATTCCGGGGATATACAATAAAGCGGCAAAAAATAAGCCCATAACCAGTACTATTGCCGTAGTCGTCTTTTGTTTTCCTTTATACAGCGTTCCTATAATTAGTGATAAGAAAAGTAAAACGTTAACTACCACTAAATAATCCAGCTCTCTTGGAATTTCCAGAAATTTTCTTCCTTCCCAATGATTTAAGTGAAAACCAACAATGGCTACAACTCCCACCACTGCTAGGGAAATCAATTGTACATAAGCCCATTTTACGCTTATGAGTTCGCGCTGCGCTTCTTCTGGAATAATGTAATACGCTGCTCCCATAAAACCCGTTAGCAACCAGACCACCAGCAAATTAGTATGTACCGCGCGCGCTGTATTAAACGGAATAATATCGTGTAATCCCTGAATTCCTATTCGGTCAAAGCCCATGATAAAGCCATAAACAATTTGCAATGAGAACAAAAGCATACACAATGCAAAAAACCAATAGGCGACTTTTTGTGATTTATATTTCATATTTGTAAAATTTACTTATTAAAGGTCAAATATGTTATCGCCTTTCTATTTATTTGATGTTTGCATTCGCAAACTTGTTTTTGATGGCGATTTCATATTTGTTTTATTTAATTATTTTCTTTTGCTAATGGTGAAACCACTCGGTCAAAACCATTCAAATCAATTTTCCCAATCCATTTTAAGTAGGCAACAACAGCATCGGCGTCTTTTTCATTCATTTTATAAGCTACCATTTTTCGTCCGTTGGGTGCCCAGGGAACCGGCGACATCAAAGCAGCTTTGATATATCCTTCTCCTCTTCGCTCCACTACTTTTGTCAATTCGGGAGCATAATAACCTCCTTCTCCCATAATGGAATGACATCCCATACAATTATTGGTTTCCCAAAGCTCCTTTCCCCGTACTACCTGTTTATCAATTTTGGTATAATTTGTTTGGTCATTTCGGGGCATGAACGAATAAATGGTCAATCCTATAAAAATTAAAAAGGTGACCAGGGTTCCTCCCAAAAAAAATGCTCTTGCTTGTGATTTTGAAAGCATAATTACTTGTTTTTGTTTGTTAATAAAATTACTCGATTTCAAATAAAGGATAAATTTGTCTTTTATTTGATATTGCAAAGAAAAGACTGATATGAAATTTAAAATATGATTTAAATCATATTCTGTCTTTTTTATTCTTCTTAAAATTACATTCTCAAATAAGAGTATTCAATACCATCCTAAACAACTAATTAAAAACAAATTACAAAACAGAATTTGGCACAGCATAATTTAGGACAATTTTATCCTTTTTATTTGAAACATCATTTTATAGCAAAAAAATTAAAACTTAAAGAACAACAATTATGGAAACATTAGAAAAAACAACCATCGGAGAATATGTAGCAAAAGATTTCAGAACAGCAGCCATTTTTTCAAAATACGGCATCGATTTTTGCTGCAAAGGAAACAGAACAATTGAAGAAGCCTGTGACAAAAAAGGACATGATTCAGAAACTATTTTAAATGAAATCAATGCTGTTTTAAACACTAAAAATGATAACAACATCGATTTTCAATCCTGGCCTCTGGATTTATTAGCCGACTATATCGAGAAAACCCATCATCGTTATGTGGAAGAAAAAACCCAAATCTTACTTCCTTTTTTAGACAAATTGTGCAGAGTACACGGCGCATCTCACCCTGAATTATTTGCCATCAATGAATTGTTTATTGGCTGCGCAGGCGAACTGGCGCAACACATGAAAAAAGAAGAACTGATTTTATTTCCTTTTATCAAAAAAATGGTCAAAGCAACACTACAGGATGAGTTGGTAGAGCAGCCACATTTTGGCACTGTCGAAAATCCAATTGCTATGATGATGCACGAACACGATGCCGAAGGAGAACGTTTTAGAAAAATAGCAGGATTAACCAATGATTATACCCCACCGGCAGATGCCTGCAATACTTACAAAGTAACCTTTGCAATGCTTCAGGAATTTGAACAGGATTTACACAAACACATCCATTTGGAAAACAACATCTTATTTCCAAAAGCAGTCGAATTAGAGAAAAAATTTTCAGCACAACAATAAAAACAAACCATGTAAACTAAAATCATCAAATGCTATGGAAAAATATGTTATCAAAAGAAACGGCCAATACAAACCTTTTGAACCTTTTAAAATAAAAGATGCTATCGAAAAAAGCTTCCTGAGTGTTTCCATGGCAATTGATGAAAACATTTTTGAAAATGTAATTCGGGACTTAGAGTCTAAAGAAACCTGGGCAGTAGAAGAAATTCAGGATTTAATTGAGAAAAATCTTTTCGAAAAAAAGTATTTTGAAGCCATGCGTTCGTTTATGCTTTTTCGACATACCCGAAAACTGCAACGCGAGCATATTGATGGTTTAAATGAAGACACCACTTATGTGGACAGCACCCAAACCATCGAAGAATACATTGAACAAACCGATTGGCGCATTAATGCCAATGCTAATACCTCCTACTCTAATGCCGGTTTGGTCAATAATGTCGCGGGAAAAATCATTGCTAATTATTGGCTGGATAAAGTGTATACCAAAGAAGAAGGTTACGCACATCGCAACGGAGCTATTCACATTCATGATTTGGATTGCCTGACTGGCTATTGCGCCGGCTGGAGTTTGCGGGTATTATTGAACGAAGGCTTTAACGGAGTTCGCGGTCGTGTGGAAAGCAAAGCTCCTTCGCATTTCAGGGAAGCACTGGGACAAATGGCTAATTTTCTAGGGATTTTGCAAAGCGAATGGGCAGGTGCTCAGGCTTTCAGTTCTTTCGATACTTACTTGGCGCCTTATGTTTTCAAAGACAATCTTTCTTTTGATGATGTACTGAAAGCGGTTCGCAGTTTTGTTTACAATCTGAATGTTCCGGCGCGTTGGGGACAATCGCCTTTTACCAACATTACTTTGGATTGGGTGGTTCCTGAAGATTTGAAAACACAGATTCCGACGAAAAATGATTTACACTTTTTTGAGGGAAATTTCAATTATGATCTTTTGGTCAGAGCCAAAGAACGAGGTGTAACTAAATTAACCGACTTGCGTTACGAGCATTTTCAAGCCGAAATGAACCTCATTAACAAAGCCTATTACACCGTAATGACAGAAGGCGATGCCAATGGACAGCCTTTTACCTTCCCGATTCCAACGGTAAATATCACCGAAGAATTTGACTGGAACGGAGAAAATACCGATTTACTTTTCGAAAATACGGCTAAAATTGGTTCTTCTTATTTCCAGAATTTCATCGGGAGCCAATATGTTTTGGATGAAAACGGAAATAAAGCCGAAAATCCGAATGCTTATAAACCCAATGCCGTTCGTTCCATGTGTTGTCGTTTACAATTAGATTTACGCGAATTATTAAAACGCGGAAACGGTCTTTTTGGAAGTGCCGAAATGACGGGAAGCATTGGTGTGGTAACCATCAACATGGCACGTTTGGGCTATTTATACAAAGGAAACAAAGCCGAATTATTCAAACAATTAGACCGATTATTATACATTTCGAAATCGACTTTGGAGAAAAAGAGAATCTTTATTCAGGAAATGTACGACCGTGGTTTGTATCCGTACACCAAGCGTTACCTACAACATTTCAGAAATCATTTTTCTACCATTGGCGTAAACGGAATCAACGAAATGATTGTGAATTTTACCGAAAACCAGGACACAATAACTTCCAACACAGGAATCGCATTGGCTTCTGAAATTCTGGATCATATTCGCAACCGAATGAAAGAATTTCAGGAACAAACCGGAAATTTATACAATCTGGAAGCCACGCCAGCCGAAGGAACCACCTATCGTTTTGCTAAAGAAGATAAGAAACGCTTTGCCGATATTTATCAGGCGGGACAGGAAGAAAATATTTATTACACTAACAGTTCCCAAATTCCGGTAAATCATACCGAAGATCCATTCGAAGCCTTGTTTTTACAGGATGAATTACAATGCAAATACACCGGAGGAACTGTTTTGCATTTGTATATGAGTGAAAAAATCAGTTCGCCCGAAGCCTGTAAACAATTCGTAAAAAAGGTATTATCCAACTTTAAACTGCCTTACATCACCGTAACTCCGGTATTCAGTGTTTGCCCGGTTCACGGTTATTTGAACGGCGAACATGAATATTGCCCGAAATGTGATGAGAATATTATTGCTGAAGAAGCTAAATTAATTAAACATTAAAAACCGTAATATTTTCAAAAACAATAAACTATAAACAACAAACTATAAATAATTATGAAAACAGCCGCGAACCCTATTTTAGAAGAAAAACAGCATTTAAGAACCAAATGCTTAGTGTACACCCGAGTAATGGGCTATCACAGACCTGTAGAAAGTTTCAACATTGGAAAAAAAGGAGAACACAAACAACGCACTCATTTCAATGAAGAAAAATGTTAGTACACCTATTTACAGCATAACGCCTTTTACTTTATTAGATTATGCGCATCAATCAGCCTGTATTCTTTGGTTTGCAGGCTGTAATATGCGTTGTCTTTATTGTTACAATCCCGAAATTGTTCTTGGAAAAGGAAGTATTTCTTTCGAAAAAACGCTTGCTTTTCTTCATTCCCGTAAAAAATTACTCGATGCTGTTGTTTTTAGCGGAGGCGAATGTTTGTTACACAAAAACATCATTGAACTGATTATCGAAGTCAAAAAAATGGGCTTCCTGGTAAAAATTGACACCAACGGTTCAAAACCAAATATCCTAAAAACACTGATTGAAAAGCAATTAATTGACTGTGTAGCCTTGGATTTTAAAGCCCTGCCGGAGCATTTTGAAAAAATAACCCAATCGGTACTTTTTTCTCCGTTTGAAAAATCATTACATTTATTGCTGGAAAGCCCGCTTCCGTTTGAAGTGCGTACCACTGTTCATTCGGAATTGCTTACTGAGAAAGACATCCAACAAATGATTGTTTATTTAGAAAAGAAAAATTACACCGGAAATTATTACATCCAGCATTTTGTAAACGATATAAAAACTCTGGGCAAATTAGGACATTCGTTCCGGGAATTAGACAGTCAAAAACTTTCTACATCAAAAATCAACGTCCATTTTAGAGGATAATTATGCAAAAATCCTGGCTTTTAATCTGTTTTATCAATTTCTTTATCGCAGCTCTCATGGGATTACTGCTTCGATTGCTGTATGTATTCCCTATTGAAAGTATCAATTATCAGTTTTTATTGCACGGACATTCCCATGTAGCCATGTTAGGCTGGGTTTATCTGATGATTTACAGTTTGATTGTTCATTTTTTTATCCCAAAAACAGCACAACAAAAACCCGTTTACAACCGATTATTCTGGCTAACCGAAATTGCTGTTATCGGTATGATGTTTCGCTTTCCTGTTGAAGGGTATGCACTGTTTTCGATAGCTTTTTCTACGTTGCATATTTTTTGCAGTTATTACTTCTGCCGATTAGTCTGGAAAGATGCCCGTACTGATTCGCTACCTGAAAAATTACTTTTGAGAACCGCTTTATTTTTCATGATTCTATCGACTCTGGGAGTTTGGTGTTTGGGACCGGCAGTTGGATTATTGGGTAAAGCCAGTGCTTTTTATCAAATAGCCATTCAGTTTTTCCTGCATTTCCAATTCAACGGCTGGTTTCTTTTTGCCATTTTAGCTTTATTTTTCAATCAATTAAAAGGCAATATCAACGAAAAGCAATTTCGACTGTTCTATAATTTATTGGTTACAGCTACCGTTTTAACACTGGCTTTGCCGGTTAGTTGGTATCTTCCTAATCCCGTTTTTCATTGGATAAACAGCCTGGGAGTGCTATTGCAACTGCTTTCTTTTTTTATTTTTATTCAAATAATCAGACCCCATTTTCCAACTTTCTTCACCGCTTTAAAACCAGTTGAAAAACTCGTTTATGGTTTTGCTTTAACCTCATTGTTCTTGAAAATTATCATTCAATTAATAGTTTTAATTCCGGAATTGGCCCAAATTTCACATCAGATTCGGAATTTTGTCATTGGTTATATCCATTTGACGATGTTAGGGATTATCACCGGTTTTTTGTTTGCTTTTCTGTTGAAAAATTCTTTTTTAAACGAGTCAAAAACAATATCCAATTGGGGAATAAAACTATTCATTTTTAGCTTTGTACTAACCGAATTGTTGTTATTCGGACAAGGCATTTATCTCTTTTTAGACCTTGAACAATTCCCTTGCTATTACCAAAATCTTTTTGGGATTAGCATCTTTTTACCAGCAGGACTTTTAATGCTCATAATAAGCCATTATGAAATATGGAGCAAAAAAACATAAACGTATTTCATAAATCAACTTATATTAAGAAGTTAAAAAAATTGACCCG
>JACCDQ011425999.1_pt1 | contig 10558 bp, 3 predicted proteins | sample 7446031 | NCBI WGS metagenome assembly JACCDQ01 (sample SAMN15323442, study PRJNA562643) | freshwater metagenome | isolation source: river surface water | place: USA:Blue River Watershed | collected 2017-08-17
CCGCCTTGATTAACAACCAAGTGAGTTTGAGGTTGGAAACGGATTGAGCCTGCATGGGAAGCGTTTTTTCTTGTGTTTTTTTAAGGGTTTTCCTTTGATTAAAGGAATCTGTTTGCGAAGGTATGTAATATTTTGTGTGATGGATACGATATTTGCAAGGATTATGTTCAAGAAGATTTTGATTGCCAATCGCGGAGAAATTGCCATCAGGGTAATGAGAACCTGCAGAGAAATGGGTATTAAAACGGTAGCGATTTATAGCGAAGCCGACAAGTATGCATTGCATGTTCGATATGCGGATGAAGCGTATTGTGTGGGTGGTGCGGCGAGTGCTGATAGTTATTTGCGGATGGACAAAATCGTAGAATTGTGCAAGCAAACCGGGGCTGAAGCGGTGCATCCTGGTTATGGATTTTTGAGTGAGAATGCGCGTTTTGCCAATTTGTTGAAGGAGAATGGCATTGTATTGATCGGTCCTACGGCTGAGGCGATGGAGGTGATGGGAAGTAAGATTGCTTCTAAGCAGGCGGTGAAGGCTTTTGGCGTTCCGTTGGTGCCGGGTATCGACGAAGCTATTCAGGATGCCAACGCAGCGATGCAAGTGGCCATCGAGGTAGGTTTCCCAGTTTTGATTAAGGCGAGTGCTGGCGGGGGAGGTAAAGGTATGCGTGTGGTTGAATCGGAATCAGAGTTTTTATCGTCGTTGCAAGCGGCTCAGAATGAGGCGCGTAGTGCATTTGGCGATGACAGTGTTTTTATTGAGAAATATGTTGGATCCCCCCGCCATATCGAGTTTCAGATTATGGCAGATAGCCATGGCAATGTTTGTCATCTGTTTGAAAGGGAGTGTTCCATTCAACGCCGTCACCAGAAATTGGTAGAAGAGGCGCCTAGTGCGGTTTTATCGCCCGAAATCCGAAATAAAATGGGTGAAGCGGCAGTGAATGTGGCCAGAGCGTGTAATTATTCCGGAGCGGGTACGGTTGAATTTTTGTTGGGCGATGCGGGAGCGTTTTATTTCTTGGAAATGAACACCCGTTTGCAGGTGGAACATCCTGTTACAGAGATGATTACGGGCATTGATTTGGTGAAAGAGCAAATTCGCGTGGCTTATGGAATGCCGTTGAGTTTCACACAAGAAAATTTGGAAATGAATGGTCATGCCATTGAATTGCGTATTTGTGCGGAAGATCCGATGAATCAGTTCTTGCCAAATGTGGGAACTGTTGAAACCTATGTGAGGCCACAGGGTCCGGGCATTCGGGTAGACGATTGCATGGAAAGTGGATTGGAGATTCCGATTTACTACGATAATATGTTGGCGAAGTTGGTGGTATGGGGTGAAAATCGTGCTGTAGCCATGGAACGTATGCGCAGGGCAATTAGCGAATACCGCATTACCGGCATTGAAACTACGTTGATGTTTGGTGATTTTGTGATGCAGCATCCCAAATTTATCGAAGGGGATTTTGATACGCATTTTATCCAACAATATTTTACTGGTAAGGAATTGGAGGCGCCAGCTTTGAGTGCTGAGGATGCGGATATTTTGGCTACGGCTGCGGTTGCTTTCTTTGAGGCTCAAAAAGGCGGTTCAAAGTCATCGGGTGGCTCGGGTAATGCGCATCATGGTTCTTCGGGTGCTTCAGAAGAGGGGCAACAGCCAAGCTTGTGGCATTTACAACGCAGAACTTTTAGATAATGGCGATAAAACAGGCAGGAATGAATGGTTGCATTCTGGTAATTGACGACTTTGATCACTGCCTGGTGGCTGGCCTTGAGGAGGCTGGTTATAACGTTTTGTATCGCCCGGAAATAAAGGCGAAAGAGGTGGCTAACACCCTTTTGGAAGTGAAACCAATGGGATTGTTGGTGCGCAGCAAAATTCAAGTGACTGCGGATATTTTAACGGCCAATTTTGGTTGGTTAAAGTGGATTGGTAGAGGCGGTGCCGGGATGGATAACATTGATGAATCTAGGGCTTTGGAGCTAGGAATACAGTGTTTTAATGCAGGCGAGGCGAATTCAATTGCGGTAGGCGAGCAAACCATAGGAATGATGCTCAGTTTGCTTCACCGCATTGGAAAGGGAAATTTGGAGGTAAGGAAAGGAATCTGGGATCGGGAAGGCAATAGGGGCGTGGAGTTGGCATCGTTAACAGTGGGAATTATTGGCCATGGAAATACAGGGGGAGCTGTGGCGCAGCGGTTGAGTGCATTTGGCTGTAAAATATTGGCTTACGACAAGTACAAAGTGGGGTATGGGAAGGCATTACCGGAGGCAAGTGAAAGTGGATTTTTGGATCGTGGAATGGGGGTTTCGGGCGATATGATACGCTCGTTTGAGTCAGGTGTGATTTATGAGGCGAATTTGGATGAAATTTACCGCCAAGCCGATATCCTTTCACTTCATGTTCCATTGACGGAAGAAACGGAAAGTTGGTTGGATATCAGCAGGTTGAGAAAGTTTCAAAAGCCCATTTGGCTATTGAATTTAAGCCGGGGTAAGGTGGTTGATTTAAACGCGATAGTGGAAGGAATGTCATTGGGTTTCATTCTGGGGTTTGGGGCCGATGTTTTGGAACAGGAGCCACCATTTGAGAAATTAGATTCTTTTGAAATATTGAGAAAAAATGACGCAGTAATTTTTACTCCCCACGTGGGTGGGTGGACGGTTGAAAGTTACAAGAGAATTTCGGAGGTTTTGTTGGATAAAATCTTGAAATTGAAAATATAAATAAGTGTTATTCAATGCTTTAATGGCACAAATGTGTGATTTGGTTTTTGGGGTTGGAAAGAGCGATAATTTTTAATTCTTTCTTTGATTTGGAAGAATCTGAAGCAGCCTTTTAAAACTTTTATTGCATTACAGTGAAATTTCCTCTTTAATTTCTTGTTAAATCCTTGATTTTTGGGTAAAATTGCCAAATTATCGATGTACTATCTATTTGTCATCGACGAAAAATAACTGTAGAACGTCTATGTTGAAAAGAATAACTCTTTTAACCACAGTGCTTTTGCTGGGCACCAAGGTTTTTTCGCAAACCAACTTTGCGGATTTTCGTGCTAAAGCGGTTTTTGAATCCAAACCGGTAAGTGGGGTGTATGTACGCATGATTCTGAATGGAATTGAAGTTGCGTCTGATACAACCGACTCAGATGGTAGGATTGGATGGCCGACTTTAAGTCCTGGCGATTATGTTTTGAAGGCTTCAAAGGAAAGATTTCCCAATGAAATTATTGATCAAATAACATTGGTTGCTGGAAACAACGACGAATATGTGATCAACTTTTCAAATGAAGTGGGCAAAATTGATGGCGGGGTAACCATTACGGTTAAGGGTGCCAAGAAGAAGCCAACGGATTTGTTGAACAACAAGGTGTCGTTTAACAATGATGATATCATCAATTCAGCGGGTAGAGGTGTGGGATTGTTAACCAATACCAACTCTGCTATTTTGAGTACACCTGCTGGTTTGAGTATTCGTGGATCGAGACCAGACGGTAACGGTTATTTTGTAGACGGTATGCGTATTATTGGCGGGGGTAACGTTCCTCCAACATTGGGAACACAGGAATTGGCAGCAACAGTGAGTGGTATCCCAGCAAACGTGGGTGACTTAACTGGGGGTGCTTTCCAGTCTACCACACGTAGTGCAACAAAGAAAGTAACAACCGCATTGAACTTGCAATCTTCACAGTTTTTGGATGCTTTTGGTCAAAGTGCATTAGAAGGATTCATCTCAGGTCCAGTTTGGGTAAAGAACAAAGGTTCAAAAGACAAAGAATATGTGAAATTGGGATATGTAGCAAACGCTCAGGTTTCATATTCTAAAGATCCTGCACCAACCAGAACGGGTATTTATGTTGTTAAGGAAAGTGTTTTAGAAGAAATTGAGAACAATCCATTGGTGTTTACGCCAAATGGTTTCGTGCATAGGGCTTCTTATTTAACCGAAGCAGATTTTGATCATTTGAAAGCTAGACCTAATTCACAGCAATACGGTGCAAACATTTGGGGTAAATTGGAATTTAGACCTACGAAAGATGTAACGGTTACTGCTTATGGTCAGTATGTTTATGGTGGAGGTTTGGCAGTAACCAACTCTATTATGAACTATAAGAATAATGCAAAATCTGATGGAAACACCTACCGTGGTTATTTGCAGTTTATTCAGAATTTCAAAACCGATAAAAACAGTCCTATTAAAAATGCGTTTTATACCATCCGTGCTGAATACCAAAGCACAACTTCATGGGGTAGAGATGCTAACCACATGGACAATATTTTTGATTATGGATACATAGGTAAGTTTACTGCTTATCCAACGCCTTTCTTCCAATATTCGAACTATGATCCTCAACAGAATCCAAACAAGACACCAAAGGTGGTAATGGATCAGAATGGAAATTACGTTCAGTTGAGAAACTATTGGGAGCAAGTGGGTTTTGCAGATACTTTATTAACTTTTCAGAAGAGTGATTTGAATCCTGTTAGGGCCAACTATACACAAAATATTTTCGATTATTACGCAAGCAGAGGTTTGAGTATCCAGAATTCAAATATTTTGCAGCAGAATCAGGGTTTGTTAAATGGTAATAACCCTAACTCTGTTTACTCTTTGCATGCCACTCCAGGTGGAATCACATCAGGATGGTCTAAATCAAGCTCTGAACGTTATAGTGTGTTTGCTCAAGGTCAGATGCAGTATAAGCCTAAGACAGTTAATGGTGTTGAAAGAGCACCACACGATTTACAAGCAGGTTTCTATTACGAGCAGCAATTTAGCCGTGGCTATGGTTTAAGTGCAAACAACTTGTGGATTTTGATGAAGCAGTTGATGAACAGTCATATTTCAGAATTGGATGTTTCTAATCCTATTTTGAGTTATGATGCAAATGGTGTGTTTACAGATACTGTTCGATACAACCGTTTGTTGAATGCTGGTGCACAAACCAGTTTTGATAAGGCTTTCAGAGAAAAATTGATCAACGAAGGAAGAACAGACGTTTATGGCAACAAGATTAACGAAAGAACATTTGTTGATATTAACTCATATGCGCCTGCAGATTTTGATTTGAAGATGTTTACAGCCAATGAGTTGTTAAACAATGGTAACTCTTACATCAGTTATTTCGGATATGATTATTTGGGTAACAAAGTAAAAGGCAAGCCATCGATTAATGAATTTTTGGATCCATCTAAGAGAACAATTGGTGCATTCCAACCAGTTTATATGGCTGCTTGGGTTCAGGACCAGTTCCAATTTAAAGACTTGATTTTCCGTTTGGGCTTGCGTATGGAACGTTACGACGCAAACCAATTGGTTATGGTTGATCCTTACAGTTTGTATCCTATGAAATCGGCTGCTGAGGTTACTACCATCAATGGATTGGATGTAACTCACCCAGGTAACATCGGTGGTGATTACAAAGTATATGTGAATGATTTAACAGCTCCTACTAAAATTGTGGGCTATAGAAATGGCGATAAGTGGTACAATGCTGATGGAAGTGAATTGGCAAACCCAGAGCCTTTGGCAAACCAAACTAGCAACGGTAAAATTGCTCCTTACTTGGTGAATCCTAACCAGAAAGATATCGAAGCCTCTTCATTAAGAGACTTTACTCCGGTAATTAACATGTTGCCACGTATTTATTTCTCTTTCCCATTGGTGCCAAAGAAGAAAACTTTCTATGTTATCTATGACGTATTGGCTCAGCGTCCAAACAGCGGTGCTTCATTCTTGAGTATCGATGAGTTGTACTATTTGAGATTCCGTCAGGGTAATACAATTTCTAACGGTGATTTGAAGCCACGTTTGAAAACCGACTATGAAGTAGGTTACAAGCAGTTGAGCGGTGCAAAAGAAGATAAAGGTTTGGAGATTGCTGCTTTCTATTCTGAAGTAAGAAAAGACTTTGGTTTGTATCAGATTGCACAAGGTTATCCTGTAACATACACTACTTACCGTAACATCGACTTCTCAACCATTACTGGATTCCGTGTTGAATATAGAATGTTTGGTTTGGGAGGTAAGAGAAATATCCCAGGTCCATTCAACTTTACTGCAAGTTATATGATGCAGTATGCTGATGGTACGGGTTCAAATATCAATTCTCAGGCTACTTTGATTGCTTCAAACCAGCCTAACTTGAGAAATATTATTCCTTTGGGTGAATTGGATATCCGTCATAACGTTAAGTTGATGGCTACCTTCCAGTGGTTTGGTGGTAGAGATCCTAAATCAAAGGCTAACTTGTATATCGGTCCAAAAATTGGTAAAACAGAGATCTTCAAAAACACAAGTATCAGTTTGATTTCTAACTCTTACAGTGGTACTCCTTACACGCCAACTACAAAGCCTGTGCAGGTTGGTGCAGTGGATCGTGCTCAAATTAAGGGTGTTCCTTATGGTGCGAGATTGCCATGGAGTCAGCGATTTGACTTCCAGGTGCGTAAGTCGTTCCAAATGAATAGAGAAAGCAAACAACCTTTGAAAATGGCTGCGTTTATTTTGGTGTCGAATATTTTCAATACCATGAACGTTGCAGGTGTATTCCCTTACACTGGTCAGCCATTGGATGATGGATTCTTGAATTCTTCTCAAGGTAAATTGTTAGCCAATAACCAAATCAGCGCACAAAGCTATGTTGATTTGTATCGTGTAATGTTGAACTCACAAACTGGTAACTTGGGTGCACCAAGAACTGCTAGCTTTGGTATTCAGGTTTTCTTTAATTAATTTAAGTAGAAAGTAATCAGTATGAAAAAAATAGGCATTTTCGCTCTGTCTGTGATTCTTTTGGGATCTGCATTTGCAAGACCCATTGTGAATCTTGATGGAAGGGCCAAGACTGTTCGTAGAGGTGGGATGGCCAACACTTGTGAACCTGCATCACAAAGTGTGGATTTGGACATCAACAACGTAAGAACGAAGTTGTTGAATGGTGGCGACATGTGGTGGGACATTAACAACCCAAAATATGAAGTACCTAAGGTAAATGATCCTAACGCCGTGCGTAAACATTCTTTGTTTTCTGGTGCTATTTGGATTGGTGGTAAAGATAATGGTGGTAGCTTAAAGTTGGCCGCTATGACTTACCGTCAGCGTGGTAGTGATTTCTACCCAGGTCCTTTGGATACCTCTACTGCGGCAACTGATCCGGTGCGTTGTAAGAATTACGACAAAATGTGGAAAGTTACCCGTGATGAATTAGAAGAGTTTGAATCAAGCAAATACATCAACCAAAGTAATGGTATCCGTGATTGGCCAGCAGGTATCAACCGTGCTCAAAAATCAGGCGATGAGGCTGTTTCTATGGCTCCTTATAAAGAGGTAGTTCCTGACTTTATCTATAACCCATTGGATGGTGAGCACCCAGTATTGGATGATAGAAGACCCGTAAGCGAAAATGGTGTAGACAGACAGCCAGATATGTTTATTTGGTGGGTTTACAACGATAGAGGTAACGTTCACGCTGAAACCCAAGGTCAGCCAATTGGTGTAGAATGTCAGACTTCTGCGTTTGCATTTGCAACCAATGATGAAGTAAATAACATGACTTTCTATACAACCAAATTGATTAACCGTGGTTTCACAACGATTAAAGATTGTTACATGGGTCAGTGGGTAGATGCCGATTTGGGTAACTATGCTGATGATTATGTTGGTTGTGATGTAGGAAGAAGTTTGGGATATTGTTATAATGGTGACGACGATGACGAAGGTGTATTGGGCTACGGTTTGAACCCACCTTCTATTGGTGTTGACTATTTTGAAGGTCCAACGGATTCTTCAGGAAATCAAATGGGATTGAGTCACTTCATGTATTACAACAACGACCAGGATGCAGTTCGTGGTAACCCTGCCGAAGCCATCGAGTTTTATAACTTGTTGCAAGGAAAATGGTTGGGTGGCCAAAATGTAACTTGGGGTGGAATTGGATTTGGTGGTAGCAGAGCATGTAATTATATGTTCCCTGCGAATACTGATCCTGCTTTCCCTGGTGAGTGTTGGGATGAGAAGTCGGCAGGTAACAAACCTGGCGACCGTCGTTTCATTCAATCTACTGGTCCTTTCACTTTGATGCCTGGTCAGGTTCAACGTATCACTGTTGGTGTAGTTTGGGCTAGAACAACAAGTGGTGGTGCAGGTTCTCCATGTTTGGGAACAGGTTCATTGCGTTTGTTACAATTGGCGAGTGATAAGGCTCAGACATTGTTTAACAACAACTTCAAAATTCTTGATGGTCCTGATGCTCCAGATCTCGAAATTCAGGAGTTGGAAAATCAAGTGGTAATGAAATTCTTGGATGTTAACTCTAAGAAAGTTGAAAATTATTCTGAAAAGTATAAGGATGCGAATAACATTGAGCGTACATACAAATTTGAAGGTTACTTGGTTTATCAGTTGAAAGATGCAACTGTGAATACCGGTGATTTGGATAATATTGATAAAGCGCGTTTGTTGTTCCAGTGCGACATCAAGAACAACAGAGGTCAAATCATTAACAAGGTTTATGATCCTAAGTTATCTGCTTTGATCCCTGTTGAGAAGGTTGATGGAGCCGACAAAGGTGTTCAGCATACTTTCAGTATCAAGAATGATTTATTTGCTACTTCTGCAAATACGAGTTTGGTAGACTTTAAACCTGTTTATTATATGGTAATGAGTTATGCAATTTTGTCCGACGACAGTTTGCAAGTAGATCCAAACCAGTTCTTGGCAGGTAGAAGAAACATCAAAGTTTACAAAGCGATTCCACACAAAACTGAGCCTGAGCAATTTGGTACTGAAGTACAATCTGTTTATGGCAGTGGTCCAGCGTTAACCCGCTTGGCTGGTAGAGGTAATGGTGGTAATGTATTGGAGTTTAGCAAAGAAACCATTGAGGAAATCATGAAGAACAACTATGCGCAGAAGCCTACTTATGTAGGTGGTGCTGGTCCAGTAAACATCAAAGTGGTTGATCCTTTGAAAGTTCCTAATGCGAAGTTTGAATTTGTATTCAAGGAAGTAAAAGCTTCATTGAATTCTGGTTTGAAAGATTCTATGACCAAAAACACACGTTGGTTCTTGGTGAATACAACTACCAACGATACAATTTTCTCTGATACCACTATCGGTGTGAAGTTTGAATCTGTACAAGGTAGAAGATCGGCTGCGAACACAACTACACAAACATTGGCTGATTGGGGCTTGAGTATTGAAATCGAGCAGGTGAAAAACCCCGGTGAATTTGCTTTGGGCGATCCAAGTAACGGTTTGGTAAGTTGGAATGTAGAGTGGGAAAATAATGGTAAACAGTGGTTAACTGCTGTGCCTGACAATGATGGTGTGGCAAATGCCAACAACCTTTCACCATGGCAAGACTGGATTCGTTCTGGTCAGTCTGGTAAGGGCGATTTAGGTACTGGATATGATCCAGTAATCCATGACTTCTTTGGTGCAACCAATGAGAGTTTGGATCCAAACCAATCTTACGAGAAAATTTGGAACGGTAGAATTGCTCCTTACGGCTTAGTAGGCAGAGAAAAGCAAACTGCAGCGGGTAAGAATACATTTGGTTTTGCATGGGCGGGTAACTCTGCTCCAACACAGAACCCACTTTCTGAATTGGCTAGTATTGAATTTGTGATTACGCCTGACAAGGCTATGTGGACTCGTGCAGCGGTATTGGAAATGGGTGATGATGTGGTTTCAAATGCTACAGAAGGTCAGATGAAAGAGTTTAACTTACGTTGGGCTCAATCGAAAGATATTGATGGCAAAGATGAAGCGAGCATGGGCTTAAGCTGGTTCCCTGGTTATGCCATTAACATGGAGACAGGTGAGCGTTTGGCGATTGCATTCGGTGAAGACAGTTATTTGCCTGGAGAAAATGGTAGAGATATGTTGTGGAACCCAACGGATGTGGTAATTAACGACAATGGTAATTATCCAGCAATTGGTGGTAAACACTTCATTTATATCTTTGGTACTGGTTTGAGTGGTATCAGCAGAAACATTCAAGGTGTTCGTTACCAAGGTAGTGACGATGCGGCGATGGCTCGTTTCGTAACTGCTTTGAAAGCCAAGGGAATTGCACAGGATGTGAATTCTGCTACTGAAAAGGCAAGATTGTTATCGCAAGTGATGTATGTGATTCCAGCTTATATGGCCACGGGTTACAGCATGAAGGATGGAATTCCTCCAACTTGGGTTAAGTTTAAGATCAATATCAAAAAGGCTTACACTACCTATGATGGTGGAAACAGCATCAATAACAATCGCCCTATGTACGAATTCGACGCTGCGAACATTGCGCCTAAGGTGTCTACCGAAATCGGTAAAAAGAATTTGAATTTGGTGAACGTGGTGCCAAACCCATACAGAGGTTACAGTCAGTACGAGAATTCTCCTGTAGACGCGAGGGTAAAGATTACCAATTTGCCTCCAAAGTGTACCATTACCATTTTTGATATGGCGGGTAATTTGATTCGTAAAATCAACAAGGCGGATGAGAATACATTTGTTGAATGGAACTTGAAGAACAACTTCAATGTGCCAATTGCA
>JACCDQ011166157.1_pt1 | contig 10556 bp, 9 predicted proteins | sample 7446031 | NCBI WGS metagenome assembly JACCDQ01 (sample SAMN15323442, study PRJNA562643) | freshwater metagenome | isolation source: river surface water | place: USA:Blue River Watershed | collected 2017-08-17
ACCCGATGGAGTCTGGACTTCGCAAAGACGCGGCGGGCAACACCGTTGCGGCACACTTCATCACGGACGTGGTGGCCACGCACAACGGCAAGAGCGTGTTGCAGGCCGCCTGGAGCGGAGCGGTGTCACAGAACCCGTTCCTGAGCTTCAAGTTCAAAGGCGCAGCCAAGGGCGAGAAGCTGCAGGTCAAGTGGACCGACAACAAGGGCGACTCACGCACCGATGAAGTCGCCATCGCCTGAGCAGGCGGGCGCTTCCAGACCACATCCGCAACAGATGCGGTGATTTCCCACTAAAACGAGAGAGAGACATGGCGCAAAAAAATTGGTGGATGGCAAGCTTGCTTGCCCTGGGTGCGGTAGCCGCACATGCCCAGGATTCGGCGGTGGATGGGATTGCCAAATACCGCGAAATGCTGCAAGACGGCAACCCTGCGGAGCTGTTTGAGGCCAAAGGTGAAGACCTTTGGACCAAAAAGCGGGGCCCCAAAAACGCATCGTTGGAACAGTGTGATTTGGGGCTGGGGCCCGGGGTGGTCAAAGGCGCGTTTGTGCAGCTGCCCAAGTTTTTTAAAGACACAGGCCGTGTTCAAGACTTGGAAAGCCGTCTGATCACTTGCATGGAAACCTTGCAGGGCATCAACACCTCTGAAATCAACACCCGTGGTTTTGGCAAGGGCGAAACCGCCAACGTGGTGGCGCTGTCCACTTGGATAGGCGCCATGTCCAAGGACATGCGTTTCAACCTGTCGCAAGCACATCAAAAAGAACGCGACATGTACGAGGTGGGCAAACGCCTTTTCTTCATGCGCGCTGGCACGCATGACTTTTCATGCGCCTCTTGCCATGGTCAAGACGGCAAACGCATTCGCCTGCAAGACTTGCCCAATTTGACCAAAAACCCAGGCGACGGTGTTGGTTTTGCCGCGTGGCCGGCGTACCGGGTTTCCAACGGCCAAATGTGGAGCATGCAGCACCGTTTGAACGACTGTTACCGGCAGCAGCGGTTCCCTGAGCCCAAGTTCGGCAGCGATGTCACGGTGGCGTTGGGTGTGTACATGGGCGTCAACGCAAAAGGCGCAGCTTCCATCGTCCCCGCCATCAAGCGTTGAACCACACGGAGAATCACACATGAAAAAAACAAGGATTGCGTTGGGATTTGCCGCCACCCTGTGGATGCTGCAAGGTTGCTCGGTGGGGCCCACGTCGGCCGACTACGACAAAATGACCGCGGAAGTGGTCAAGTCGTCGTTCCAAGATCGGGACATTGCCAAATTGGACCGCTTGAACCAGGACGACGCCAACCGCGAATGCGCCGCAGCCGAGGTGGCCGGCAAACCCATCGATGAAAAAGTGGCCAAAGCCATAGAAGCCACCGAGATGAAAACCATCAAATGGCCAAGCGATGGCGTTTTCCTGGGCGACTGGAAAAAAGGCGAAGCCGTGGCACAGAGTGGCCGCGGGCTGACCTGGTCCGACGATGCGAAAGTTGCGAATGGCGGCAATTGCTACAACTGCCACCAAATAGACAAAAAAGAAATTTCCCACGGCACGATCGGCCCGAGTTTGTACAACTACGGCAAACTGCGTGGCGTTACAGACCCCTCCAGTTCGGCGGCCAAACCCATGGTCGACTACACCTGGGGCAAACTCTGGAACGCTCGCGCTTACAACGCCTGTTCCCACATGCCAAGGGTGGGCCACAAGGGCATATTGACCGAGGCAGACATCAAAAACGTGATGGCCTTGCTGCTGGATCCCAAATCGCCGGTCAACCAATAAGGTTTTTCAACGCAACAAACCCCGCCTCACCCTGCTGCCAGACGCCTTGGTGTAACCTAGGCGCTATGTCTGAACGAGTTATACCTTTGGTGGACCAACGCCTCAACGCGTTGCGTGCCACCATTCCACACACGCCCATCAGCGCCACGGGCACGGTGTTGGATGGGCTGAGCCGACCGCTGCGCGACCTGCGTATCAGTGTCACCGACCGGTGCAACTTTCGCTGCAGCTACTGCATGCCCAAAGAGGTGTTCAACAACAGTTACACCTACCTGCCGCATTCTTCTTTGCTGACTTTTGAAGAAATCACGCGGCTGACCCAGTTGTTTGTCGCCCACGGCGTAAAAAAGGTGCGCCTGACGGGCGGTGAACCGCTGCTGCGCAAAAACCTGGAAGTGTTGATTGGCCAGCTGGCCCTACTGCGCACAACCGAAGGCCAGCCGCTGGACTTGACGCTGACCACCAACGGCAGCCTGTTGGCCCGCAAGGCGCAAACCTTGAAAGACGCAGGACTCAACCGGGTCACGGTCAGCCTGGACGGCTTAGACGACACCGTGTTTCGCCTGATGAACGACGTCGATTTCCCGGTGGCCGAGGTACTGGAGGGCATAGCCCAAGCCCAAGCGGTGGGATTGGGGCCGATCAAAGTCAACATGGTGGTAAAGCGTGGCACCAACGAAAACCAAATTCTGCCCATGGCGCGCTACTTTCAGGGCACGGGCATAGTGTTGCGGTTCATTGAGTACATGGACGTTGGCGCCACCAACGGTTGGCGCATGGACGAGGTATTGCCCAGCGCAGCGGTGGTGCAGCGCATTTCTGAACACCTGCCCCTGGTCCCGCTGGAGGCATCGGCCCCCGGGGAAACAGCATCGCGCTGGGGTTATGTGGGCGCAGACGGCTTTCACGACCCGGCGTTGGGCGAAATTGGGGTGATCAGCAGCGTCACCCAAGCGTTTTGCGCTGACTGCAACCGGGCGCGTTTGTCCACCGAAGGCAAGGTGTACTTGTGCCTGTTTGCCAGCCAGGGGCACGACTTGCGGGAGTTGCTGCGCAGCGGCACCTCAGACACCGACCTGAGCTCCGCCATTGCGGCCATTTGGCAGGGCCGAAATGACCGGTACTCCGCATTGCGAGCACTCCAGCGCCCGGACGCCACCGCGCAGTCGGGGCGACGCATCGAGATGAGCTACATCGGGGGCTGATTCCATGGCACCCTTGATCACGGGACTGGTGCTGTCTGGTGGGCGTGGCAGCCGCATGGGCGGTGTCGACAAAGGTTTGCAGCTGTGCAACCAGACACCTTTGGCCCAAATCGCCTTGGAACGTCTCATGGCCCAAACCGGTGTGGCGCCCTTGGCCTGCGCTGTCAATGCCAACCGCCACTTGGAACAGTACCAAGCTTGGCAGGTACCGGTTTGGCCCGATACCTTGTTGGGTTTGCCGGGCCCCTTGGCCGGTTTTTTAGCCGGGCTTGAAAATTGCACCACGCCTTACCTGTTGACTGTTCCGTGCGACAGCCCCCAGTTTCCACTCGATCTGGCAGCGCGCCTGATGGGCACACTGGAACAAGAAGGCGCCGATCTGGCAATGCCCCTGGCCCCTGAGGCAGAAGCCATTGCGCAGGCAGGCGCCTTGGGCCAACCCATGGCTCAGCCGGTGTTTTGCTTGATGAAAACCACCGTGCTCGCGAGTTTGCAATCGTTTGTGGCGGCAGGCGAAGGCAAAATTCTCAAATGGGCCCGGCAACAAGGCGTGGCCCTGGTGCCCTTCGACTTGCCGCGAGACGACCCTTTCGCCTTTTGCAACATCAACACTTTGGCCGACTTGGAGGCCTTTCGGCCGCCAGCCCCCCTTCACCCCTAGAGAGCCATGCACCCCACCTTGGACGAAATTGCAGCCAGCCTGGCTGGTTACGACCCCAAGGCTTTGTCAGCCGATGCTGTCAACGCCTTTTTGCACGCCTTGGTGCAACCTATTGCCAACACCGAAGCGGAAACCGTGCCCCTTTTCTCGGCATTGGGCCGGGTGTTGGCCGAAGACGTTGTCTCACCCATCAGCGTGCCACCACACGACAACTCCGCAATGGACGGCTATGCCCTGCGTGGCGCCGATTTGAGACCTGGGGAGCCCACCGTTTTTAACAACCGGGGCACAGCCTTCGCGGGAGCGGGCTGGAAAGGAACGATCGCTTCAGGAGATTGCGTCAAAATCATGACCGGGGCCATCATGCCCCCAGGCTTGGACACCGTGGTGCCCATCGAATTTGTGACGGTTGCGGACGACCAGGTGAGCGTTCCACCCCACGTGGTACAAACCGGTGACAACCGGCGTTTGTTGGGCGAAGACCTGTTGCAAGGGCAAGCTGCTTTGCGCCAAGGCACACGTTTGAACCCTGCAGCCCTGGGGCTGCTCGCCAGTTTGGGCATGCCTGGCGCGCGGGTTTACCGCCCACTCAAAGTGGCCTATTTTTCTACTGGCGACGAAATTTTGAGCCTGGGCGAAGCAGCGCGTGAGGGTGCCGTGTACGACAGCAACCGCTACACCGTGTTTGGCCTGCTCAGCCGCCTCGGAATTGAGGTACTGGATCTGGGCGTGGTGCCAGATCAACCTGCAGCGCTTGAACAGGCTTTCAAAACCGCAGCAGCCGGTTGCGATGCCATCATCACCAGCGGAGGCGTGAGCATGGGCGAGGCCGACCACACCAAAGCCATCATGAAGCAACTCGGCGACGTGGCTTTTTGGCGCATCGCCATGCGACCGGGCCGCCCAATGGCGGTGGGCCGCATTGCGCAGGCGGGGCGTCAAGCGGTGCTGTTCGGTTTACCTGGCAACCCGGTGGCGGTGATGGTCACGTTTTTGGCTTTCGTCCGCCCCGCCCTGCTGCGCATGATGGGCGCCCTGCCAGAACCCCCGATCTGGCTCAAGGCCCACAGCTTGGAAACATTGCGCAAAAAACCCGGACGCACCGAATACCAGCGCGGAACAGTAAGCCGTGACGACCAAGGCCAACTGTGGGTCAAGACCACCGGAAACCAAGGCTCAGGCGTTTTGCGCTCCATGGTTGAAGCCAACGGTTTGATCGTGCTGCACCACGGCCAAGGCAAGGTTGAGGCGGGCGACGCCGTCGATGTGATGATGTTTGACGGCGTGATTTGACCGCCGCAAGGGCGGTCATCTGTCAGCGAGCAACCACGGCCTGGCCGTCTTTGGCCAGCACAACTGCCTCGTGGCGTTTGCGCAGGGCTTGCAAGAACAATTTGCCTTCCGCTTGCGCCCACAGTTGGTTGAGTTGTTGACGTTCCTGCTCCGCTTGCGCTGCAACCGGGGCCTCTCGGGGCAACACCTTGTTCACCCGCACCACGGCATAGCCTTGCTCACCCAAGTCAACACTGGCCCAAGCCGGGGCTTCTTTGGCGAATTGGGCCGTCATGGCCGCAGCCAACAAGCGGGCCGGCAAACCCTGGGGTTGCATGCGCGAGACCACTTTTGCAGCTGCCAGCGCAGAAGTGGGAGCGGCCCCCTCCTTCCATGCCTTCAATTGGGCTTCGCCTTCGGTTTTGGCAAGCGCCGCAGCTTTCTGGCCCAGCAGCACGTCGCGCACGGCGGGTGCCACCTCCTTCAAGGGACGGGCGGCAGCCGGGTAATGTGCCAACACGCGGGCAGAAACCAGCTGCCCGGGCGCGGCTTCCACCGCAGAAATATTGCGCTTTTGGCGGATCGAGTCTTCCGCAAACACTGCTTCAAGCACTTTAGGTGATGCCAAAACAGCAGGGGTCTTCGAATCCGGGCCAGCAGCGCGCTCTACGCCCTTTTGGGTTTGAACCGCCAAACCAAACTTGGCAGCCGCAGCACTCAAGTTGTCAGATTGCTCATAAACCATGTCAGAAAAGTTCACCGACAACTCGGCGAAACTTTTTTGCGCCTGTTGGCGTCGCAGCTCTGCCTCCAACTGGGGCCGCATCGCCTCAAACGATTTGACCACCGGCGCTTTGATGTCGGTCAGCGAAATCAGGTGCAAACCAAACTCTGTTTCGACCACGCCCGACAAGGCCCCTTTGCTCAAACCAAATGCGGCGTCAGAAAAAGGTTTGACCATGTCGTTTCGACCGAAAAAGCCCAAATCTCCCCCTTGTTTGGCTGAACCTGGGTCCTGAGATTCGCGTTTGGCCAAATCCGCAAACAGAGCCGGATTGCCCTTGAGTTGGGCCAACAGGCTCTCGGCCTTGGCACGCACAGCGGCCTTCTCGGACGCACTGGCGTCTTTTGACAGGGTGAGCAAAATGTGGCTTGCTCGGCGGGTCTCGTCGCCTGCCAGTTTGGCCTGATTTTGGTCGTAATAGGCCCGCACATCGGTCTCGTTGAGTTTCAAGGTCTTTTCAACGCTTGCCAAATCGAGCACCAAGTATTCCAAATCCACGGCTTCAGGGGACTGAAAACGAGGACCGTTGGCCTGGTAATAGGCTTCAACCTCCGCATCGGTGACTTGCACTTTCGAGCGGAAATCGGCGGGCACAAAACGCGCTACCTGCACCTCGCGGCGCTCAAAAAACGAACCCAAGGCGCGTTGCGCAGACGATTCCGGCACAAACGACGACACGGCCACCCCCTTGGTCACCTGCTGCACCGCCATGTTGGACCGGACCATTTGCTCAAAACCCTTGGCATTGGTGCCACGGCGCGCTGCAAGGGCGTCATAAGCGGCCATGTCCAGAGTGCCATCGGGCCGGCGCACCGCCGCAATCTCCGGGTCGCTGGCCAGTTCGCGGGCCAACCGTTGGTCGGTGGTCACAAAATGCTGCTTTTGGGCCGCCAAGGTGAGCACCCGCTCATCAACCATGCGTTCCAGTGTGCCCATGCGGGCAGCACGGGTTTCAAACAATGCCTTGTCGATGTTGGGCATGGATGCACTGCGCCGGTCCACTTCGTTGCGGTGCGCCGCTTCCCATTCTTGTTCGGTGATTTTGGAGCTGCCCACCTTGGCCACAGCTTGGCCACTCTCGCGGAAATTGCTGTAGCCATCAACACCGAGCAGCACAAAGCCGGGGATGATGAGCAACATGAGCAAGCCCATGAAGAACTTCATGTTGTTGCGGAAAAAATCAAACATGCTCGTCCAACCTGCAAATAAAAAAAAGGCGAACCACGGTTCGCCTTTTCTAATTTAGTGGGTGGTGGGTGCTGACGGGATCGAACCGCCGACCCACGCCTTGTAAGGGCGTTGCTCTACCAGCTGAGCTAAGCACCCCACCGAAGCCGAGATTCTAACCTGCAAAAACCGAAGTTTTTGAAGGCCGCTCAGGATTTTGCATGCTTCAAACCCTGCTCAATGGCCAACCCCACATCACGCGTGGTGGCCTTGCCGCCCAGGTCGGGCGTGCGTGGCCCGTCGTTGGCCGGGTCAAGGGCAGCTTCAATCGCTTGCAACACCGCGTCATGCGCAGGCTTGCAGCCCAAAAAATCAAGCATCATGGCGCCACACCAAATCTGCCCAATGGGGTTGGCAATACCCCGCCCGGCAATATCGGGGGCAGAACCGTGCACAGGCTCAAACAAAGACGGCATTTGCCGCGTTGGGTTGAGGTTGGCGCTGGGGGCAATGCCTATGGTGCCGGTGCAGGCGGGACCCAAATCGCTCAAAATGTCGCCGAACAGGTTGCTGCCCACCACCACGTCAAAAAAATCCGGGCGCTGCACAAAGTGGGCTGTCAAAATGTCGATGTGGAATTTGTCCACTCTCACGTCTGGATATTCCTTGGCCATGGCCTCCACACGCTCGTCCCAGTAGGGCATGGTGATCGCAATTCCGTTGCTTTTGGTGGCGCTGGTCAGGTGTTTTTTGGGCCGCGAACGGGCCACCTCGAACGCGTAGCGGAGCACGCGGTCCACCCCAATGCGTGACATCACAGTTTCCTGGACCACGATTTCCCGGTCTGTGCCCGGGTACATGCGACCACCAATGCTGCTGTATTCGCCCTCTGTGTTCTCCCGAACGATCACCATGTCGATCTCGCCCGGCTGGCGCGGGCTGCCATCACGGCGCACCACCGGGGCCGTCACGCCCGGCATCAATTTGGCGGGGCGGATATTGACGTACTGGTCAAACTCGCGCCGAAACATCAACAACGAACCCCACAGCGAAACATGGTCGGGCACTTTGTCGGGCCAGCCCACCGCGCCAAAATAGATCGCGTCATGGCCGCCAATTTGCTCTTTCCAATTGTCCGGGAGCATCTTGCCGTGTTTCTGGAAGTAATCGCAGCTCGAGAAATCAAAGTGGTCGAACGCCAGATCGAGCCCAAAACGCGTGGCAGCGGCTTCCATCACGCGCAAGCCTTCGGGCATCACTTCCTGGCCAATACCGTCACCGGCGATCACAGCTATTCGTTTACGTGTCATGGTTTACTGGGGCTTGGGTTGGGGGCACGCACCACCAAGCTGACCCCCAGGGCGGTCAAAGCGGTGCCTGCAAGGGTCACTGCGGTGATGGGTTCATCAAACAGCAGCCAGGCAATCAGCGCCGTACAGGGCGGCACCAGGTACATCAAACTGGACACCGAGGCGGCAGCACCTCGTTGAATCAACAGGTACAGCAGCGAACTGCCCCCCAGCGTCAACCCCAGCACCGACCACGCCAAGGCCATCGCCGATTGGCTGTTCCAGGCCAGGCTTTCTGTTTCCAGCAAGGCCAGCGGCAAGGTAACCACCAGCGCGGCCAGCAACTGCACCGTGTTGGCGCTGCGCACGTCGCAAGGTTTGACAAATCGCTTTTGGTACAAAGTACCTACCGTGATGCTGAAGAGAGCCAGCACCGCGAACGACAAATTCAGCCAGGTGGCCGTGTCGCCCGGGCCACCCGCACCAAACTTGCGTGACACCACCAAGACCAAACCACCAAAGCCCAAACCCAAGCCCACCCACTGCCGGCGGCTGATATGCCCCCCGGTAGAAGACAACCAAATGGCCGTGAGCACCGGCTGCAAACCCACCACCAAGGCAGACAGGCCAGACCCCATGCCGGCCTTGACCGCCGCCCACACGCCCCCCAAATAACCCGCGTGCATGAGGACGCCTGTTACCGACAGGTGCAGCAACTGCTTTCGCTCGGTGGGCCACTTCACTCCAGCCAGCCAAATCCAGGGCAAAAAACAGGCAATTGAAAACACATAGCGCCACGCCAAAAAAGTCAAGGGCGGCGAGTGGGGCATGCCGTAACGCGCCACTATAAAACCGGTGCTCCAAATCAACACGAACACCCAGGGCATGGCCCGAAGCCAAGCACCGTTAGACGCAGAAAAACCGGTCATAGAGGACACAAAAGCACCGCAAAAGGCAGATCAGCGCACTTTGGCGCGAATTTCAGGCAAGGCTTTTTGCAGGTAGTACACCATGGACCACACGGTCAGCACCGCAGCAACCCAGATCAGCACCGTGCCCCACAGTTGGGTTTCAATCACCCCAAACAGCGTGCCGTGGTACAGCAAAAAAGGAATGGCCACCATTTGAGCGGTGGTCTTGAGTTTTCCTATCATGTGCACAGCCACGCTTTTGGTCGCGCCAATCATGGCCATCCACTCTCTCAAAGCCGAAATGGCAATCTCGCGGCCAATGATGATCAAGGCAACAAACACGTCGGCTCGCCCCAGGTGCACCAACACCAGCACACAAGCGCACACCAAAAACTTGTCGGCCACCGGGTCCAAAAAAGCCCCGAACGACGAGGTCTGATTCAGTTTTCGGGCCAAATAGCCATCAGCCCAGTCGGTGGCGGCAAACAGCACAAACAACACAGTGGCCAGCAGGTTCTGGGAATCCGGGGAAATACCTGTCCAGTAAAACACCGCAACAATGAGCGGTATGGCCGCAATGCGGGCCCATGTCAGCAGGGTTGGCAGGTTGAAGAACATGCTCGAATTATGGCGTTTAAACGGGCGCGGCGCGGCCTGCTCAATGCAAGGCGCGGTAAATGGCATCGGCCAGTTCTTGGGAAATGCCCTCCACCGTGCACAGGTCGTCGACACTGGCGTTGGACACCCCGCGCAAACCACCAAAACGCTGCAGCAGTTTGGCCCGCTTTTTGGGGCCCACACCGGCTATGTCCTCCAGCTTGCTGGCGCTGGTCCGGGTTTTGGCGCGCTGCGCCCGCATGCCCGTGATCGCAAAGCGGTGTGCTTCGTCGCGTATTTGGGCCACCAACATCAAAGCGGCGGAATCGGCACCCAGGTAAATCTTTTCGCGCCCGTCGGCAAACACCAACTCCTCCAGCCCCACTTTGCGGCCTTCGCCTTTTTCCACGCCCACAAGCCGGCTCAACTCCAGGCCAAGCCCTTCGAACACATCGCGCGCCACGCCCACTTGGCCTTTGCCACCGTCAATCAACACCACATCAGGCCACTTCACAGTGGGTTTGTGGCCCTCGCCATCGTCTTGCGACGCTTTGGTCAGCTTCCCGTAGCGCCGCTCCAACACCTGGCGCATGGCCGCGTAATCATCCCCAGGGGTGATGCCTTCTATGTTGTACCTTCGGTATTGAGCACTTTGCTTTTTGTGCCCCTCAAACACCACGCAAGAAGCCACCGTGGATTCGCCCGAGGTGTGCGAAATATCAAAGCATTCAATGCGCAATTGGTCCAGGGCATCGTCGGGCAAGTCCAGGGCGGCGGCCAAAGCCCGGGTGCGTGCCTGCTGCGACCCTTCTTCGGCCAGCAGGCGGCCCAGTTGCAAACCTGCGTTGGTTTGCGCCATGTCCAGCCAAGCGCGCCGGTGTTCTCGGGG
>JACCDQ010425471.1_pt1 | contig 10554 bp, 12 predicted proteins | sample 7446031 | NCBI WGS metagenome assembly JACCDQ01 (sample SAMN15323442, study PRJNA562643) | freshwater metagenome | isolation source: river surface water | place: USA:Blue River Watershed | collected 2017-08-17
TCCTTTTGGGCAACGCCCGTGGCGTCTTTTTTGCTGAGGTGGTAGGCCCCCACTTCCACGTTCACTTCAAATTTGGTGTCCTTGCCCGCGCTGAGTTCAGCGGCTTGGGTGCCAGCAGCCAGGGTCAGAATGGCCAAGGCCAGGGCAGATTTCTTCAACATTGCTTGCTCCGTTGGGTTAAAACTCGTTGTGCCACACGCGATGACACAACGGGCCCCAGTTTGAGCAGGCAAGGTTTCAGGACAGAGGCAGTTCAGTGAAACTTTGGTGACGTGTTCAGTCCAGCCACTTTTGCATGAAATGCGCCCGCCCCATGGCCGGGTCAAGTTCGTAGCCCGCAAATCCCAGGCGCTGGTACAAGGCCATGGCCGGCCGGTTGCCTTCCAAGCATTCCAGCGTCAACTTGCAGGCCCCACGCTCACGGGCCATGCGCTCGACCACCTGCAACATCTTTGCTGCCACACCCTGGCCCCGGTAAGCAGGCAACACGGCCACATCGTGCACGTTGATCAACGCCTGGGCCTTGAACGTGGAAAACCCTTCAATGGCATTGACCAAGCCGACCGGCTGGCTGCCATGCCAAGCGATCACACTGAACGCCTGCGGGCGTTGCGCCAGCTCGGCGGGCAAGCGCGCCTTCACTTCATCGCTCAACGGTGTGGCACCACCTGCCGGGTCGCTGGCATAGGCATCCAGCAAAGCGACCAGGGCAGCTGCGTCTGCGGGGTGGGTGTAATCCACCGCACGGATATCCAGCACGACCGTCATGGACGCAAACAATCGGCCAAACGGTGCGCCCAGGCATGGGCTTTGTCGGCATCCTGCGCTTCTACCATGACGCGCACCAGGGGTTCGGTGCCGCTGGCCCGTATCAACACACGACCGTGGCCCGCCAAATCGATTTCAGCTTCGGCCGTGGCGCTGGCCAACGCGGTGTTTCCTTTCCAATCCTGGCCCGGTTGCAAGCGCACATTGACCAAGGTTTGTGGGTACAAGGTCACGCCTTCGAGCAACTCGGCAATGGATCGCCCGTTGCGCACACAAGCCTGCAAGACCTGCAGGGCGGACACCAGGCCGTCACCCGTGGTTTGTTTGTCCAACACCAGCAGGTGGCCCGACCCCTCTCCGCCCAGCAGCCAACCGTGGCGATCAAGTTCTTCCAGCACATAGCGGTCTCCCACCTTGGCCCGGACCAGTTGGACACCTTTGGCTTTGAGGGCCACTTCCACGGCCATGTTGGTCATCAGGGTGCCGGCCACACCCGGCACAGCCTCGCATTTGTTCAAACGGTCCAGGGCCAACAGGTACAGCAACTCATCGCCATTGAACAGCCGCCCCTGGGCGTCCACCATCTGGAGGCGGTCGGCATCGCCGTCCAGGGCCACGCCCACATGTGCCTGGTGTTGCTGCACGGCCTGCACCAAGGCCTGGGGGTGGGTGGCACCCACCTCGTGATTGATGTTGAGTCCGTCGGGGCTGCAGCCGATCGCGATCACCTCGGCACCCAATTCATGGAACACCTTGGGTGCGATCTGGTAAGCCGCGCCGTTCGCGCCGTCGACCACAATTTTCATGCCCTTGAGAGTCAGGTCATTGCCAAACGTGCTTTTGCAGAACTCGATGTAGCGGCCTGCGGCGTCGTCCAGTCGCTTGGCTTTGCCGAGGCTGGCGGAATCGGCCCATACAGGGGCCTCTTCCAGAGCGGCTTCCACATCCAGTTCCCAGGCATCAGACAACTTGGTGCCCTGGGCGCTGAAGAATTTGATGCCGTTGTCGCCAAATGGGTTGTGGCTGGCGCTGATGACCACCCCCAGACTGGCCCGCTGGGCACGGGTCAGGTATGCCACCGCAGGCGTGGGCACCGGGCCCAGCAACACCACGTCCACCCCTGCCGAGTTGAAACCAGACTCCAATGCCGATTCCAACATGTAACCTGAAATCCGGGTGTCTTTGCCGATCAACACCTTGGGATGTGCTTCGGTGCGCTTGAGCACCCGACCCACCGCGTGGGCCAGTTTGAGCACAAAGTCAGGGGTGATGGGGGTTTGTCCGACGGTGCCTCGAATACCGTCTGTGCCAAAGTATTTGCGGGTCATATATGAATTCTTTTGTGAGTGACAAGTCTTATTATCCCTGCATGGCCTGCCACACCTTGAGCGCATCGGCGGTCTCGCGCACATCGTGCACCCGCACCACGCGGGCACCCCGATCCACCGCCAGCACAGCAGCCGCAACACTGGCTGCCACGCGATCGCGTGCTTCGTCTTGCCCGGTGACCCGCCCCAAAGACGATTTGCGCGACCATCCGGCCAGCAGGGGATAGCCCAAGGCCAGCACCTCGGCCTGGCGCGACAGCAAGGCAAAATTTTGCTCCACCGTTTTGCCAAAACCGATACCGTAATCCAGCACCACACGGCGGCGGGCCACACCGGCTTGTTCCAACCGCTGTGCCTGGTCAGCCAAGAAGGCAACCACCTGCGGCACGGCGTCACCTGCCATGGGTGCGATTTGCATGCGCTGTGGGTCCAGGTGCATGTGCATCACACACACCCCACAGTTGGGGTGTCGGGCCACCACATCCAGCCCCGTGCCTTGCCCACCGACAAACGGTTTTTGCAAAGCCCACACATCGTTCACCATGTCGGCGCCCAGGTCCAGACATGCTTGCATCACCTCTGGCTTGTAGGTGTCTATTGACAGGGGAACCCCCCAAGGCACCAGGGCCTGCACGAGGGGCAACACCCGGGCCAACTCTTCTTCCAACGAAACGGGCGGGGCACCTGGCCGTGTGGATTCGCCGCCTACATCCAGGATATCCGCGCCAGCTGCCACCAAACGTTCAGCGTGTTGCAACGCGCTGCGGGTGTCGGCATGGCTGCCTCCGTCTGAAAAGGAATCGGGGGTGACGTTGACAATGCCCATGATCTTGGGCCGGGTCAGATCGATTTCAAAACGGCTGGTCTGCCAAAACGTTGTGGGGAACACTGGCATGGCAAATGACGTGGGGCGGGGCCTGAATGAAAACCGGGGCCTCTGGCCCCGGTGGTGAAAAGCAATGGTGGTGATCAGGCCGCTGTGGGCGTGGGGTCATGCTTGACCGTGGGTGCGCTGTCACCGCCGGTCCCGCCTCCGCCACCTGCGGGTGGGTTGCGCGGCGTCCAGTCCTTGGGCGGTCGTGGCGGTTTACCGGCCATGATGTCGTCCAGCTGCTCCACTTCGATGGTTTCCCACTCCAGCAAGGCTTTCGCCATCGCATGCATCTTGTCGCTGTGTTCTTCGATCAACCGGCGGGCCAATCCGTACTGCTCGTCAATGATGCGCCGCACTTCGGCATCCACCTTGCGCATGGTGTCTTCGCTCATGTGCGTGGTCTTGGTCACCGAGCGGCCCAGGAACACCTCGCCCTCGTTCTCGGCATAGACCATAGGGCCCAAAGCATCACTCATGCCGTAACGCATCACCATGTCGCGGGCGATGGAGGTGGCACGCTCGAAATCGTTGCTGGCACCGGTGGTCATCTGGTTCATGAACACTTCTTCGGCAATCCGGCCACCGAACAGCATGCTGATCTGATTCAGCATGAACTCTTTGTCGTAGCTGTAGCGGTCCTTCTCGGGCAGGCTCATGGTCACGCCCAGCGCCCGACCGCGTGGAATGATCGTGACTTTGTGCACCGGATCGCACTTGGGCAACAAGCGCCCAATCAAGGCATGGCCGGCTTCGTGGTAGGCCGTGTTGCGGCGTTCTTCCTCGGGCATGACCATGGATTTGCGCTCGGGGCCCATGATGATTTTGTCTTTGGCCTTCTCGAAATCCTGCATTTCCACCACGCGGGCGTTGCGGCGTGCCGCCATCAAAGCGGCTTCGTTGCACAGGTTGGCCAAGTCGGCACCGCTCATGCCAGGGGTGCCACGGGCGATGATGTCTGCGCTCACGTCGGTACCGATCGGCACCTTGCGCATGTGCACGTTCAAGATTTGCTCGCGCCCCCGGATGTCGGGCAACGTGACGTACACCTGACGGTCGAAACGCCCCGGGCGCAGCAAAGCCGCATCCAGGATGTCCGGGCGGTTGGTCGCCGCAATCACGATCACGCCCAGGTTGGTCTCGAAACCGTCCATTTCGACCAGCATCTGGTTCAGGGTCTGTTCGCGTTCATCGTTACCGCCGCCCAAACCTGCACCACGCTGCCGGCCCACGGCGTCGATTTCATCGATAAAGATGATGCAAGGCGCGTTCTTTTTGGCGTTTTCGAACATGTCGCGCACACGGGCTGCGCCCACACCCACAAACATTTCCACGAAATCGGAGCCGGAAATGCTGAAGAACGGCACCTTGGCTTCACCGGCAATCGACTTGGCCAACAACGTTTTGCCGGTACCGGGAGGCCCCACCAGTAACAGGCCACGCGGAATGCGCCCGCCCAGTTTCTGGAACTTGGAAGGGTCTTTCAGGAAGTCAACCACTTCCTTGACTTCCTCTTTGGCTTCATCGCAGCCAGCCACATCGGCAAAGGTCACGGTGTTGGTGTTTTCATCCAGCATGCGAGCTTTGCTTTTGCCAAAGCTGAAAGCGCCGCCTTTGCCGCCTCCCTGCATCTGGCGCATGAAGTAAATCCACACACCGATCAGCAAGAGCATGGGACCCCAACTCACCAGCAGGGTCATCAACAGGGAGCCCTCTTCGCGTGGCTTCACATCGAATTTGACGTCGTTTTCGATCAGGTCCCCGACCAAACCCCGGTCCAGGTAGGTAGCGGTGGTGCGAACACGGCGGTCGTCGGTGGTGACGGCCACAATCTCTGTCCCGCCAGCCCCCTCTTGGATGGTGGCGCTTTTGATGCGCTGGCCCTTGACCTCATCCAGAAACTCGGAATAGCCAATGTAGCCCGCACCCGTGCTGGAGCGGCCGTCAAATTGCTTGAAAACGGTGAACAGCACCATGGCGATGACCATCCACACCGCAATTTTCGAAAACCATTGGTTGTTCAAGAAGGGCTCCTGGGCAAGACTGTATTTAGGTAAATGGGCCCCATTTTAGGACTTTCAAGTCCACAGGGGGTACGGATGTGGCGTATCCGTGTCAATCAAAGGGATAGAGAAACATGCGCCCACCGTTGCTTCATGCCTTGAGACCGATTCCCACCAAAAAGGTTTCCGAGGATTTGTCGCGCGAGGCCTTGGGTTTGACCGGTTTGACGACTTTGAAGGTGTCCTTGAAGAGCTTGACCAAATCCTGGTAGCCACTGCCATGAAACAACTTGACCACCAGCGCGCCATCCTTTTTCAGGTGCGTTTTCGAGAAATCCACCGCCAACTCCACCAACAGACTGATGCGCGCGGCGTCCACCGACTCCACCCCCGACAAGTTGGGCGCCATATCGGAAACCACCGTGTCCACCGGGCGCTGGACGCCGTGTGCGTCGGTCAGGGCCGCCTCCAGTTCGGCCAGAACGGCCTCTTCGCGGAAATCGCCCTGGATGTACTGCACCCCCTCGATCGGGTCCATCGGCAACAGGTCCAGTCCAATGATGGTGCCGTTGAGTTCGCCAACCGCTGCCCCGGTCGGCGACAGGCGACGACGCACGTACTGGCTCCAGGCACCGGGCGCACACCCCAAATCCACCACGCAGTACCCGGGCTTGATGAGATGGAAAGTCTCGTCAATTTCCCTGAGTTTGAAGGCCGCACGCGCACGATACCCTTCTTTTTGGGCCAATTTGACCCAGGGATCGTTGACGTGCTGATTCAGCCAGGCCTTGTTGACCTTCTTGCTTTGGGTTTTTACTTTCATGACCTCGATTGTGCCCGGTGACAGGCGGGCTTCAACCTCCCCCAATGCTTGTTCCCAAATCGGGCTCGTTTCGGGGTCTAGGTCGGTTTCCACCTTTGCCAGGGTGATGAATACCGGCAACCCGGCAATTTGAGCCATGGCAGCAATGTCTGAGGCACTAGGTTTTCCAATCCCTTTTTTCCATTCGCTCAGGCGCGTTTGAGGCTTCCTCAAATGTTTGGCTACATCACCAAGCGTGCCCTTTTTCTCCTTGGCTGCTTCGATCAAGTCAACGACGTTCATTTTTTACAGTCCTTTTTACTGAAACAGTAAATTTTGTGATAGATTCACGGAAACCGTAAATTGACGTTTTCCGTAAACGGAACTGTACCACCGGGAGGGCAAGGCATGCAAACAGGTTATGGCGCGGGCTTGAAGTCGCTCAAAACGCGCTGCACGTCCGGCACTTGCTTGTATCGCACCACGCGGTATCCAGCCTTCGTCAGCAACAAGTCCCGGTTGCTGTCGTTTTCCTCGTTTCCTCTGTGGCTGGCGTCATCCAGCTCCACCACGGCCACCACTTTGAACGACCGTTCGCAGATCACGAAGTCTGCATATTTGCGGTTGAACGTGTTGCGCGTTTCTCGTTCCTTGGCTGACAGCAGAGCCGAGAAAGACACCTGCGAAAGCACCACCATTTCCGGCAGTGCTTCCCGCAGTCTGAAGAACATCGACTGTTCTCGTTCCGTCAATGGAGTTTTGGCGCGTATCGCACCCATTGGTGTTCGTCTGCCTGAAGTGCCTTTCTTGCCTCCAGCAAAAAACGCCGCAACCACGGCCAACACCAAACCAGCCCAAATCAGCTTGTCCATCGAGGTTCCTCCCTTTGTGAGCCTCCATTCTGCCATTTCGGGTCAACAGCGAAATTAACCCACCCTGGAGCCGCCATGCACCAAATTTCTGACGTTCTCAAGTGGCCCACAGTGGCCGACTTGTTCTCCCGCATCGCAACACGTTCCGATGTGTGGGGCACGGATGATCACCCCACCACGGCACAAAACAACGCAAAGTCTGGCGGCTCCGCGCTGGCCGTTGGTGCGGGTGTTCATTCGTTCAAAGCGGCGGGCCGCACCGCCGCCGCGCAAGCGGAGCGCGCAGCGGCGGTAGGCCTGCCGACTGCCCCCGATGGTAATCACGGGGATAACAGGTAACCGACGATGACACGCCCTTCTGCATCTTCTTTGGTTCTTGATGGCGAAGACATCAAGGCTCGATTGATCGCTGAGCGCACCGCCACCCAAAGCGTCGTTCACGTCGATTGGCTCCGCTTCACCTGTTACTTGCGCCACTGCCTGCCATCCGCTGACGTTCTGTTTCCCCTGCCGATCACCGACAACATTTGGGAAGAGGGCAACCGTGCACCGCGCCTGCGTGCAGCGCTTGACGCCTTGCAAGACGGCGAATTGACCGCCACCGCCCAGGCGTATGAACTGGCCTCCGAAGTCGCCAAAACCCTTGGCTCAGATTTCCAAGTCGCTGACGAAGTGCGCAAGGGTCACGACTTCTACAAATACCGGTGGCCCATCGAGCGCAACGGTCAAGAGGTCGGCTGGGTTGGCTTCCTGTCGTCCAGCAAAAGCCCACGCCAACAGGCCCAGGGCTCAACCCTGCATTGCAACCTGTACGGCGCGGCTTGTACCTTTGCTGATCACGGTTGGGCCGACAACATGGCCCGATTGATCGACTTCCGGCGCGGTGACATTACGCGCTGCGATCTGGCCTTGGATTTTTTCGACGGCATGGCCGGTGGCCTTGATCAAGTCGTCGAAGACTACAAAGCAGACCTTTGTGATGTGGGCGGCAAGCGCTTGAAGTGCAACATGGTCGGCGACTGGATAAACGGCAAAGAACGGTCTTTTTACATGGGCAGCAAAGAGGCCGGTAAGCAGACCAACGTCTACGAAAAAGGCCATCAACTCTTTGGCCCTGAATCCGGCTCCGAGTGGCTGCGCGTTGAGCTTCGCTACGGCAACAAATTGCGCGTTCTGTCCTCTGACATGCTCCGCAGACCAGCGGATTTCTTCGCGGGTGCGAGTGACTGGCATCAACTCATGTTGACCCGGGCCGACTCTATCGCCACCCCGCAAACCGTCAAAACAAACGGGCGTTTGGCCCTGGAAACCGTCGAAGCCGAAGTGACCCGTAATCTGAAGTGGGCCTTCTCCGTTGCAGCCCCAACGCTGGCCGCTGCTTTCGAGTATCTGCCCGATTACGAGAGCTTCAAGGAACTGGTCACAAACCAAAAGCTGCCCGGTCGTCTTCAAAAGTTCAAACCCGCCGAACTGGCCCAGGCCTTCGGCAAAGCGATCAACCGTTTTGTGTCGCCCAATGACTGCCCGGCATTGGCTTTGGCGGCTTAACCCAGGGCGAAGGAAAAAACCCTCATGCGTATGAAGTCACAAAACCTGTGCACCGGTATCAAGGAAAGTAAGGGTGAATTTGAGGGCCGTGCGTTCTCGTCCACCACATTTCACCTGATCGTCGATGTTGCAGAAAACAGCGCGGGCCGTTCTATCGGTACTGTGTCGCGCCCGTTCAAGTGCGGTGATGCCACCGAGTTCAACAAGTGGCAGCACCTTGAAAACTCCTGGCCTGCTGGCGGTGTCATGTGCGAATGTGAGTTTGAGCTTGTGGCCGGTGCTGGCAACGATTCCAAACTGACCTTGGTTGGCATCAAGCCTGCCGCACAAGCCAAGGCCTGACCATGCGTTACATCGTCCAATCACGCACCACGGGCCGCTTCCTGGCCCCTGATGACCACGGCCAACCCGATTGGGTGGTCAGCCTGAAGGATGCCGCTGGCGGCGTGGTGGACGATGTTGAACGCGCTTATCAGTTGATCGCCGATTACGGCGACTTCGACGACATGCCGCAACTGGTCAACCTCGACACGTTGGGGCTTGAGTGATGGGCTACGCATACAAGGGCACATGCCACGACACGCAAGCCGAAGCGGCTGCCATCGCCTGTGCAAACGAATTCCCCACGGAATACGCCAACGGCTCCACCTTGTATGTCGCCTCCTGCTCCGGCGTCAACGCCTCCGGCTCCTATCTTCTGACACGCACCGCGAACGGTGCCAGCCCAACAGCCATCACCGTTCCCTCTGCGTTCCCCACCTGTGATTTCAACACCTACCCCAGCAACCCGGCCAACCTGTCATTGGCCGATGGCGGCTTGATCGCTGCCGCTGTGGCAGGTGCCTGGATGACCGCATGGGCCATCAAAGCAGTGGTTCAGGTTCTCAAAGATTCGACGCACGACAGCGCCGATTAGGGCCGACTCCGATAAGCCCGCCTCCTTCAACCCTCGGAATTTGGAAACTGAAATGAAAAAACTCGCTCTCTTGGCCGCATCTGCCATGACCATGGGCTACGCCAACGCCGCTATTGATACCGCTGCCATCACTGCCGCAGCTGCTGATATCGCCTTGGTTGGCGGTGCCGTTTTCGCCGTGGTCGTCGGCGTGAAAGTGTTCAAGTGGATTCGCGGCGCTCTGTAATTCGGGCCTGAATCATGGGCATTTACGTAATCATTGCCCTTTTGGGGGCTCTCTGGATACTCTTTAAGGCGTGATTCGTAAATGCCCATACTACGTTTAATTTTTCTTGTTTTTATTTTCTTCTCAGGTGGCATGTCCTATGCTGCGGCTCCCGTTTATGCCTGGAAGCCCAAGGACAACAACACTTGGGCAAACGCTGGCATTACCATTCCGTGGTTTTCAACTGCTTCTTCAGCATGTGAATTTTTTGTTGGTAAGACTGAAGTCAACGGCTACGGTGGTACATATCTCTCAATGTACGAGGTCGGCGATACATATTGCCGGGTAATAGTTGACCCCCCTGCAGGAAATAACTACAACGACGTCACTTATTTATTTAAGCAATATAGATGCTCCCCGGGTTTAACGGCTCCCGATACCACAAAACCTTTTGATCAGCAGTGTTCAGACCCTGACCCATGCCTTGATGAAGCCAGTCAACCACTTGAAGCACCATTTGAGGCCGCGGTTTCTAGCTGGGGCATTGTTCCTTCTGATGTTTGCGTAAATGCTTGCCAATATTCCAAAGGCGGTCGATCTGTTGGCGGCATGTGGACCAAATATGTTAAATCCGGTTTAACGTCCTCATGGTATTTTTTAAGTCTTGACGACTATCCCAAATACATTGGCACAGGTGCCAGTTGCACCGGCGCAATTTCTGGTGGTGGCGTAGAAAACGTTCAAGGCGCTGGCCTCACTGGCGGCATTGATTCCACCCTGTCAGACGAATTTTTGGCAAACATCAAGGCCGGAAAATGCCCGGGCGAAGTCAACGGTCAGACGGTCTACGTCGCATGCTCTGGCACGTCATCCGAAACCGCAGCCAAAACCGAAACCACCACCAACGCCGACGGCACCACCAGCACCTCGACGACCAAGCAAACCACCACATGTGAGGATGGTACTTGCACCACCAGCACCACCAAAACCAACGCGGACGGCTCCAGCACCACCAGCCAGGAAAGCACGGACCAAAGCAAATTTTGTGAGTCCAATCCAACAAACCCGGCTTGCAAAGCCAGTTCAGACAGTGCCGCCGACTGTGGCGCGGCTCCAGTCTGCGAGGGTGACGCCATTCAATGCGCAATGGCCGCAAAACAGCACGAAAGCTATTGCGCTTTTAAGGCCCAATTTGTCACCGATGACCCAACACTACGCAACACCGGCACATCAGCGATCAA
>JACCDQ010714238.1_pt1 | contig 10554 bp, 7 predicted proteins | sample 7446031 | NCBI WGS metagenome assembly JACCDQ01 (sample SAMN15323442, study PRJNA562643) | freshwater metagenome | isolation source: river surface water | place: USA:Blue River Watershed | collected 2017-08-17
AGGTGCGGCGCGTCATGAACTGCAAACGATCCGCCAAGTCTTGGGCTTTCAATTCGTTTTGTGGGATCAACCAACCGCCGCCCGCTTCCACCACAAAGCGTGCGCTGGTGGTTTGGTGATCGTCCACCGCATGGGGGAACGGCACATAAATCGCAGCAGCGCCCACGGCAGCTAGCTCGGTCACGGTGCTGGCACCGGCGCGTGCAATCACCACATCTGCGTCCGCAAACGCTTGAGCGGTGTCGTCGATGAATGGGGTCAACTCGGCTTGCACGCCCGCTTCGGCATACGCCGTGCGCAGTGCATCAATTTGTTTGGCGCCACTTTGGTGTGTCACCACAGGGCGCTGGTCGTGCGGGATCTTGGCCAAGGCTTGCGGCACAACAGTGTTCAAAGCTTGAGCGCCTAAGCTGCCACCCACCACCAACACGCGCAGCGGACCAGTGCGGTCTGCAAAACGTTGCGCGGGTTCGGGTTGTTTCACAAAACCATCGCGCATGGGGTTGCCCACCCATTCGGCTTTTGGCATCACATTAGGAAACGCGCTGAACACACGGTCAGCCACGCCACTCAACACTTTGTTAGCCATACCGGCCACAGAGTTTTGCTCGTGCAGCACCAATGGTGCACCCCATAGCACGGACATCATGCCGGCGGGGAATGTGATGTAGCCACCCAGGCCCACCACCACATCGGGCTTCACGCGACGCACGACACACAAGCTTTGCCAGAAAGCGCGCAACAACTTGAATGGCAGCAACGCCAATGTTTTGACACCTTTGCCACGCACGCCACCGAACTGAACCATCTCGTACGCAAAGCCACGAGGAGGCACCAATTGGCTTTCCATGCTGGGCTCAGGTGCACCCAGCCAATGCACGTTCCAGCCGTGGATACGCAATTGCTCAGCGACAGCCAAGCCAGGGAAGATGTGACCACCAGTGCCACCAGCCATGATGAGTGCGGTGCGTGTGCTGAGCGTCATAGTCGCCCCCCGTGCATGACAACGCGGTTTTCAAAGTCCACGCGCAACACCACTGCAATAGCAATCAGGTTCAACAAGATCGCAGAGCCGCCGTAGCTCATGAGTGGCAAGGTTAAGCCCTTGGTGGGCAATGCGCCCAAGTTCACACCCATGTTGATGAAGGACTGAAAGCCCATCCAAATGCCCACACCTTGCGCGACCAAACCTGCGAACACGCGGTCCATCGCAATGGCTTGGCGGCCGATGTACATGATGCGGCGTGTCAACCACATGAACATGCCAATCACTGCGACCACGCCGACAAAACCAAACTCTTCGCCAATCACGGCCAGCAAGAAGTCGGTGTGCGCTTCTGGCAACCAATGCAGTTTTTCGACACTGCCACCCAAACCCACACCAAAAATTTCACCACGGCCAATGGCAATCAGTGAGTGTGACAACTGGTAACCCTTACCGAGTGCATGCTCAATGCTCCATGGGTCTAGGTACGCAAAAATTCGTTCCCGACGCCACTCTGAGGTGCCGATGATCACAGCGAAGACACCCACCAAAGCGGTGGCAATCAAGAAGAACATGCGTGCATTCACGCCGCCCAAGAACAAGATACCCATGGCAATCACAGCAATCACCATGAAGGCGCCCATGTCTGGCTCAGACAACAAGAGCAAACCTACCGCTGCCACCGCAGCACCCATCGGTGTGACCGCTGCGAAGAAGTTTTCTTTCACATCCATCTTGCGCACCATGTAGTTAGCGGCATACAGCAGCACCCCCCACTTGGCCAACTCAGAAGGCTGGAAGTTCATGAAACCCAAACTGATCCAGCGACGTGCACCATTGACAGATTTGCCAATGAACGGAATCAACACAGCAATCAACAACACGATGGACGCAATGAACACCCAAGGCGCAATGCGCTCCCACGTGTTGAGCGGAATTTGGAATGCCAGCAAAGCCGCCACGAATGCCACAAACAATGACAAGGAGTGACGCAGCAAGAAATGCGTTTGGCTGTAGCCCGCACCCATGCGTGGGTTATCAGGAATGGCAATCGATGCCGAATACACCATGACCAAGCCAAACATCATCAAGGCAAAGGTGACCCACACCAAGGGTTGGTCAAAGCCTTTGACATGCACAGGCGAAGCCGCTGTGCGTGTGAACTCGGTGCCGTGCACGCGCACAGGCAAAGCATCCATACCCGTCTCGGGCTCGCCACCAAACAGTCGCCCAATACCCTGCTTCATGCGTTGCATGAAAGAGACTTTGGTGGACGTGGTCATGTCAGTCACGCCATGCCTCCGGCTTCTTCCACCAACTGGTTCACCGCATTCACAAACACTTCCGCGCGATGCGCGTAGTTGCGGAACATGTCCATGCTCGCGCAGGCGGGTGACAACAACACGGCGTCACCTGACTGGGCTTGCTCGCTGCACAGCTTGACGGCATCTTCTAAGGTAGCAGCATCCAGCAGCTTGACGCCGCTGTGCTGCAACACTTCGCGCAAGGCGGGGGCATCGCGGCCAATCATTACCACGGCACGTGCATAGCGTGAGACGGGCTCGCTCAAAGGCGCAAAGTCTTGTCCTTTACCGTCGCCACCCAAGATCACAACCAAACGGCGATCGACTCCGAGGCCATGCAAAGCTGCCACAGTGGCACCTATGTTGGTGCCTTTGCTGTCGTCAAAATATTCCACGCCGTTAAGCACTGTCACTGGCTCAACACGGTGTGGCTCACCTTGGTACTCGCGCAAGCCAAACAACATGGGTGCCAAGTCGCCACCAGCATTGCCTGCGAGTGCCAATGCCGCCAACGCATTGAGTGCGTTGTGACGGCCACGGATGCGCAGCGCATCGGCAGGCATGAAGCGTTGGATGTGAATTTCTTCTTCGTCGTCTTTTTTGCGTTTACGGGTTTCGTCCGCTTCTAGCGCACGTACCAACCATGTCATGCCGTTGACGGTTTCAATACCGTAGTCGCCAGGGCGTTGTGGCAAATCACCGCCAAAGGTGAGATGTGCACGCACTTGAACTTTTGGCGTCTTCGCACGCGAAGGCTTAGCAACAACTTCTGCCACTTCAACAGGTACGCTGTTCAACATAGCCATCACACCTGCGTCTTCACGGTTGAGCACCAGCACGCCACGTTTGCCAAAAATACGCGCTTTCGCTGCGCCGTAGCCGTCCATGCTGCCGTGCCAGTCAAGGTGGTCTTGTGTGAGGTTCAGTACCGTGGCCGCTGTGGGCTCGAAGTTGTCCACACCTTCAAGTTGGAAGCTCGACAACTCCAACACCCACACTTGTGGCAGATAGGGGTGGTCAGCCGGGGGCGGAGGTGGTGGCACCAAAGGTGGCAAGTCCACCTCGTAGGGCTCATCATCGGCTGCCGCCACTTGCGCAGCGTCTTCGCCTTGTTCTGTTGTTTGTTCTGCTTCTGTGCCAGTCAGCGCCATTTGTGATTCAACATCACCCTCAGCGGCTGCTTCTTGGGCCAAGGCTTCTTCGGCGTCGAGCACCATCTGAGCAGCCTGTGCTGCCGCAGCTTTTTCTTTGGCCTCTGCCGCTGCACGTGCTTGCTCGGCTGCGGCTTCATCAGCAGCCAACTCGGCAGCTTCTTGCGCGGCAATCACATCAGCTGCAGCTTGTTCTTCGGCGGCTTTATCTAACGCTTGCGACAAGGTGTCGAGCAAGGTGGGGCCAATATTGCCGGCCACCGCCACGCGCTTACCTGCACGCTCTAGCAATTGACCAGTCAAAGAGGTGACCGTGGTTTTGCCGTTTGTGCCCGTGATGGCCAACACCTTGGGGTGATAGGTCATGCTGATTTGCAAGTCGCTCAGCGCTTGTGCAAACAAAGTCAGCTCAGTTCCTACCCACAAGCCAGCAGCCACTGCGGCGTTCCACACGGGTGCAACCGACTCAGGGCTCAAGCCTGGGCTCTTGAACACCGCACGCACATCTTGGCCTTCGACCAAGCTGGCGTCAAACGCGCCGTGCACAAATGTCACAGCAGGCAACTCAGCGCGCAACGCAACCAAATGCGGCGGCTCTGCACGCGTGTCCACGACTTGCACTTGCGCACCGTTGCGCACGCACCAACGCGCCATCGCCAGGCCGGAATCACCCAAGCCCAGAATCAGCACTGATTGGTTGTGGAGTTGCTGCATCTTCTTATCTCAGCTTCAAAGTAGACAGACCCACCAAGCACAGCAGCATGGTGATGATCCAAAAACGCACGACGACTTGGGTTTCTTTCCAGCCGCTTTTCTCGAAATGGTGATGCAAAGGCGCCATCTTCAAAATGCGACGGCCTTCGCCATATTTCTTTTTGGTGTACTTGAAGTACGTCACTTGCAACATGACCGATAAAGCTTCCACCACAAAGATGCCACCCATGATGGCCAGCACAATTTCTTGACGAACGATCACGGCAATCGTGCCTAGTGCACCGCCCAACGCGAGCGCACCCACATCACCCATGAACACTTGCGCAGGGTGGGTGTTGAACCACAAGAACGCCAAACCTGCACCGGCCATCGCAGCGCAGAAAATCATCAATTCACCCGAGCCAGGAATTGAGGGAAACAACAAGTATTTGGAATACACAGAGCTGCCTGTGACATAGGCAAACACGCCCAAGGCCGAGCCCACCATCACCACGGGCATGATGGCCAAGCCATCCAAGCCGTCTGTCAAGTTCACCGCGTTGCTTGACCCCACAATGACCAAGTAAGTCATGATCACAAAGCCGAACACACCGAGTGGATAGCTCACCTCTTTGAAGAAGGGCAAGAACAAACCCGCTTTCGGCGGCAAGTCCACATCAAAGCCAGACTTCACCCACGAGTAGAACAACTCCAATACGCGCAGGTTGTTACTCTCGGAAATGCTGAACACCAAATACAAAGCAGCCACCAAACCGATGATGGATTGCCACATGTATTTCTCGCGTGAAGGCATACCCTCTGGGTCCTTGTTCACCACCTTGCGCCAGTCATCCACCCAGCCGATCGCCCCAAAGCCGAAGGTGACGATCATCACGATCCACACGAAGCGGTTGGACAAATCAGCCCACAACAAAGTGGACACAGCGATGCCGATCAAGATCAACACACCACCCATGGTGGGCGTGCCGCTCTTGGCCAAGTGCGACTGCATGGCATATTCACGAATGGGCTGGCCAATCTTCAAGGCAGCCAAGCGACGAATCACGGCGGGGCCAGCGATCAAGCCAATCAACAACGCTGTCAAAGCGGCCATCACCGCACGGAAGGTGAGGTACTGAAACACGCGGAAGAAACCAAATTCTGGCGAGAGGGTTTGCAACCATTGGGCTAGTGTTAGCAACATGGTGTGGTTTCCTTTTTGTGGTGGTCGTGACAGGCGCTGATCGCTTCGATCACACGCTCCATCTTCATGAAGCGAGAGCCTTTCACCAACACACTGCCAAGTTGCGGCAACTGCTTCAGCACTTGCGCGTTGAGTGCGTCGATTTCTGTCATGTGTTGTGCATTCGCGCCGCAAGCTGTAGCTGTGTGTGCAGCCAAGTCACCCAAACACAGCACGTGGTCAATGCCCATCTGTGCAGCATGCAGGCCCACCTCTTGGTGGAACTCGGGGCCTTGTGTACCCACCTCGCCCATATCACCCAGAACCAGCAGGCGTGGTGCAGGCAACTCGGCCAGCACGTCAATCGCAGCGCGTACCGAGTCGGGATTGGCGTTGTAGGTGTCGTCCACCACGGTGATGTCGCGGCCTTGGCATTGAATACCAAAGGCGCGTGAGCGGCCTTTGACAGGCTCGAAGCTATCGAGACCTTGTGCGATCACTTCGAGCGACACACCAGCAGCCAAAGCGCATGTCGTAGCGGCCAAGGCATTGCCCACGTTGTGGCGGCCTGCAATGTGCAGCTGTGTGTGCAGCACGCCTGCGGGCGTTTGCGCCTGCACTGCCCAGTGGTCGTTCAACCAATCGGCTTTGAGCAACTGCACCTCAGCTTCGCCAGTCATGGAGAAACGCATGCACACACGACTGCCTGCCAATTCTTTCCACAAAGGGCTGTACTCGTCATGCGCAGGGAACACCGCCACACCATGTGCGGGCAAGGCTTTGATGGCTTCGCCGTTTTCTTGCGCTACGGCTTCCACAGTCGCCATGTACTCTTGGTGTTCGCGCTGGGCGTTGTTCACCAACGCCACGGTCGCTTGCGTCATATCGGCCAAGCCTGCAATCTCACCGGGGTGGTTCATGCCCAACTCCACCACCGCACTGCGGTGATGCGCGCGCATACGCAACAGGGTTTGCGGCACGCCAATGTCGTTGTTCAAATTGCCTTGCGTGGCCAATGCGTCGTCGCCAAAGCCTGCACGCAAAATGCTGGCAATCATTTGGGTGACGGTGGTCTTACCGTTGCTGCCGGTCACCGCAATGACGGGCAAGTTGAACTGGCTGCGCCAGCCTTTGGCCAATTGACCCAGAGCAATGCGCGTGTCTGGCACTTGCACGCACGCCAACTTGGCAGCGTCTAAGCCTTGGTGTGCCAAGGCTGCTGTTGCACCGCTGCTCGCAACTTGCGGTAAGAAATCGTTCGCATCAAAGCGCTCGCCTTTCAAAGCGACGAATAAGTCGCCCACTTGGCAGGTGCGGCTGTCGGTGTTCACACGTTGAACAGTCAACGTAGCGTCCCCTTGCAGTTGCGCAGGCGAGAGCCATTGGCTGATTTGCTGGAGGCTGAGGTTCATGTCAGACATGCGCCCTCCTCTGTGTCAACGCGTCGCGTGCGTGCTGCACATCGCTGAACGGATGTTTGACACCCAAAATTTCTTGGTAGTCCTCGTGACCTTTGCCAGCGACCAGCACCACGTCTTGTGTGCGTGCGTGCTGCACGGTGTGCGCAATGGCTTGGGCACGGTCCGTGATGACGATGGTTTTGCTAGCGTGCTTCAAGCCAGCCAGCATGTGATTCAAAATGGTTTGTGGGTCTTCGCTGCGCGGGTTGTCGCTGGTCAGCACCACATGCTGCGCGTATTGCTCGGCTGCAGCAGCCATCAAGGGGCGCTTGGCGGCATCACGGTCGCCACCGCAACCCAACACACAGGTCAGCTCGCCACCACGTGACTTTGCCAGCGGCAACAAAGCTTGCACAGCTTGCGCAACCGCATCGGGCGTATGGGCGTAATCAATCACCACCAAAGGCTCGCCGGCAATACCCACGGTTTGCATGCGGCCTGGTACAGCGGGCAACACGCGACAGGCGTGCACAGCATCGGCCAAGCTGTAGCCCATGGCACGCAAGCAGGCGATGACGCCCAACACATTGCTCACGTTGTAGTGGCCAACCAGCTGCGTCTCGAGCGCGTGAACTTCATCACCCTCGATCACGTCAAAGCACAAGCCCATCGCACCGTGCTGGATGTGGCTTGCCACGATGTGCTGCGCAGGTGCGCCCACGCTGTCGACTGAATCGTTTCCTGAATGACCAGCACATGACAGCGTCCACACACTCAAATCACCACGTGCTTGCAACTGTGTTGCCAAAGCTGCGCCGTACGCATCATCCACATTCACCACAGCCGCTTGCAAACCTGCCCAGCTGAACAAAGCCAGCTTGGCTTGCCAGTAGCTGGCCATATCGCCGTGGTAGTCCAAATGGTCTTGCGTGAAATTAGTGAACATGGCCACACGCACCTGCGTGCCGTCTAGACGGTGTTCAGCCAAACCAATCGATGAAGCTTCAATGGCGCAGGCATTCACACCGGCATCGGCCATGTCACGCAAACGGGCTTGTAACAACACAGGATCAGGTGTAGTCATGCCGGTCACTTCAAGTTGGCCGACTTCGCCCACACCCAAAGTACCCACCATGGCGCAACGCTTGCCTGCGTTTTGCAGTGCATGCGCCAGCCACCATGCGCTAGATGTTTTGCCATTGGTGCCTGTGATGGCCACCACGTCCAGCACTTGGCTGGGTTGTTCGTAATACGCGGCGGCAATCAAACCGCTAGCGGCTTTCAAACCGTCATAAGCAGCGATGGCGTCGCTGATGTCGTTTTGACCCCACGCAAATGCATCTGCACCTGCGTGTTCGACCACGCAAGCTGTTGCACCTTGCTTCAAAGCAGCGCCCACAAATTGACGTCCATCCGTCACACCTCCGGGCCAAGCGATGAAGCCGTCACCTGCGCCCACACGACGGCTGTCGGTGTGCAACACACCGCGCACTTGGGTGCGCAGCCACTGCGCGGCATCTTGAGGGCTATGCAGTCGTTTCATCAAAACGACTCCTTCTCAACCTTGGTCACCACTTGGGGCTTGACCGCCATGTCGGGTTGCACGCCCATCATGCGCAAAGTTTGTTGCACGGTTTGGCTGAACACGGGTGCAGCCACGTCACCACCAAAGTAAGCGCCGCCAGTCGGTTCATCCACCATCACCGCCACCACGATGCGTGGGTTGTCGATGGGGGCGATGCCTACAAAAAATCCTCGGTATTTTTTACTCGCGTAACCCTTGCCTTCAACCTTGTGTGCTGTGCCAGTCTTGCCACCGACCGAGTAGCCCATGGTTTGCGCCTTAGGCGCTGTGCCACCTTGGATGGTGACCATGTGCAACATGTTGCGAATAGCTGCGGCATTGTGCGATGAGAACACGCGTGCACCATTGACCTGTGTTTGGTTAGTTTTGACCAAACTCATCGGCACCATTTCGCCATCGTGCGCAAACACGGTGTAGGCCTGTGCCAATTGAAACAAACTGGTGGACAAGCCATAGCCATAACTCATCGTGGCTTGCTCAATCGGACGCCATGTTTTGTAAGGCCGCACTTTGCCTGCCACCGCACCCGGAAACGGCACTTGGGGCTTTTGCCCCAAACCCACCTGCGTGAACACTTCCCACATGTCGTGGGGTTGCATTTGCATGGCAATCTTCACCGTGCCCACGTTGCTGGATTTTTGAATGATTTCATTCACACTCAACACACCGTGTGGGTGCGCATCGGTGATGGTGGCCGTGCCCATTTGCAATTTACCGGGCGCGGTCTGAATCAGAGTTTCGGGCTTCACAATGCCCTTCTCCAAAGCCAAACCCACCACGAGCGGTTTCATGGTGGATCCTGGTTCAAACGTGTCGGTGAGGGCTCGGTTTCTTAGCTGAGCCCCACTCAGGTTGCCACGCTTACCCGGTGAGTAACTGGGGTAGTTGACCAAGGCCAACACCTCGCCTGTCTTGATATCGAGCACCACCACACTGCCTGCAGCGGCCTTGTTGTTGATCACCGACTCTTTGATTTTTTCGTAAGCAAAGTACTGCACTTTGCTGTCAATGCTCAGTTGCAAATCGCGGCCATCGACAGGTGGCACCATTTCGCCAATGTCTTCCACCACACGACCCAAGCGGTCTTTGATGACGCGACGCGAACCAGCCTTGCCGCCCAAGTCCTTGTTGAACGTCAGCTCCACGCCCTCTTGGCCTACGTTTTCTAAGTTGGCGAAACCCACCACATGCGCCACGGATTCACCCTCTGGGTAAATGCGCTTGTATTCAGGACTATCTGAAACGCCTTTGATCTTGAGGGCAGCCACTTCCTTGGCAACCGACTCTTCCACCTGACGCTTCAGCATCACGTAGGTTTTATCTTTGTCTTGCAGCTTTTTATCAATCTCTGCCTGACTCATGCCCAACAACTTAGCCAGTGCTTTGAGCTTGGCGGGGTCGCGATCAATTTCTTCTGGGTTGGCAGTGATGCCGCGCACAGGAACACTAGAGGCCAAGATGTTGCCATGGCGATCCAAGATGCGGCCACGGTTGGCTGGCAAATCTAAGGTGCGCACAAAACGCACATCACCCTGACGTTTAAAAAATGCATTGCCAATCACTTGCACATACGCAGCGCGCGCCACCAAGCCTAAGAAGCCCGCAGCAATGACTGCCACGATGAACTGGCTACGCCAGATGGGCGTCTTGCTAGCCAACAATGGGCTAGAGGTGTATTGCACGCTGCGGCTGCTCATGGGCGAACCTCCGCAGGAGCTGATGCAGACGCGGCAGCGCCACCTGAAACGGTGGCGTACTGCGTGATGGCAGGTGTGATGGTGCGCATGTGCAGTTGCTCACGCGCGAGTTTTTCAACACGCAGCGGGGTGGCCTGCGCACGGCGCTCCACATCCAAGCGGTCGTTTTCTGTTTCTAGGTTGCGCGCCAAACTGGTGGCGCGATCAATGTCGGTGGTGAGCGAGCGCGACTCGTACTGCGTGCGTACCAAGTACAACGCACTGGCCATGACCGCAATCATGAGGAGCAAGCTCACGCGGCTCATGCGCCAACTCCTAAGCGCTCGGCCACGCGCATGATGGCACTGCGTGAGCGGGGGTTGCCCTCCACCTCGGCAGCGCTTGGCTTGATGCGATCAATCGCTTTGAAGTCCATCACTTTGGGCGCCGCAAAAGGTGCGCGGCGGTCATACACCTCACGCGAGTGTTGCGTGATGAATTGTTTGACGATGCGGTCTTCCAAGGAATGGAAACTGATCACAGCCAATCGACCTCCGGGGCGCAGCACATGCAACGA
>JACCDQ011853144.1_pt1 | contig 10550 bp, 10 predicted proteins | sample 7446031 | NCBI WGS metagenome assembly JACCDQ01 (sample SAMN15323442, study PRJNA562643) | freshwater metagenome | isolation source: river surface water | place: USA:Blue River Watershed | collected 2017-08-17
CCCGGCGGCAAGTATTTACCCAACCACACAAAGGCCACGGCGGATCCGGCCAAACCCAGGCCGAAGATCTCGAGCAACCAGTGGAGAGGTATCCATTTCATGCTTGAACAATCCGAGTCACAGGGGCGTACAGGGCCGTGCCGTCCGCCAGGTCGATCAGACCTTTCTGGAGTTCGCTGCTTTTGCAGCAATTGATTGCACTCTTTTGCTTTCAAGTTTTTTCTTTTCGCTTGAACGAAAACGGTGAAACAGGTACAATAAAAACCATTGTGGGAGCAATTGTCAGATGGAAAAATTAAATACAACTGCAGAATCAATGTGGTCAACGGATTGTGGTGCACTTCGATCAATGGCGATCGACGGAAAATGGGGTGATATTTTTCAGGCTCTTGAGTGCGCTTCCCCAGAAGAGTTGCCCAAACTTCTTGGCCCATTGGACGCAATGGAATCCACATTGCTTCACTTTGCCTCAGCGCAAGGAAAAAAAGGCATTCAACCAAAAACCATCAATCACCTGGTGGTTCTTGGCTCCGATGTGAATGCTGCAGACAGATCTGGGCAAACGCCATTGCACTGGGCCGCTGCCAAGGATTGCGGCCCATCTTGTATTGAGCTGATCGAACTTGGAGCAATTGTTGACATTAAAGACTGCAGGGGTGAGACACCATTGTTTTGCGCAACTATCAGGAAAAACATGGGTGCGTTCTCATCGTTGATGAAGGCAGGTGCTGACTCTGAGGTGGAAAATGCAAAGGGAGCCAATGCCTTTCAGTGGATCGAGAAAAGCGAAGAACTCAAAGCGGTCGCGGCATCCATCAAAGCAATGCAGTCTATCGAATCTGCTCTTGATGAAGCAAACATTGGCCAACCAAAACGCGCTTTTAACTGAGGAAATCCATGTCAACCCATTTAGAAGAAATCGAAAAAGAAAAAGACGAATTAGCTGTGACAGAGTTCCCTGCCAGCCTGCCAAGGGAATTTTCCATCGAAGGTGGATTGGAAGACTTGCTTTCGGCAAATGTTGGTTTGCTTTGCGATAAACTCAAGGCAATGGGTGGGCAAAAGCTCACCGCGAGCTATTCTGGATCATGGGATTCGTCCGATTTTATCCGCTTCGACCATGATTGCGACATCGATTTACCCCAGGAGTCGATGTTCATTTACGACGCCGATATGGCATCTGAAGGCGATGCCCCATTGGTGAAAATTCCAGTGGATAAGGCATGCGAAAAAGTGATCGATCAAATCCTTAGTAAGCACCACGAGGACTACACCTACGGGGCCGGCGGGAACGGAGAGATCGTGTTCGATGCACACAACATAGCGTGCACGGTCTTGGGGTTTGATTGCCACGAGGTTGATGCGGATGTCATCGATTCAGGGAGTAGCTCAGATGTCGTCGTTGGCGAGGACGAAGAAAATAGGCAGGCTGCCTGGCCATCACCAGAGCAGAACGACTCTTCGGGAGAACTGAAGTTGCGCATCCTGTTTGATGAGCTCAAATACCTCGGTGCCAAGAGTGTGACTGTCGATTACAGTGGCGGCGGCGACAGTGGGGATGTCGGCGACACTGTCTGTAATGAGATCGATCTCTCAGACAATTCTCTTCAATTTAATTCAGTGAACAGCCTCGTAAATTCCGGAAATTCAGTGTCGATCATGAATGCCCTGCGCGAAGTGACCTTCGACATGATGAGCAGACACCACAGCGGTTTCGAAAACAACGAGGGCGGTGGCGGCAGCGTGGTCTTCGACATCGAAAATGGGACAGTGACGTGGTCGGGCTACTACAATCCAGAGCCAGAATACAAGGAAAAAGCACGGGACGAGGTGACGATAGAGGGTAAGACGCCCAGTTTGAGTTCCGCGGCAAAGCCGGTCTGACAATGAGAGGGGAATCCGCTACCCGCGCAACCGGCGCAACTGGCGCATCTGGCATGCCAGAGAATTTGCGAGTTCAATTATCCTTTGCCGCTTTTCCTGCCCTGTTTCACAGCGCATCCGCACGTCAATTTCTGTGCGATGGAGGCGGATCAAGCCGGGTGATTGAACCCGCCTGGGGGGAAGTCCATGCCGATCACGTTCAGCTCGTTCCTCAGAATCAAGGCCAGATCACCCACGAGGTTGCGAATGACCTGCGAACACGCTACCCAAAGACGCGTTTTCGCCTGCACGCCAATGCCCGGGTACAAAAGCAGATGGCGTTCGTTGACGTGAGCGAATTCCATGAGCGCCAGGACTGGGTTCGAGACGCGGCTGCCATCAGCCGCGTCCTGGGCGCTCCAGCCTATAGCGCGCACAGTGGTTTGAGGCGGCAATGTTCATTCGATCAAATGCTGGACAACGCACGCCGTGCTGAAGATTTATTTGAAGTTTCCGTGGCCATCGAGGGCCAATACCCATCAAGCGGCCATAACGGCGATCTATACCTGGTGTCGACTTGGGAAGAATATCGCAAGTTAAACGAATCGGGCTGCGCCGACGCCCTGCACCTATCACACCTGAACATCCTCGTGCAACACAGCGGACGAAGGGAAGATGCACTGGTGAGTGAAATGCTTTCGAACGAGCGCTGCCTGGAGGTCCACGTCTCGAGCAACGACGGCACCGGTGATCAGCATCAGGTTTGCACCCTGTCGAATCGACGTTCATGGTGGTGGCCTCTTTTAAGATCCATCCATGGTCAAGCTGTCGTGTTCACAGAAGGAAATCAACTTCGTAAGAAACCATTGAATCCACCCTTTAAACCTCAAAACAAAGAAGCCCCATGACAAATCCATCTCCTCGCCATATCGCGCTCGACACCGAGACCACCGGTTTTGGCGCCAAAGCAAATAAGATCATTGAAATAGGGGCGCTTGAGTTCGACCCTGAAACTGGTATGCCAACTGGCAAAACATTTCACACAAGGCTCAATCCAAATATGGAAATCCACCCAAGGGCAACCGCAGTTCATGGCATGAAGCTGAAGGATTTGCAACACGAGCCCCTTTTCAGTCATGTTGCAGAGGATTTTTTAAATTTCATTCAAGGCAGCCATCTGGTCATTCACAACGCTCCATTCGATGTGTCTTTTTTGGATTCAGAGCTTTCCCGCGTCAATGCAAAACCTTTGGCTCATAGCATTGCTAGCATCACCGACACACTGAAAATGGTCAAGACACATTTGAGCCTCGAGAGCTATAACCTTGATTCCGTTGCTGATCACTTTGGTGTTGACCGCAGCTCACGCCAAAAGCACGGTGCCCTGATCGACTGCGAAATCCTGGCAATGGTATATCCCCATGTTCAGCGTGCGGCCAATCCAAATAAGGAAACGCGCAAGGAGGTAGACCTAAAAGCCTTGACTTCACAGTCAAGCCAGGAACAAATAGAGCTAGCCAAGATAGCCAAGTCCGTGATCTGCCAAATGTCCAGCGTCAAAGATGGTATCAAAGAACTTATTCCTTTTGACTTGGGAGAAAATATTGATTCCATGGGGCTGGACACGGCTGCCTCGCGCCAGATACTCTTGGCTGGCATTACCAGCATGATAGAGAAAGAACAGAAGCGCTACACCGAGAGAGTGCGCAGTCTCACCAATCAAAAGTCCATGACCAGCGATGTCTGTACGGTTGCCTTCAGTGAGAGAAATGGTGTTAATTGGGAAGCTATCGTTAAAGAAAAGCTTCCCGATTTAGACACAAAGCCTTATGAGAAGAAGACCTTGATTATGAAGATAATTCCATCAGCGAATGTCATTGTGGCAGAGGCCACTCAGTCCGAAGTTTCGCCATTAAAACCCAATCGCCCATGATTACAAGCGCCTGAGTGAGCGCCGTGAAATTTAATCGGCGAATCGATTTGCCAATTAAGCGCTATTTCAACACATTCTAGTTGCAGGAGTATAGAATACAAACTCCATCGGCAACATAAAAATTTGCGATGCTTTTCTATGTTTTGCTATGCCCTGGAGGTAAGAAAGAGAGAGAAAATGTCTACCCCCAAAAACGCCACCGACCCTATGAAACCCACACCGGTAGAACTCATCCGGTACAACCTCATACTGGCTTTTTACCTGTTGACCTACACACATCTGTGCTCCTTCCTTTCTCCGGACGTCTCTTTGGTGGGCTTCGTCTGGATGGCCGTTGGAGGTGTATTGGTGACTGTTCGTGTGCGCAAAAGCTGCAAAAAACACCCCGCCAAATTCATCGGCACGATGACCGAGGGAGCAAAGTTCCTCTTGATGGCTATGTTTTGGCCTTTGGCCCTGCTAAATTCCCACTGAGTTGTGACTTACTCCCCCAACTTAAATCCGATAAACTCGATGGGGTGGAACAATCAATGGCTTCTCGGTGAAACCGGGAGATTTCTTTCTTTTTTGGCGTCCAAAGGGTAAGTCCGTGGCATTCAAGCCACAATCAATTTCAATTCGACGCCATTGATTGCTCAATCTGGCCTCAATTCTATAAATTCCACGAAATACCCGTCACCCTGGATTATGATTGGTTTTGTCAGTTTATTTAAAATAACCAAAATCAATCAATAATGCTCAAACCACGCCCTAAGATAAATCACGAAAATCACGAAAATCACAGCAATCGCTCAGAAAAAAATCCCAATATAGAACAAGCCAAAATCGATCAAAGAAACGCGGGCTTGAGTGAAATTGTCTGGCAAAATTTCATTTTGGGTTGTTACTTTTTGATTTACAACAGCCTGTGTGCCCTGCTTCCTCCTGAGCTCAGTATGACAGCTTTCGCCTGGATGATTTGCGGCTTGATCATCATGATCTTGCAAGTACGCACTCGCTTCAACAAGCACCTGGCCAAAGTGGTTACCAATTTTGCCGAAGGTGGAAAATTCTTCGCCATGGCTTTGCTGTGGCCATTTATGTTTATGAAGAAGCAATCCGATGCAAAATGAAAGCACAACTTGTCCAATTTGTGGCAATCATCAGTCACTTATAAACGGTCGTACACTCAAAGATTTGCTCGCCAAGGCACCAGATTCTCACCCTTGGAAGAGTCGGCGCATCAAGGTCACCGAATGGGCATCCTTCTGCACTGTTTGCGATCTCCAATCCATGCTTGATGCTAGCGCTGGCAATACGCCATTCCTCGATTCCGATGGAGTGATAAAAACGTTGACGCAATTCCGCAACTCCGTCATTCTTCGCGTTGGAGTCCTGCGAATGAGTCATGCTGCGTTGGATGCCTCTATTGCCAGCTTAAATGAAGTCGATCCGAGCACGAAGACGGTTGAGGAACTCGGAGCCGATTATCTATCCAACCCGAATTCGACCAAGGCGCTTGCGTTTTGCGAAGCCGTGTGCAAATGGGGTCGTGGACAACGCGTGTTCGCAAATTTAAAGCGACATCACGGGACCGATTTGGCAGAAATTCTGCACAAATGGCTATCCAATGTACCGGCAATGACCGATGCCAAAGCGATTGAGACGGGCACTGAAATCAAGGGGCTGGGTGTATCTTTCGCATCAAAGCATCTTCGCATGTTGGCTCCACATCGGTTTGGCGTGCTCGATGAGGTCTTGTGCCTTGGTCTTGGTTATGCAATGAACACAGCAGGATTTGTTTTTTTCATGCTGGACTTGCGACAACTCAAAGAGGCCAATGGGATCCGCGCAACATTGGGTCAAATTGAAACGGGCGTCTTTTTAATGGCGCGTCAGTTGGTCAGATCCAACTGATTCATTTGTACTTTGCAGAACAAATTTAGCCAGTCGGCCCATCCTCAGATATCACTTGAATATTCTTCCAATTGGTAAGTAGGTCATAGCACAAGTTCCTGCTGAACCCAAGGCCTTGGAGCTCGGCCTTTCTTTTTCACCTTACTTTTCTCAGTCTTCTCTGGATTACGTTTGGTGCCGAGAAATTCGGTGAGTCTTTTGGATTGAGCTTGGGAATTCTTTTTCTGGCCTTGTTGTGCCTTCATTGGTTCTTCTCCGGCGGCTTGTGGGGAATTGCGTTCCAGGCGTTCGAGAACTGCCGTTTTGATGGCTGAATGTTTCATAATGAGTTTTTGGTGCAATCTTAAATTGCAATCATATTGAAATAAATTATCCAAGTCTTTAAAAAATCGCCCTGCTCTGCAGGGCGATGTTAATCACGAGGGTTTTTTGTCCGTCAGTTTTCGAACATAAGTTCGGACGCGAACACCAACCTGAGAACTAGATGTCTTGGCTTGTGTTCCGGAGATTACACCTTCTATTCGACGACCGTCAATAACCAAAGAAACAGGCACTGGCGTGGGAGGGAAGCCGCCACCCGGCAGAACGGAGTAGCGGGCCGCAATGCCTTGTGTTGAAGAGAAGTAGTTTGCAACGGATCCTGCGTCTTTGATTTGAACTGCATATAGCTTAGCCTCACCCAGATTCACACCGCAGGAGCTGGAGCTGGAGGCCGTTGGCCTGTTGGTTGTGAAGTACACGACACCAGCGATGGTGGTTGCTCCGCCCACAGTCTTCTCTCCATTGTTGGTTGCCATTGTGCTGTCGAAGCCATTCAAAGCAATCTTCCAGCCATAAGCCAAATCAAGAGCCGTCCTCGCAATTGCAGCTTGAGCCGCAGTTCCAACCTGAATCAAATCAGCTGTTGCGCCGTAGAGATCAGTGATTGTTTTATTCAGGTGAGCAGATGATGGGGTCAATGTGCTGGAGTAATTGTTTGCAATATTGTAGTCCTTGACCATGAAAAAGTAGTCTTGAACGGCAACTGAGTTGGGGTAGTTGTCTTGCGTGAGGCCCTGGAACGGATGTTCGCGGTCACCACTTCCCAGCAGTACATAATCAAAATCACCACGGGTGTCCAAACCTCCGTAAACTACATCGGGGGCGAAAAAGAACTTTCGACCCGTTGCACCCAAATCAGCCAGCTTGTTGATGATCCAATTGTCTGGCGTAGCGCTGGAGAGGTCGATGCGCCACAGTTGTCCGCCGGTGTCACCAAAGTAAGCACGGTACCCGTTGATTGCTGTGTTGGTCGTGCGATCCCGTGCCAAAACGGAAATATCAGAAGGCACATCGTAATTCATGCCCGTTACAGATGTTGTGTTCGCATCCGATGCGGAAGATGAGGTTGAACCAACGAATTTACGGATGATACTTCCATTCAGTGCATCAACGACGAACACTGCACGCCCTTTGGAAGCAGATCCACTCCGTGGATCTTCATCGTTGTATGCGTAGTCATAACCTCCACCAACAACAAGAGCAAGACCCGCAGGAGCGATGCTTGAACCATTGGTGTTGCCAGTTCGACTGGCTCCAGCAAGCATTACCGGCGACGCCGCTGACCAGGTTTGCCCTATCTCAGACCAACCAGTTGTACAACCAGTGTTGTTGTCCTGGTTGGGGCAGCCAGCTTTCCACATAAAGACTGGAGACTCGGGGTTTGTTACGTCAAATGCATAGATCATGCGACCACCGCGGCGCATGGTTGCAAAGATGTATGCCTTGTCGCCACTGCCGGAGGCTGGGTTAATTTTCCCGTCATCGTTTGCATCGTTTACGTAAGTCGTGATCGATCCATCCCAAAAGTTGGGGCGAGGATTGGGGGTCAAAGTTACGTTGGTAGTTGCGCCAGCCGTCGCATTTGCACTTATCTGAATGCAGTTTGTTTGCCCTGAAACGGTACATGTGATCTTTCCAAGGACATAAGCACCGGACGGAATTCCGGCGCCAGAGACCAGCTGAAAGTTACGCACTTTTGCGTAATCGGAGGAGCTGAAGTTAGCCAGAGTATTGCTGGCATTGGTGACCAACAATGAAGAGGTAAATGCACTGGCTTGCCCAGGAATGGACGATGGCTTGGTTTCGGCTCGCAGCGAATTGATTGTTGAAAAATGCTCTGGCGCAACAAAGGCCCACTTCTCGCTGCCAGCAATATGACCGCCGGCCGAAGCTGCTTGGCCACCCTGGACAGCTCTCAATGTACCATCGTTGGAGCCATAGAAGACAACGACATCGTTTGTATCTGGTGAGCTTTCCGTGCCACTGCGGTTGTAATTGATTACTGCAGGCCTGCTGTGCAAAACGTCACCATGAACAGAGGGACGAATGTTGGTGTCTGAGATGACAGTTCCACCACCAGAAGTCCCCGTGCTGTTGAATGCGTATTGACCATACTCGGTGGCCGTCGCGTAGTTGTTCGCGCCACGAACCCAATTAACAAGAGCGTCTTTGTCGCTAACCCCTGTGTTTGTTGTCGTGATGCCGGTGTTTGATGTATTGAAAAGACAGTTCGCAGCACAAGACGATGCACTCAAAGTTACACCAGTGCTCGATCCCGTGTAAGTGTAAACAGTGCGAGCAGAAGCTGTTTTAAGTGAGGGGGTTGATCCTGGAGTCATTCGCTGCAGCTGAGCCGCTCCACCTCGTGAGGCGGCACCACCGTCGGGGGCATCCGAAATTCCGGCATCAGCATCCGGTGAGAAGGACCAGTAAGAGCTGTCCTGACTCCAATAGCTGGTGACGCCTGTTTTGAATTGGCCAGCCGAATCCAATACGGTCGTTCCCGATGTATCGGCCAAGTATAAGGACTTGTTCGATGTGTCGTAACCAAGCTTGTATTCTTTCAAGTTGCCGGGCCAGCTTGGCAGGTCCTGTGGATCGGTATTGAACAGGCCGATGTAGACTTGGTTAAGATTGGTGGAGCGCTGGTTTACCGAAACGGGCAATGCTGCTGATGCGAAAACAGAGGTCTGGCTTTGAATCTGATTAAAGATTCTAGTCAGTGCAACCTGCAACTCAGCAGAACTGCTGATGTCGGTGATCTTGATGTATTCACCGCCACCAACGGCTGCCGCACTGCGCAATACTTTACTCCAAGACGCACCAACGGTATTTGTCGCAGGAGCAATATCGATGGTGTAAGTGGTTACGCCCTGATTTCCCGTGGAGGAAGTGGATGTTCCGAAATCATAGGAATTAACAAAACGAGCCCACTCATTGAAGCAGTTATTGTCCTGTGCCGCCGTTGCCGCACCAGTGGTAATTTGCGTCTTATAGAGGTTTTTCTTGGTGGTACTCAAACTGGTTGCATCAACTGCACTGTTCAGGTAAGAACAACCTGTTGTCGTTTCCTGGGTCCCAGAAACGCTGCCATTTGAGAGGTAAATGATGTAGTTCTTGGCGCACGAGGCATAAACGCTTGCGGGTGCGGTATAAGTCGTTGCAGTCGAGCCACTCAAAGCATAGGTGCTGCTGTCTGGAAGACTGCTAGATGCAACAGTTGACCAGTATGCTGCCCATGGCGATTTCCCAGTCGAGCTGCTCTTGGTCGTGGTGTTGTTGGGATAATCGCGAAAATCCGATGCAGCTGCGTTTCCGGTGAGGATGGCGCCTCCACGCAGGTAATTGAACGCTTCCGCATACATGATTGACGGTGCTGGTGCGTTCGATTTTTCTGATGCATCGTTACCCATCGAGCTGATGGTGGCAAAAAGAGCCCCCCGGTTATCTGCATTAGTCATCGATCTGATCGATGAACGAACATAGCCGCCGTTGTCGCCTTTGGATGCGGCCATAAGGCCCACATTGACATTGCTGCGCTGTGTGCTGGACAGGAAATAATTCTGCAAGCTCACCAGTGCGGCTTTTTCAGCCGTGTACCGGGTTTGCCAGTTCGCACTTGTGTCGAGCATGATCAACACGTTGGGGGCTGATGTTGCAGAGGATCCGGGTGGGAATCTAAACAACTCGGTATCATCTGCTGTAGCTGAAACAGCCATGACTGAGAGTCCCAATGCAGCGACGATCGCCTTGAGTCTCATGGATAACAAAAAGATGTTTTTAAAGTTCTTCATTTCTTACTTCTCTCAAATCTCAAATGACGATCAGGCCATTGGAACTCTGTGGCGCTTGAGCGCCATCTTTGCATTTAGTGCATTTAGTGCATTTAGTGCATTTATTTAGTTCAGGTATTTGGGCTTTTAGTTGCATAAGTGTTGCAGCTTCCGGCGGGCATTCGAATCCGAAAGCCCTGAGTTACTTGAACCTGGGTACTGGAAAATGTTCCCGTGTCGGTTACGGTGGCTGTCAGATCAAAATACGTATCTTCTGACGATACCGATGAAAGTGCCGAATACGACAATGTGCCGGATCCGTAACAAACTGGAGCAGAAACGGTGACGTTGTAGTTGTTGATCGCTACCGTGGTTGCAGTCGCAGTCGATGGGGAGTTCGTTGCGTTATTGAATTGCGTTTGGGCATTGGCTACCACCTCAATTGCTTCAAGTCCAGCTCGCTCCATCTCTTCGCGCGTTTGCAGGTTACGCTGTGCCATGAACTCGCTTCCCACGCCAGAAACCATGGTGGCGACAAACAGGGATAGGACCAAAAGCATCACCATAGAAACGAACAGCACTGCACCCTGTTGTACCTTACTGACTTTGTGTTTCAATGTTTTCATGGGTATTTTGACTCAGTTGACTCAGTTGACTCAGTTGACTAAGTTTACTTAATTGATTTAGTTGACTCAGTTTTGACGACGGGCCGCCACATTGGCTATACGAACAGTTTGCTGAAATAGATTGCGGGCGTAGCCATC
>JACCDQ012022677.1_pt1 | contig 10550 bp, 9 predicted proteins | sample 7446031 | NCBI WGS metagenome assembly JACCDQ01 (sample SAMN15323442, study PRJNA562643) | freshwater metagenome | isolation source: river surface water | place: USA:Blue River Watershed | collected 2017-08-17
CAAGTTTGTAGCACTTGGCTTCAACGCAGTTGAAGCAAAGCTATCTACCAGGAGTGGTAGTTCAGTTGGTTAGAATACCGGCCTGTCACGCCGGGGGTCGCGGGTTCGAGTCCCGTCCACTCCGCCAGTAAATGGAAAACCGTTGTAAGTCTCTGATTTACAGCGGTTTTTTCTTTGGGGCTTCAAGTGCCGTTTTTTGCGCAAGTGCTACACCTAGGTGCTACACATGCCCGCGAAAACCCCGCGCCTTTATCGAAGCCGTCATGGTGTGTTTTACCTTCGCGTCTGCTTGCCAGAACACGAACGGACACACCCAAAATCCAAAGAAGTCTGGCGAAGTCTTGGCACCAAAGACGCACGAACGGCCCAGGCGTTGGCGTTAAGATTTGCCATCGAAAAGACCTACGCCATGCCCAAGAAGTCCATCAAAAGCTTGATTGATGAAATCGCCAACCCCTTGAGCTTCACCAGCAAGGAAGGGCACCGCATCGACTTCGATCCTGCCAAACCCGAAGAAGCTGCCTTTGCCCGTGAGTTCATCGCCGAACACACTGCCAAAGGAGCCAGCACACTGGATGAAATGGAGCGGCAACGGCTGGCAGACACAGAGCTTGAATTCAGGAGAAAAGAAGCCGAAGCCCTGCGCCTGCGTGAAGCCCACCTGATCCAAAGCCTTCACCAAAAACCGCCGTCCCCGCTGTTCAGCAAGTTCGTGGATGCCTACCTGACCTTGATAAAAAACTCAGACATCACCGAGCGCACCAAAAAAGGTTATGCCGCCAAGTTGGCCGTGTTCCAGTCCTTTGTGGGCAAGTCGGCCACACTGGACGAAATCACGCCTGACACGATTTTGAATTTCCAGACATGGCTGGCCAAGGATGATCCACTGACCGAGCGCAAAGCGATCACACCGCGAAGCATTGACGAATATGCCAACGTGATCAGCAACGTTTACAAGAAGGTGATCAAGAAGGCCGCAGACAATCCCATTGAAGGCCGTTTGGTGGGCAAGAAGCAGCGGATGAAATCCAACCGCAAACCTTTCACCCCTGATGAACTCACCCGCATCTTTGACCCTGAACGGCTTGCCACGGTCAAAAGCCCTGCTGATTTCTTTGTGCCCATCTTGGGCTTGCTCACGGGTTCACGGCCTGCCTCTATCTGTCAATTGAGGGTGGGAGACATTCGGCGCGAAGATGGCATGACGGTTTTCCATTACCACGACTACATTGAGGGCAACAGTGCCAAGACACGGGCGACCAATCGAATCGTGCCCGTCCATCCATTGCTTGAAAAAATTGGCTTCCTGCGCTACCTGGAGGATGTGAAAAGCCTGCCTGACACGAACGCCACCACGCTGATTTTTCCGTGGCTCAACCAGTACGAACAAGGCTACGCCGATGTGCCATCCCAGAATTTCACGGCCTTGCTCAAGCGGCTGGACATCTATGTGCCCAATGTGAAGGTGTTTTATTCACTGCGCCACACGACCAACCAGCGGATGAAAGAAAGGGGTGTCCCTGAAGACTTCCGCAGCCAATACCTTGGGCACGAGAATGACAGCGTGAACAATCGCACCTATGGCGGCATCACCCCGCCCAAGTTCCTACTGGAGCAGGTTATCCCTCACTTGCAGTTTGATGAAATCCAGTGGGAGGCCATCCACTACCAAAGCGACCTGCCTGCCATGCAAAAGGCTGTGGACTCTGCCAAGCGGCGGGATGCACAAAAAGCACAGAGTCTACCCAAGTCATAGCTGCTGGCTTGATTTGCATATCAAAAACTCATATTCTCTTAAAAAAGGAGGCAATATGATTGATTGGTTGCTTAAACGTATGGGCAAATCTGTTCGATTGACTGAGTTCGATCACATCATGGGTTTCGCACAAACGCTTTCCAATACGAACCCTGCTGCCTTGGTCGATTTGGTCCGAATTCTACTGCGCCCTCTACAGTCGGAACTTTTGCTGACTGCTATTGAAAACGAAATGCACGGAGCACGGCATGAAATTGAGAGTTATAAATTTTTCATGCCTTGTGGGCCAAGTAACATTCAAATGGTGTTTGACCATCCACAGCTTGATTCAGAAAAATTTTTGGTTCACTTGAATCGTGATCCAGTATTACCTTGTCCATGGCATAGAGACCGATACGTTGGCTCGTTGAGTAATATCGGGCACGGTAAGCACTGTGGCGACTGGCAAGAGGACGTAATTAACCACAGTATTACTGTTTGGTTGCCATGGGGTATTGCTTTTGTATATGGCGGTAATCATTCAATTGCGGCGGGAATCGTCGGTGGTGAAGGGGTGGTACGTCCCAAAGAGGTATATGACATGAGTATGCTGCTTGACCTCGTTAGATGCGATGGAAAACACTACCGTTCTATGAAAAATGATGAAGTATTAGACAAAGTTTACGATGTCAAGATTGCTGCGCTTTTTGAAGTGGGGCGGCTAATGCGACAGCATCACATAACACCAATGGTACTTGGTTGAGTATTTAGAGCGTTTTTCGGGGCCTGCTGTCCGCTGCCATTGGCTCAACCCCAGCCAACTTCTTCAACTTGGCCGAATCCTTGGCAGCCTTGTCCTCGTTGATCAGGTCAAACTTTCGGTCTGGGTCAAGGTCTCTGAAGAACTCGGACGGGGTGATCTTCAAGGCCTGCACGATTTTCAGGATGTTCGCCAAGGCCAGATTGTGTTCGCCGCGCTCAATGCCGCCCATGTAGCTGCGATCTATCCCGCACGCATCCCCAAACCCCTCTTGAGAATAGCCCAAGGCCTTGCGCCGCTGACGGATGGCCAGCCCAAAGGCCACCAAATCAGGGTTCTTTTCTTTGTTTCGTTGTGCTCGTGGCATGGTGCTCATCCTCTTGTAAAGCTAGGGAAAACACCACGGGATACAACAGCACGGAACAAGTTAGCACGGGATATAGTTTCCTTTCGAGTAAGATAGTGCACACAGGCGCACGGGGCGACCTGACGATCTAGGAGCAGGGGATGAGTCTCACGAAAAAAACAGGTGTTCTTGAACAACTTGGCCCGAGCCAATCCGATGCCAGCGGCATCAGATACAGCTACATCGAACTCGGCGGCGAGATGCTCAAAAGTGTCAAAACGTGGAACGGCCTCAATGGAAAATTGACCAACTCGCTAGGGCAATCCATCACGGTGTATCTGCATCGAAACCATTTAATTGGCTTTGAAACGGCAGACGGGAAAATCTACGCAACGCAAGGCCCCTCCATTTGGATATACCTTTACCTGATTCTGTTAGGTGGCGTTCTTGGGCTGTTTTTCCTAGGTTGGATAGAAGAGAGCTGGTATCGCGGCAAATTGGATCAAGTTTTGCTCGGGTTTGTGTATTGGCTGACTCCGTTTGTGCTTATCTGGTACTTCACCCCATTACGCGCAATGAGGCTGGCGAAATCCATCCCCAATGCGATTGTGATTCCGCGATGAGCAGGAAAACCCTCTTCGAGTTTGTCCGTGAACGGATCGTCCCGATTAACGCGGTGTTCGTGTTTTCGGGCGGCTTGGTCATGGCCTTGGACTTTGTGGCCCCCAAAGGCGCCTATTTGCAAGCGGTCGGCATTGGTCTGGCTTCACTGTTTGTCTTGCTCATGATTGTGGACTTGGTGTTTCATGACACGGTTCAACGATGGCTTGACAGGCCCGCCATTGGATTGATTCGACTGGTCAAAGGCCTATGGATGGGGCAAAGCCAGATTTGGAAATCCGCAGCCTGGCAGTTCGCCATTGCCATTTCTGTGCTCATTGTGGGCTTGGGTGCGTACTCCAAAGCCAAAGCGGAAACAGGCGGCATCCTGGCCAGCCAATTTGAATCCGTGGCCGCACTTCAAAAGAACCTTCTGGGTATCCAGATGGACTTGCAAGACATCAAGCAAACCTTGAAGAACGTCAAGCAAGAAACCAGCAGCGACCCGCGCAAAGAGTTGGTGAACCTGGGCGTGCAGTTCACTGAAAACGACTTTGATAAAGCCGTTGCCCAAAACGATTTGCGGGCCTTGGCGTTGTTCGTTCAAGCCCGTATCACCTTGAACGAGCGAAAGCTGACGGTGGTCAAGCGTGCTTTGGAAACGGACGACGAACAGGCCATCCAATTGATTCAAGAGGTTGTCCCACCGCTCACGCTGGATGGGTGCCGCAATATTCTGGAATCTCGCTCGATGTATCTGGATAAGCCCATGAATCCCAGCAAACCCCGATTTTTCAAAAAAATCTGTGGTGGTCAGGACTTTCAGAATTACTTGACGACGTTGATTCAGGACGAGGAAAAACGAATTCGAGCGGAGCAACTGGCTTTGAATCAATGGCAAAACAGAACACAGGCCGAAAAGCACGAAGCTGAGCAGGTGGAAAAACAGTGCTGGGAGAAGGCTAAAAAATCTGCTTCAAGCCTGTTTTCTGCGCCTGATTGTGGGCGATATACCAATCCACCATCAAAACCAGATGATCAAAAACTGTTGGAACTCAAAAAAGTGTCCATGTGGCTTGGCTAAAAAATACAAAACTCATTTCCTGCAACTCAACTATTAGAGGCAATTCACCATGCACTTTGATTTGATTAATTCACGAAAATCTCATACTGTGTCAGGTATGATAAATATAATATCACTTGAGTGCGGCAAGTATTTATATGAAATTCACAAGCTGCCTGATTTTGGCGGGCATTTGATTTTCAGATCGGCAAGGATGGATCACGAAGGAAATTCAGTCGAAAATATGTATGTCACGCCAATTAAAGAAACGGATTTACTCCAGAATCCACCGTTTTCATTAGAGCAGCAGCGCAGTATTTTGAAAAACCTGACAGATAGCGGGCAGCAGTGGCCTAATCTATGTGATGTTTCAAAAATACATGAGCAAGCAGGTGATGCGCTTGGAACTTTGCATGCATATTTTGAAAGAGTTGAACTCAATGTGATTGGTGGCAATCAACCCAGTCAGAAGAAGAAACGTGGAAATGGCATTTTGTAAATAGAAACACCCCGTGAGAATCGGGGTGCTTCACACCAGGGTTGGTGTATCAGCAAAAACAGGAGCCGTTCAATTCTCTGCATCTTTGCTGATGTATTTACTGTAATCCAGTCATTCTATTTTGTCAATAAATTTCAAATCTATTTGACTTGTTTGCGAAATGCTGACATTTTGACTAATATAAAGAGTGAGCACCATGACAGATTTTAATTCTCAGGCCTATTTAAAGACAGCGCAACTGACTGAATCCATCAAAATGCAGACCAGCATGCGTGAAGGCATGAATCTGCAACGCGAAGGCATCAATCAGATGCGGGCGGCTTCGCGTCAGGATAAAGAACGAATTACAGACCTGGAGGAACGGATCGCAGAAGCTGAGCGAGCATTGGCTTATGCCAATTCTGTGATTTTAGATTGGCAGTCGTCTATGGAAGCTTGGAAAGATTTGGCGGTTGCTTTGCGCGAAGAAATCAAAGCATGCCCGAATCAAGAAGCCCATAAATTCGGGAAAGATAAAGATGCTGTGAATAAGCGGCTCCAAACAAAAGTAGATTCTGGTCGAGTTCAACGCGGATTAAAACCTAAATATGCCGAATAAAAAACCCGCCAATTGGCGGGTTTAGTTTATTCCACTGCATCTCCTCCAGACGTTTTTGGAGTTGGCACGCTGGGTGGAGCTGATGCACTGAATTTATCCACGGCGTTCAAGTAAGTGTTGGCAGTACCAGCAGGAAGCTGATTATTCGGGTCATTACGCCATTCACTGTATGCTTCACTGCGCTTGGCGTCTTGCCATTGGTCTGTATTACTAAATGGTGACTGGCCAGCACTGGCACGCCCTGCATTGACGTTTTCAAGCATTTGGCTTTCAATTTGCTGACTCTTGCCTGCGTCATCCGCTGATTCAAACGCCTTGGTGCCCTGCAATTGAGACATTGCTCGATTCATTTCACTGGCATAAGCTGTATTAGCTGCTTGGTTGGCCTTACCTACACCACGACCTTCAGATAATCCGCGTGCAGCATATGCTTGTTCAGTTTTACCGACCCGCTCTTGCTCCCCTTGTTTTTGCTCAATCATGCGAGCCCTGGCATCGGCCATGTTGCCTTCAAGTTGCCGTTGATTGCCCGCTGCCTGTTCCAGGCGTTGTTTTTCTTGGGCCTGCAATTGATTCAGCGTGTTCGCCCCTTCAACCACTTTACCGCCCAGCGAACCCACAGCACCACCGACCGCAGCACCTGCACCAGCCGAACCACGCGCCAAATCACCACCATATTCACCCAAGTTTCCAGATGGGCCACCCATCCATTTCAAGATTTGGTCTGGAATGATGTGGATCAGCGCAAACACTTTATTGATGATGCCCAGCAAAGCAGAACCAAACAGCACCAGGCCAGCGGCATACATGGCCAGAGAAATAGGCCCCCAGCCATCTTTGGGCGTGGAGATAGCAATTACTGACCAATACGCATCAATGAACAATGAACAAATTGGATTCAGGATCGCCATGGAGGCCAACAGCCCCAAAATGGCTAAAGGTGGACGCATGAATAAGGCAAACACAAGGCTGTATCCTTGACCTGCCTGCCCCACGATGCCATCGCCATCGGGGTGCAGGTGTGCCAATATCCACAAGGGGGCCGCAATAATGGCTTCGATGACCATCACAAGCCAACCCAGAACCACCCCCATCCAAATGATGAACGGTGTCATGGGCACAATGAAGGCCAGCACCACCGCAACGCCAAGGAAGGCTCCAAATAAGGCCAGAATGAGTGGCATGGCGGCTGTCATGGACGAAGTGGGGGCAACCGCTGCAACCACTGCAAAACCAAGACTTGAATACACGGCTGTGGTCAGAAGCTCATAGCCTGCATTGGCAATTCCTAAAATGGCATTCTGGCTGCTGCTGACTGGAAACAATCGACTGGGTTCTTTCAGTCCTGCCTTCACTGCCGCTTCGCCTAGCCAAGCCCCCATTTTTTTGGATAAGCCACTTTGGCTTGTGGTTTCATCGGCAACCGCCTGACGCTGGACGCCCATCTCATCCTTGAATTTGCTTTTCCTGAGGATGAATTCGGTCTGTTTGAGGTAAGAGGCCACCACACTATCGAACACGGGGCTGATGGTCGAATTGGGGGCGGTCATTGTCGGGAAGCGTTGAATGATGTCAGATAGGCCTTGCTGAATCTTGATGTATTTCAAATAGAAGGCACCTGCCATGGCCCAGCCATCGCGTGTGGCGTTTTGTGCGACTTCATTGGATTCAGATATGCCTGACGTGCCAGACTGAACGGCTGCTGAAATGGTCGCGTTGTATTTGTTGACCGCAGTCGTGTACTTGGCAGCGGCTTGGCCTTCGTTTAAGCCTGCGCCATCAGCTGAATTCTGATTCTCATAGATGCCGATGGCAATGGCGTTCATGTCGCTTCTGAGCGTGGCAAAGGCTTGATTTTGGGCGTTCTGCATCGCTGACGAAAAGGCTGCCAGCTTTGCCGTTCCACCGAACAGCCCAGCCAGTTGGGTGGTTGTCCCTGCACGGGTACTGTCGTCAGTTGGCGTGTAGGCAAATGGAAGCGTATACACACCGCAAGACTTGGCCAATCCTTCCTGTTCCGCCTGTTTGGCGTTCATGATCTCCGAAGCCCCAGAGGTATCGCCCGCATTCGATGGGATGCCTGTTTCGCCGCTTTGTGCGGTTGAAATGAACTCAAACCCATCGTAGGGCGTGCCCGAAGCTGCTGCGGCTGTTTTTGCCTTCTGAATTTCGCCATTGACCGCCACAATGCACATGCTGTTGCGCAACGTATTGGACGCCAGATCATTGACGGGGCCGTAGTTGTGAGAAAGCGCCATCTGTGCCGTGGGCTGGATGTTTGTGGCAAAGGTTGTCCAAAGCAAATTGGCCGCACCCACACCCTGAACAATCAGCCACATGACGATGTATTGGCAAACGGCATAGCCTGGCCCACCAGGCAGCGGCACAATCGCCGCAACACCAATGCCCGTTCGAAGTGGTAGCCACATGGATGACCACCTTTTGCCGAGGATTTCGCCATCGTGGGCGGTTTGCATCGTGCTGGCTACCAATGTGTAGGCCATCAACACGCCACCGAAGATCAGCACAATCGCATTGAATTGACCAATCACCGATGCCAGTGGGTTCAGTCCAGCCCCGCCCGCCATGTATTCACTTGGAATTAAGCCGCCAAACAGGTCAGCCAGCAATCTGTTTACGGATACATCCGTGGTGCTGGCCGTTAACCCAGGAAGTGAACCAGAACTCGGTAATGGCCCTGATTGAGCAAAGCTCAGACTGGTGAAGAGGAATAATGCGACGGCTAATATTGTTTTTAAATTCATGAAAAACCCTGATTCACTTTTAAAGTAAGAGAATCAGGGCTAAATGTCAACGCACGCGGTTATTTACGCCCTGCTACCAATTACAGGTTGATTGAAGTGCTGGCGCATTTTTTCCAATCGTTGCTCTGGCGTGTCATTATCATCATCGAACGGAAAATCTTCAAATCCTCTTGGTTGATGAATGCTGTCATTGGCACTGTCATAATCAATGTTATTTCTTGCAGCCAGTTGCTTTTGGACTTCCAACATCTTGGCTATTCTGGCCGTATCTTCGCGTGATTCCGCTAATTGAGAAGCATAATCCAACTCAGCATGGGTGGCATTTGTCTTTTGTTCGCTTGTCGCTTCTTGCTGTGCTTTAACTTCTTTGACGTAATCAGGGTCATCTTTGAATGTGAACTTGACTCGTGTGACTTTCCTGCCAGTTTGTTCATACTCCATGGATACCAGCAGTTTGCTTTTTTCTTTCAACTCTAAAACAGCTGGCGCTAGGCAATACAATCGGAATTTTCCAAAGTTCTCTCTCATGGAGTGTGCAGGGTCAAGAACTCTGTGCAATTCATCAACAGAAATAGTCATCCAACCTGTGTCTCTGTATTGAGAAAGCATCTCGAAGAGTCGCCAAGCATACACAGATTTCAGTTTTCCAGCTTGTTCAATTTTGTATAAGGCATATCCGCCATTTTCTTGATTGATAAATCGTGTGATGTGCGGCGTGAGTAATCGATTGAATTCAACCCTTACTTTCCCCTCTTTTTTGGCATAGCCTACCATTTGAACCCATGGAATTTCTACTTTATCGAATTTCGCATCGGTTTCTTTTAAGTTGAGCCGAACATATGATTTCATCAAATCACGAACTCCGCGCTGCATTGATAAATACACATCTGATTTTTTTAGATTGAAAATCTTGGCGTAATTTGATGCTGATATCTCAACGCAGTAGCTTTGATCAACCATCTCTGCCGCCTTTTCTTGCTTAATTTGAGACATGGCAAGAGCGGCGATTCTTTTCCCGTTGAGATCTAACCGATGAATTCCAGTAGTCAATGCTTTGGACATGATGACGTTATCACCTTCCCATAAATTCAAGTCCATTGCTTTTGGCTTTTTAGCATTTTTTGTATTGCTCATTATTTGCTCCGTTGCATTAATTAATACAACACAAAAAACTATTTGTCAATATTTCATGTGGCTTCCATTTAAAAGTATTGCAGTAAATTAAAATTGACCGACAAAACTTGACAATAAGCCTCAAAAACACCGACAAATCTAGACAGTAAACCGACAAAACTTGACAGTAAATCCGAAAAGTACCGACAAATCTAGACAGTAAACCCCGAAAAGACCGACAAAACTTGACAGTAAACCGACAAAACTTGACAGTAAACCGACAAAACTTGACAATATCTCCTTGCTAGCCCAGTAGCGATGCGGGTTTCAGCCTCCTACAAGGCTTTTACTAGGTTTTTACAAAGAAAAACCTAGTACAAAGACTTGTACTAGGGAAAAACTCGCTTCGCTCCTTTTTACCCCCTTCCGCTTTACCCCCCCTTAAAAGGGGGGAAGCGTAAACGCTTCGCGTTTCGATTTTTTGATTGGTGATCACTTCGCCCTCTTCGAGGGCTGCGCGCCCTACGGGCTTGCCATATTACGGTCGCTCCGCTCCCTGCCTAAAGACTAATACAGAAGAAGGAGAAGGGTTGGGGTAGTGGTTGGCTACTGGATAGCCCTAAACCCACTTTAAAGGCGATTTAAGCGAAAGGTAAGGGGTAGGGTGCAGGGAAGGAATTAATCGCTTGAATATTCTATGATTTCATACAAACGATTGTTCCGCCACCAACCCATATATAAGAAAATTGAAAATAGCCAATTGGACAGGATACCGCAGGATTATGACCTTGGCAGGTCACACCTTGTGAGTTTCCACATGTTGTTCCTCTTGGAGGGTTAACCCATGAATCATCTCGCCCGCCAGAAGCATAGATATCTGTCGTGCCTGGGAAAAAACCAATCCCAGGAATAGCCGTCGAATCGTTATTCTGAGCAAGTACTGATGAAAATCCTGAAGACAGTAAGGCGATTGTTAGAAGTGCGGAAGTGCGGAAGTGTGGAAGTGCGGAAGTGCGGAAGTGCGGAAGTGCGGAAGTGAGGAAGTGCGGAATTTTCATAAATTTATGTTCC
>JACCDQ012138634.1_pt1 | contig 10549 bp, 8 predicted proteins | sample 7446031 | NCBI WGS metagenome assembly JACCDQ01 (sample SAMN15323442, study PRJNA562643) | freshwater metagenome | isolation source: river surface water | place: USA:Blue River Watershed | collected 2017-08-17
GCACATGCCCGATCACGCCATTTCGCCTGACCCAACCGCCTTCTCGCCTTTGGCCCGCGTGCTGGCCCTGGACACCAGCACGGAAGGGCTGAGCGTGGCATTGGGCGCGGCAGGCCATGACCACCCCCTCTGGCAGCACGAAGGCCCCGGGGGGGCACAGGCATCTGCCCAGTTGATTCCATTGGTGCTTGCCGGGCTGGCCGAACTGGGTTGGCGGGTGGCCGAGCTGGACGCGATCGTGTTCGGTCATGGCCCCGGGTCTTTCACCGGCTTGCGCACGGCGTGTTCGGTGGTGCAGGGCTTGGCCTGGGGCGGACGGGAGCAAGGGGTGCCCGTGTTGCCGGTGAACACCCTGCTGGCCACCGCCGAAGACGCCCGCTGGCAGCTGCAACAGCAAGGGGTGCCGTTGCCCGACGCCATGGTGGCCCTGCTCGACGCCCGCATGGATGAGATGTATGCCTCGGCCGTGACCCTGCAAGACGACGGACAGATCGACCTGGCGGCCTTGCAGCCCAGCCTGTTGGTGCGCCCAGAAGCCCTGGGTGGCTGGTTGCAGACTTTGCCCACAGCACACCGCCGGGTGTTGGTGGGCAATGCCACCCCGGTGTACGCCGACCGCTTGGGGGAGGTGCTGGCCCAGCACCCGGTGTGCCTGGCGCGACCCACCGCCGCTGCCTTGCTGCGTTTGGCGCCGGGCCTGTGGCAGCGGGGCCATGCGGTGTCGGCCGAGCAGGCCCAGCCTTTGTATGTGCGCGACAAAGTGGCCCAGACCACCGAGGAGCGTGAACGCATCAAAGCAGAAAAGGCAGCCCTTGCGGGGCAGGCCCTGCCCGGGAGTGCGGCATGACCCCCGGTGGCGCTGACAACACCCCACCTCGCTGGTGTTTGCAAGCCGTGGGGCCTGACGATTTGGCACAGATTGCCGAGGTGGAAAAAACCGCCTACGCCCACCCGTGGGGCCAGCGCCATTTTGAAAGTTCATTGGCCGCTGGCCACTGGATGAACATGCTTTTGCTCGATCCCCATGCCAGCGACCCCGCATCCTGGGCCCACGCACCCGCTTTGCCGGATGGCCGCTGGTTGTTGGGGTATGCGGTGGCCATGGCTGGGGTGGAGGAGGCGCACCTGCTCAACATCACCACCGCCCCAGCGCACAGGCGTCGGGGTTGGGCACGGCTCATGATGGGGGCTTTTCTGGACTGGGCCCGGGCCCAGAGGGCGGCCCACGCCTGGCTGGAAGTGCGCCAAAGCAACCATGTGGCACAGGCGTTGTATGAGCAACTGGGTTTCAAAACCGTGGGCATGCGCCGCGGTTACTACCCGGACGCCGGCGGGCAGCGCGAAGATGCGCGGGTGATGTGCCTGGCCCTTCCTTTGTTGCAGGAGCCCGTGGCATGAGTGTTGTGCCCCCACTGAGCGAGCTCCAGATCGCCATGTTGGCCGAAATGGGTGTGTCCCCCTGGTGGACGTTTGGCCCAGACCCCGCAGCCCCTGTGCCAGAAACCGTGGCCCCAGCTGTGGCCGTGGTGCCCAAACCCGTTGCCGTGCCCACCCCGCCACCTGTGCGGACCCCTGCCCTGGAGAGGCGCGTGGTGCAGCCGCTTCCTGTGGCTGAGGCGCCGCCCCCGGTGGGCACAGCCGCTGCGCGTCCGGTGGTGGCGTGGGCGGGCGCCGATCTGGACACCCTGGGTCAGGCGGTGGCGCAGTGCACCGCTTGTGATTTGGCCCAGTTCCGTCGTCAAGCCGTGGTGGGCATGGGTGACCTGCAACCCGACTGGCTGGTGGTGGGCGAAGCCCCTGGTGAAGAAGAGGACCGGCAAGGACTGCCGTTCGTGGGCCGGGCCGGGCAGTTGCTCGACAAAATGCTGCTGGCCATGGGGCTGGACCGCGGGCGCGGGGTGTACATCGCCAACGTCATCAAATGCCGGCCACCGCACAACCGCAACCCCGACCCGGTGGAGGTGGCCCAATGCACCCCCTACCTGTTGCGGCAGATCGAATTGTTGCAGCCCAAAATCGTGTTGGCCATGGGCCGTTTTGCGGCCCAAACCGTGTTGGGCCAGGGGGGGTGTTTGCCACCGGAAACCCTGATGCACATGCCTTTGGGCAAGTTGCGCGGACGCGTCTACCAAGCACGTTTGGGGCAAAAAACCCTGCCGGTCGTGGTCACTTACCACCCCGCCTACCTGCTGCGCAGTCCGGCCGAGAAAGCCAAGGCCTGGGCTGATTTGTGCCTGGCCATGGACGCCCGCGACCGCGTGGGCTGATCAGGCGGCGTCGCCCAGGCAGACCCCGATCTGGCGGGCGGCTTGCAGCAAGGGGTGGTCCAGCGGCACGTTGCGGTGTTGGTGGGCCACGTCGCGCAGGGGGATGCTGGCCATTTGACCTTGGTGCAGCGTGACCATGCGGTTGAACTGTCCCGCCATCACCAACTGTGCGGCTTGGTTGCCGAACTGGGTGGCCAGCACGCGGTCGAACGGGGTGGGGCTGCCGCCGCGTTGCACGTGCCCCAGCACCGTGGCCCGCACCTCGCTTTGCACCCGTGCTTGCAGTTCGGCCGCCAGCACGTGGGCCACGCCACCCAGGCGTATCGGGTCGGGGCTGCCCTCAATGCGGCGTTCCACTGTCATTTGCCCGCCCTGGGGTTTGGCGCCTTCGCCCACACAAATCACCGTGAATCGTTGGTGTGTTTCCCGTTCCCGGCACAGCTGGGCCACCAAATCGACGTTGTAATCGATCTCGGGCAACAAAATCACGTCGGCTGCACCGGCCAAGCCGGCTTCCAGGGCAATCCAGCCTGCGTAGCGGCCCATCGTCTCGACCACCATCACCCGGCCATGGCTCTGGCCGGTGGTCTGAATCCGTTCCAGCGCGTCGGTGACCGTGGCCACGGCGGTGTCAAAGCCAAAGCTGCGTTCACAGCCCACGATGTCGTTGTCGATGGTTTTGGGCACCCCCACCACCGGTACACCGTGTTCGGCCAGGCCGTGGGCAATTTCCATGGTGCCGTCGCCCCCAATCACCACCAGCGCGTCCAACCCCAGTTGCCGCGCGTTGTGCAGGGATTGCGCCAGGTGCGCTGAGTTGCCCAGTGGGTTGGCGCGGTTGCTGGTGCCCAGGATGGTGCCGCCGCGCATCAAAATGCCGCTGACCTGTTCCCAGTCCAGGGGGTGGCTTCGTGGCGTGCTGGCCATCAGGCCGGCAAACCCATCATGGATGCCGATGACTTCCGCCTGGCATTGCCGCATGAGTGATTTGGCCACCGCGCGTATGACCGCATTGAGGCCGGGGCAGTCGCCGCCGCCGGTGAGGATGCCGATGCGCATGGGGTCTCCTTGGTGGGGTCAGGGGCGTGCGTTGCGGGGCCACAGCGCCCACAGCTTCAGGGGTTGTTTGAGTTGTGCCGCCTGGGCGTAGGCATCGCTGCCCCAGCCGGTGAAATAGTCGGCCCGCACCGCGCCCACAATGGCGCTGCCCGTGTCCTGTGCCAGCACCAGTCGGCTGATTTGGGCGGCCGGCCCAGGGCTGTGCAGCCACACCGGCGTGCCATAGGGGATGCTGTCCCGGTCCACCGCAATCGACCGCCCTGGGGTGAGAGGGACGCCCTGCGCACCCTTGGGCCCGAATTGGGCGTCCAGCTCGCTCAAGGGTTCCTCGCGAAAGAAGACGTAGCGCGGGTTGCTCCAGAGCATTTCGTCCAGGCGCTGCGGGTTTTGTTGGGCCCAGGCGCGTATCGCTTCCCATGAACCTTCGCGGATCAACCCGCGGTCCAGCAGCCAGCGGCCCACGCTTTGGTAAGGGTGCCCGTTGTGGCCCGCATAGGCCAGTCGGACTGTGCGTTCGGTGCCGTTGGGTTCTTGCACCACCAAGCGCCCGGACCCCTGTATTTGCAGCAGCAGGGCATCGATCGGGTCCTGCAGCCAGGCCAGGGCCTGCCCCGCCAACGCCTGCTGGGCTTCTGGGCGCGTTTGGATGTCTTGGCGGCTGAACCAGGGCGCGTTGGGGGTGGGGGCGCGCCAGGGGCTGGGCAGGCGGTGCAGTGCCACGGTGTGGCTGGCGGTGCGCTGGCGGCTGGCGGGCAGCACCGGCTCAAAGTAGCCGGTCAACAATCCGGTGGTTTGCCCGTCGGTGGCTTGCACCTGGTAGGGTTGCAGGCGCTCCATCATCCAATCATGTTGTTCTTGCGAACTCCCCAATGTGAGGCGGCGCGCTTCGGTGCACAGGGGGCCGATGGTGGGGGCAGGGCGTTCGCAACTGCGCAACCACGCATTCCAGGCATCGTGCAAGGTGTCGGTACCCCAACCCGGCAACTGTTGCCAACGCACTGGCATCCACACGCTTTTGCCGCGTTGCAAAGGGGGAGGCAAAGGCTGGGCATCGGCCCAACGCCAGACAGCCGAGGTTTCTGGCGTAACGGCCAACGCGCCAGCCGGGGGTGTAGGCGTATCGGGATGACCGGCCGACGCGGGCGTGACGCCTTCTACGGGCAGGCGGGGCGGTGCTGGCACGGGTGGTGGCGCGGCGCAGGACAACAGCGTGCCTACAATGACGGCCAACGCGGCACCGCGCACGGTCCGCCCCTTGTGGAACCCCCAGGTACAGGCCATGACATTGCTGTTGCTGGAGGCGCTGGGCGCCTTCTTGTTGTTCATTTTTATTGTGTGGTGGACGATGTTTTCGGGCCGCAAGAATGGCGAACTGCCCGACGATTTGAAACAGGACGACCGTCCCACGGCCACAAAAGAGGAACCGGCCCACCCCGACCGTTGAGTGCCCGCTCCTCATTCCGGGTGCCCATCACAGCTCTCCCAGCAGTTTCACCAGCTCCACCGCTGATTTGACGTTCATTTTTTCGAACACGCGGGACCGGTGCACCTCGACCGTGCGCACGCTGATCTGCAGTTCGTCGGCCACCAGCTTGTTGGGCAGGCCCGAGGCCACCAGGCGCATCACGGCCTGCTCGCGTTCGGTCAGTGCGTTCATTCGGTCTTGCACGTCGCGCCGGTGCTGTCGCTGGGACAGCACGGCGGCCGAATGGGTCAAGGCCTGTTCTACACGGTCCACCAGTGCGTTGTCGGAAAACGGCTTTTCGCAGAAGTCGAAAGCCCCGCGTTTGACGGCGTCCACCGCCGTGGCCACGTCGGCATGCCCGGACAGAAAAATCACCGGCATGCAGGCAAACCAGGGCAACTGCAACAGATGTTCAAACAGGGCCAGCCCGCTCATGCCGGGCATGCGCACGTCCAGCAGCAGGCAGCAGGGCGTGCCCGGTTCGCTTTTCCAGCCTTGCACCTCGGTCCAGAACCGGTCGGCGCTGTCGTAGGGTTCGCTCAGCAGGCGCCGTGTGCGCAGCAGCCAACCCAGCGCGTCGCGCACGCTGGCGTCGTCGTCGATGATGAACACGCGCGAATACGGATCAAGGGTCTGCGTCATGGTGTGCGCATCATAGGCCGATCACCGGGCGCTGGGCAGGGTGAACCGAAACACCGTGCCAAACGGCAACGCGTGTTCGTGCACCAGCACGCCACCGTGCTGTTCGATCACGGTGCGGCACAGGTTCAGTCCCAAGCCCATGCCTTCTGCTTTGGTGGTGAAGAACGGTGTGAACAGGCGCTCAATCACTTCGGGGCTCAGGCCTTGCCCATGGTCGGTCACGGAAAACTCCACCCAGGTGCGTCCGCTGTTGGTCAAGGTGGGCAAACGGGCACGCAGCGTCAGTTGGCGCAGCCCGGAATCGCTGGGTGGGGCGTTCAAGGGCATGGCCTGCATGCCGTTGCGTGCCAGGTTCAGCAGCACCTGTTCCACCATGGTGCTGTCGCACCACACGGCGGGGGTGTTGGACGCCACTTCCAGCCGAAGGTCGATGTTGAGTTTGCGCGCCTGCAGTTGCAGCAAGGGTGTCACGGCGTCAAACAGCGCTTGCGGCGTCATGGCCTCGCGGGCGTGTTCGCGACGGCGCACCAGGTCGGACACGCTTTTGATGACTTTGCCGGCCCGTTCGGCCTGGGTCTTCATGCGGCCGATGGCTTCGGCAATGTCGGAACGCAACGGTTCGGGCAGGGCTTGCGTGCCTTCGGTCTCCTGCATGAGGTTGGAGATGCCGCTGGCGTAACTGGCAATTGCCGCTAGAGGCTGGTTCAGTTCGTGCCCGATCAGTGACGCCATTTCGCCAGCCATCGCCAGGCGTGCGGTGGCTTGCAGGCGTTCCTGCGAGGCCCTGGACAACTCCTCCACGCGTCGTTGCTCGGTCAGGTCCAGAATGGCACTCATCCAGCCGGTTTGCACGCCGCGGGCATCGATCAGGGGGGCCTCAAAAATCAACACCGGGAACCGTGTGCCGTCGCTGCGCTGGAACACCGATTCCCAACCCTCGCGCGGCAGGGCCTGGCCCGCCAGACGCACCGCCTGGCGTTGCTGGTATTCGTTCACCAGTTCAGGGGGCCACCAGGGTGCGGGCAGACCGGTCCCGATCAGCTGCTCGGCGCTGAACCCCACCATCTGGCAGAACGCGGGGTTCACGTAGGTGACGCGGCCGTCCATGTCGCGTGCGCGCAAGCCCGTGACCAGCGAGTCTTCCATCGCCTTGCGAAACGCCAACGCATCGGCCAGGCGGCCTTCGGCCCGCAGGCGTTTGCCGATGTCCCGGGCAAACAGGCCCAGCACCGCCAGCAGCGCCAGCGACAAGGTGCCCACCGTCACGGTCAGGACGTGTGGCAGCCAACCACCAAACTCGCGTGCCCGCTCCACCCGCAACATGAAGGCCGCCCCCGGCAGGTCCACCAGTTGCTGTGCGGTCATCACCCCGGCGCCGCTGTGCACGGCGCCCACAATGCTCAGCCGTGTGCCATCGGACTCGGTGATGGCCAGGCTGCTGCTGCGCCGCAAATCCGGCCCCACCAGCTCCGACAACACCCCGGCCAAGCTGTAGGTGACGACCAGGTAGCCGCGCGGTTCGCCTTCGTGCGCCACCGGCATGCACATCTCCATCAACTCCATGCCCAAGCCGTACGACATCGGCCAAAAATAGCTGGAGGCGTACGACGGGCTGTTGCTGCGCTGCGCGTTCATGCACGCCTGGCGTATGTCTGGCAGCGCCTGTTCGCGCGGCATGACGGCAAACAGGCCCGGCTGGTAGGGGCTGATGCGGTGGGCCAGCAGCTTGAGCTGGCTGTCCCGCCATTCGATTTGCACCATCTCGCGGTGGGGGCCAAGCACCTCGGTTGCCCCGGTTTCCCACGTTCCGGGGGCGGTCTGGTTGTTGTGCAGTGCCAACAGGTTTTGCACATTGCGCAGCAGGCCGTTGCGGATTTCGCTGTTGATGTTGCTGGCGGTCTGGTCCAGACGGTTCTGGGCCAGGTTGTCTTCGTATTCCCGGGCCAGAAACACCAGCGCACTCAGCAGCAGGCTCACCAACAAAAACAGCAGGCCCCACAGCACCCAGCGCCGTGGCAGCCAGGGCTGCATCCGCCTGCGGCTCACAGGCGGCGGTGTTGCAGTGCGGGCAGTTGGGTGCGCACCGCGGTCAAATGGGCCGGGTCCAGGTCGCATACCACCACACCGGCCCCGATCGCATGCTGGCCCAGCACCGTGCCCCACGGGTCGATCACCATGCTTTGGCCCCAGGTTTGGCGACCGTTCTCATGGGTGCCGCCCTGCGCGCTGGCAATCACATAGGCCTGGTTTTCAATCGCCCGCGCACGCAGCAACACCTCCCAGTGGGCCTGCCCCGTGGTGTACGTGAAGGCGGCGGGCACCAGCAGAATGTCGGCACCCAGCTGGCGGTACAGCTCGGGGAAACGCAGGTCGTAACACACGCTCATGCCCACGGTCCAGGTGTGGTGCTGGTGGTCGGTCAAGGAAAAGTGGGTCGGTGTGTGGCCGGCTGCCAGCACGGCCGCTTCGTCGTAGCGTTCGCGGCCGTTGTCGTAGCGGAACAGGTGGATCTTGTCGTACCGCGCCACCGACTGGCCCTTGGGGTTGTACACCACCGAGGCATTGGCCGCGTGGGTCGGGTCGTCCGTGGCCATGGGCAGCGTGCCACCCACGATCCACAGGCCCAGCTCGCGGGCGGTGTCGGCCAAAAAGTCCTGCACCGTGCCCAGGCCCGGCGTCTCCTGCAGCACCAGCTTGTCGCGGTCGTTGCGGCCCATGAAACAAAAATATTCGGGCAGCACCGCCAATTCGGCGCCTGCGGCCGCGGCCTGGTCCAGCAAGGTGTGGGCTTGCGACAGGTTGTGGTCCAGGCTGGTGCCCGAAACCATCTGAATGGCGGCAACTTTCATGGGTGACTCCTTGAGGGGCAGACTGTGCGCCGGCTCTGTTGGGGGCGTGTTGCTGCCATTGTCTCTTTTTTGAACCAGGTGTGATGGGGGGCGTGCATTTTGTCGCTGCTGACCCTGTGCCTGGGCTGGGCATGGGTCGTGGGCTTTGCGGGGGTGTTCCATTTCGGGGCACAATGCCCAGCGGTAAACAACACATTGCCCCGGTCAGCATCTGCCCCTTGAATCGGTCTGGGCAAGCACCAGCAGCACAGCTCATCACATCATGACGGTCAACCAGGTTGAAGCGTCGGGCCCCTTGCCCGGAGCGGGTGCCCCCACAGCGGCACAGGCCGAGCACTCGCGTTTTGTGCAGCGCATACGGCGGCGTTACGAAGCCGAGCTGGGTGTGTTGCCCCCTGGGGCGCCGGTGCTGGCAGACATGCGGCACACGTTCGAGCATTTGCGCACCCGAGGGTTGGATCTGGGTGCCGCCTTGCGGGTGGTGCGACAACTGGTGATGGAACGCCTGGTGGTGCTCGACACCGAACAAGCCGCGTCGTTGGACGTGGTGACCCGAGCGGTCACAGAACTCGCCGAATTTGCTTTGGACGAAGCCCTGCGCCACAGCCTGGCCGAACTCGATGAACTCCACGGTGCGCCGCAGTACGCCGATCCCGGTGTGCCAGTGGCCCAGGGCCCCGTCATCAAACGGGCCGAATTGTGGGTGTTGGGCATGGGCAAGCTGGGTGCGCGTGAATTGAACGTGTCCAGCGACATCGACTTGATTTACGTCTACGACTTTGACGGCGAAACCGCAGGCAACGCGGGGGGGCGCAACCGCATCACCAACCACGAATACTTTGCCAAAGCGGTCAAGCGTGTGTATGCCCTGGTGGGTGAAACCACCGAACATGGCAACGTGTTCCGGGTCGATTTGATGCTGCGGCCCAATGGCAATTCGGGCCCGCCTGCGGTGTCGCTGGGGGCACTGGAAGAGTATTTCCTGGTGCAAGGGCGCGAATGGGAGCGCTTTGCCTGGCTGAAAAGCCGCGTGGTGGCCCCCCGGTCTGCGGTGGAGAGCGGCTCGGCCCAGGCCCTGCGCGGCGTCGTGTTGCCTTTTGTGTTCCGGCGCTATCTGGATTACAGCGTGTTCGAGTCGCTGCGCGGGCTGCACCAGCAGATCCGCGATCACGCGGCCAAGCGCGCTGCCGGGCATCCCGAGCGTGCGCACGATGTGAAACTCTCGCGCGGCGGTATCCGGGAAATCGAATTCACCGTGCAGTTGTTGCAGGTGGTGCGGGGGGGCAACTTCCCGGAGCTGCGCCGCCGCCCCACGTTGCAGGCCCTGGAGCGCCTGCAGCGGGCCAACCTCATGCCCGAAGCCACCGCCACCAAACTGGCGCAGGCCTATGTGTTTCTGCGCCGGGTGGAGCACCGCATCCAGTACCTGGACGATCAGCAGACCCACATCCTGCCCACGCGCGACGACGACTTGCAATGGATCGCGTTGACCCTGGGTTTTTCCAGCACCCCGGCGTTTCTGACTGCGCTGGACGCCCACCGGGAAGCTGTGGCCCAGGAGTTTGACACCCTGTTGGGGGGCAAGCAGGGCACCTGCAACGGCAAAACCTGTGGTGCGAAAAACCGCAGCGCGGTGGAGGATTTGCAGTCCGTGCTGCCCCAATTGCCCGAGCGGTTTGCCGCCAAAGTGCTGGAGTGGAGCGAACACCCGCGTGTGCTGGCCCTGCGCGAAGACGCGCGCGCGCGGCTGGCCCGGCTGGTGCAGCGCACCGGGGCCTGGCTGGAGGAAGGGCGCGTTTCCGAAGACGCGGTGTTGCGCATGGCCGACTGGATGGAACCCCTGTTGCGGCGCGAAAGCTACCTGGCCTTGCTGCAAGAGCGCCCCTCGGTGCATGAACGCTTGTTGCGCATTTTTGGTGCCGCCAAGTGGCCCGCGCGCTACCTGCTCAAACACCCGGGCGTGATCGACGAACTCGCCGGTCGCCAGCTCTACGAAGAACGGTTCGACCCCGTGCAGTTTGAAGCCGAACTGGAAGCGCGCAAGAAGTCACTTGCCTCCACCGGCGAGGACGATGACGAAGAGCTGCTCAACCTGCTGCGCCGCGCCCACCATGCCGAAACCTTTCGCACCCTGGCCCGTGATGTGGAAGGCGTGTTGACGGTGGAGCAGGTGGCCGACGATCTCAGCGCCCTGGCCGATGCGGTGTTGCGCGTGACCGGCCGCTGGTGCTGGCAACGCCTGAAAAACCGCCACCGCGAAGACCCCC
>JACCDQ010937914.1_pt1 | contig 10546 bp, 7 predicted proteins | sample 7446031 | NCBI WGS metagenome assembly JACCDQ01 (sample SAMN15323442, study PRJNA562643) | freshwater metagenome | isolation source: river surface water | place: USA:Blue River Watershed | collected 2017-08-17
CACAGCCTTTTGCCGGGCTGTGAGCATGAGCTGCTGCTCATCCAGTTGCCCACTCCAGAGCAGCTTCACACTGGCAGCCTCACAGCGCGCCGATGCTTCTGCACGCCAATCGGCCAGGGCGTGCGCCAACAACACGGGCTGGCTGTCCAGGGAAGACAGCGCCGTTCGCAAATCCTGCATCGCCGCACGCGCCAGCTCAGCAAGTTCCGGTGCCCTCGCGTTGTGCATCAACATCAACAGGCGCGCACCTACATCATCATGCATGTCACGGGCAATACGCTGGCGCTCCTCGCGCGCACCCAGTTCCTGCGCGGCACGACTGGACTCAGCCATGCTGATCAGATGCGTTAAGGCATCGACGAAGTGACGATCACGTGGCGCAAACAGACGCGTTCCCTGTGCCGGATGGCGCAAGATGCGCGCTGGAATGCCAGCACAGGCGGGCACCAGAAGGGCCAGGCCGTCCTCCGCCAATCGGGCGGCACCGGCTTGCTCATGCGTCACCGTTATTTTTTCAAGCGGTTGGTAGAGACGTTGCAGCAATTCATCCCACAACCGTTCACGCACCTGGTGCACAGTCTGAAAGGCAATGCGCAACACATCGGGCAGTAAATCCTGAAGCCGCTGTCTGGGCCGATTGCCAAACTTCTGCCAGAGCCATTGGCGCAAGGGCAGGTAAACCAAAGCACAAGTCCAAAGCGAAACCGCCAGAGCCTGCGCGCCTGACCATTGCAAGACAACAATGAACAAGGCATCCAGACCAACCAGCAGCAGCGCGCCACTCAGCCACAACAGCAAACGATAAGCCAAGGCATCCAGGTCAAACAAACGATAGCGGCCGAGGCCAAGTGCAATGCCGACGTAAATGAACAGGAAAAATCCGAACGCATAACCCTGCGGCAAAGGTGGCAACCAGCCAAGGCTGGCTGTCGTCACCATCAAAAGAATAAACAGGCCACTGCCCACCAGCATCGACAGGATGAACCAGCGCAGTGCGGCGCGGTCACCGGGTTCGCGCCGACTCAGCACCCACTGAACGCCAGCCAACAACAAGGCCAGTAGCATCTCGCTCATCACGGCAAAACGATTACCCCAATCCATATCGGGAGCCCAGCGCAATGTGTCAGCCAGCCACCAGAAGTTGTAAAAAACAAACAGCCCTATCTTCACTCGCAGTCCGGCCAATCTCCTGGGTGCGCATAAAAAGATACCCACAAGTGCCGCACCAAACATGAACGCCCCCCAGTGGTTCAAGGCACTCAGCGCTCTGAACAAGCTGCCATCCATCGCCAGTTCCCGACTGCTGTAAACAGCAGCTGGCATGGCAAAAACCGGAAAGCTCAGGCCGGTGACGGCAAACAACCGCGCCCCCCATTCCTGCGGGCGCAAGGCCCAGACCCAGGCTGCAATCAGGAAACCCAGGCTGGAGACCACCAGCTGAAACCAGAAAAGCAAGGGCAGACTGTGTATTGGTCGTTCAGCCGGCTTGAGCCGAAGGGTATGCAATGCCTCGGGTGCAGAGTCAAGCAGCCATCCCAAGGTTACCTCCTCGCTGCGCAACAGCTCATACAAGTCGCTCTGGCGTTTGAAGAAGGCGTCCATGTCTGGGTAAAGATCAAACACATCGGGTTCTTCAAGAAGGTCTTTGGCCGTCAATTCGAGTTGAGTCTGATCGTTGGCCAGCAACACCAGCCTGGCATTGGCAGGAACCGACCGGGAAGGACCGCTGGCTTGCACCACGGCAATGCTGCCGTCCTCGTGCGCCAGCAACTGGAGGCCCAGCCATGGCCCACGCAATGCCAGGCCAACGGCAAGGGATGCCAATAAGAGACAGCAAAAGAGTGCCAGCAACAAACGCCTCACGGGAGGGATTGGCAACTTGGTCAGACCCATAAATCAGACTCCGAGGAACGCCAAGAAACCACAACCCCCGAGTTCGCGGGATTGCCTCTTCCTACCCTGTTCTTGACAATGAATTTGTCACCATTTTCAACCTAAGGAGGGAACTTATGTATCAGGTCATCAACAAAATTTTCAGGGGTGTGGTGCCCGCGCTGATCTCGACCACGCTGCTCACCGCATGTGGCGGCGGGGATACCGTCGCACCGAGCACACTCTCGGGTACAGCGGCCGTGGGACTGCCTATCGTGGGCGGCGACATCAGCGTCAAATGTGCTGGCGGTAGCCTGCTCAGCACCACCACCAACGGCACTGGAAGCTGGCAGGTCACCATTTCCGGCCAAACCTTCCCCTGCGCCGTGCAGGTCAGCGGTGGCCAGGTGAGCGGCACCCCGCAAACCCAGTCTTTCCATTCGCTCGCCACCTCGTTGGGTGTTGTCAATTTGACCCCCTTGACCGATCTGGTGGTCGCCAACCTGGCTCAAACCAATCCACAGTCGTGGTTCGCTGCCGTGAGCTTCACGGGCGTCAATGGCCAGACCATTTCTGCAGCGCTCAACACCGTGAGCACAGCGCTGGGCCTGAGCAGCCAATTGGGCAACATCAACCCGATCACCACCTCTTTCTTGGCTCAGAATGGGAACACGATGGATGACATTCTGGAGGCATTCCGTGCAGCGATAGCAGCCGTTTCTTCTGACTACGCCACTTTGTTGACAGCTGCCAGCAGCGGGAATTTTTCCGCTTTCTCAGGCTTTGGCTCGGCCTTTACCGTCGCTTATGTTGACCTGACCGGCGGCACTACCACCGGCGGCGGTTCTGGCAGTTGTGGTGCCAACGAAACAGCAATGGTCTATAGCGGTACGAACGGACAGTACACCAACGGACAACAGGTATGTTTTGCTGCCTCATCCACAGCGCTCTCGTTTGCGGGCAAAACCCTTAGTAACCCCATTCAAAATACGGCCGTGCAGGCACCTTATTCTGCGTACAAATTCACGGATGCCAGCCTGAGCTACGAAGTTGTTTTGAATAACAGTGTGCTGTATGAAATCAACCTGCTGAATGGAACAACTTTTGAGGGTCAGTTTGCGCTATCCAGCGACACGAATACGGGGGCAGGATCAGGTAGCCTGACCATCGAGACCACCGTGGCGGGGTTCACATCCCCTCCAGTCGTCGTCACAGGCGTTCAGGCACCCGCCAACGAGACCGATTTTTGCAACGCCATCCAGAATGACAACAGCCTGACAAGCCTGACAGCTAATGGTGGCACCTTGACCATCAATAGCTGCTCCTATTCCGGAAATGTGGGCACCATTTCTGCCACTCTGGTCATCACTTCGCCCGTCAACATGACGACCCCCTATACCGTTAAATACACCTACAACTAAAAAATAGTTGCAAGTGCCAACGGCGTCCTGTGAGACGCCGTTTTTTTTATTTGATTTCTACTTCACCTGCGGCGCGCCACCCAGCACCACGGTCACCATTTTGTCAGGCTGCAGCTTGCGCTGGAAAGCCGCCCTGATGTCCGATCGTGTGATTCGTTGCACGCGCTCGGTCCAGGTGTCAAGGTAATCGAGCGGCAAGTTATTCCAGGCGATGTTGGCCACGTTGTCAAGCAGTTTGCGATTGCTGTCCAGACGCAGCGCAAAGCCGCCCGTCAGGTTGTCCTTGGCGGCCTGGAGCTCCCCTTCGGTCGGCCCCTCGGCCACAAAACGGGCCAACACCTCGCGCGACACCTGCAGCGCCTGATCGGCCTGGTCAGGACGGGTCTGCAGCCCGATGGTGAAAGCGCCCGCATGCAAGCCGGGCGCAAACGCGCTGTAGACGCTGTAGCTCAAGCCGCGCTTCTCCCGGACCTCATGGGTCAGGCGCGAAACAAAACCACCGCCACCCAGAATGTAGTTCCCCACCAGCATGGTAAAAAAGTCGGGGTCGCTGCGTTTGTAGCCGGGCTGACCCAGCAAAACATGGGCCTGGGCCGAATCAAACGCAATGCGCTGCTCGCTGGCCTGGCTCAGTGGCAGCACCTCGGCAACAGTGGGTAGCGCCGGGCAGGCTGCTGATGTACTCGCAGGAAGTGTCAGTCTGTCCAGCAGCTGCGTTACCAGCACGTCAGCCTGGGCACGCGTCACCGCGCCCACCAGGGTCACCTTGGCACGGCACGGCTGGATCGATTGTCGATAGAGGGCGGCCATGTGCGCCACCTCGATGCGCCGCAAACTGGCCTCATTCGTGTCATAGCCATAAGGGTGCATGCCAAACACGGCCTGGTCGAAGACGCGCTGAGCCTGCGTGGCCGGGCGGGTGTCGGCTTCCTTGATGGCAGCGATCATGGTTTCACGCTCGCGCTGCCAGACGTGTTGTGGAAATGCAGGCTCGGACAGTTGCCGCGCGGCCAGTTGTACGGCGCGATTCAACAAATCAGGGTAAGTCAGTGATCGCAGCGCAAAACTCATGCGGTCGTCGCTGGCATGGCCACCGAAGCTGGCGCCCAGATCGGCCCAGGCTTCGCCCAGCGCATTTTCATCCAGAGCCGCCTCGCCCCGCGACGGATTGGGCAGCACACCCATGCGGCTCAAACTGGCCGTCACGCTGGCCAGTCCGGCCTGCCCCGCCGGATCTCTTCGGCTGCCGGCGTCGAAGTCGAGCTGCATGTCAAGCATCGGGATGCCGTGGCTTTGCACCAGAAAGACCTGGGCACCGTTGGGCTGGGTCCAGCGTTCAATGGCAATCCCGGCCATGGAAACCTGCGTGCAACAAAAACTGCCGGTGACAGTCAACAAAAGGTGAAGGGATATTTTTTTTAAGCTGATCATGGCTTCAATCGGATGCTGTTTTAGTGTCTGCTGCCTGCGGATGCAGTGCGTGGTTTGCCGACCATGCCCGCCGGCTGGGGTAACAACTGGGCCACAGTCAACTGGTCGTCACCAAAGTACTTGCCCGCCACCGCGCGCACTTGTTCGGCCGTGACGGCGCGCAGACCTTCGATCAATCGCTCATGGGCATCAAGCGGCTGGCCCTGGACCCAACTGGTTCCCAACTCACGCGCCTGATTAAAAACCGAATCCAGCTTGTAAACGGCGCTGGCCACCCACTGGGTCTTGACGCGGGCCAGCTCCGTCTCGGACACACCCTCCTTAGCAACACGCGCCACCTGCGCGCGCAGGGCTGCCTCCACCTGTTCCGAAGTTTTGCCCCGGGCTGGCACGCCGGACAATATGAAAAGCTGGGGGCCACGGCCCCACAAGCCGTTGTAGGCGCCAGCGCTGTCAGCGACCCGGTTGTCACCTTGGGTCAAGGCGCGCTCCAGGCGCGCACCGCTGTAACCGTCGAGCACGGCGGCCAGCACCGTCAGCGCCAGCGCGTCGGTTGTCTCCTGTCCCGCCCCAAATGACTGCAGCGAAGGCACCTTGAAGGCCAGTGTCACGGTAGCCTGTTCGGCCGGTGCCTTGAAGGCGATGCGTTTCATACCCGCCTGCACCGGCTCCACGCGCGGTTTGCGCTCGGGCAGCACGCGCGCCGGAATGTTGCCGTAATATTTTTCAGCCAGGCGACGCACCTCGGCCACATCCACATCGCCCGCTACTACCACCGCGGCATTGGCAGGCACATACCAGCGCTGGTAGAAAGAGCGTGCATCCTCGGGCTTCAGCGCCTCAAGGTCGCTCATCCATCCAACAATCGGACGACGGTAGGGTGAGGCCACAAAAACCGCCGCCTTCAAGGCTTCATGCATGAGCGCCTGGGGGTTGTCTTCGGTGCGCAAACGCCGCTCCTCCTTCACCACTTCAAGCTCTTTCCTGAACTCGTCGTCAGACCACTGATTGTTGGCGAATCGGTCGGCCTCCAGTTGCATCACATCCGCCAGCCTGGCGGCGGGAATTTGCTGGTAATACCCGGTGTAATCAAGACTGGTGAAGGCATTCTCCCGGCCACCCAGCGCCGCCACCCGACGCGAAAACTCGCCCACGGGCACGCTGGGTGTGCCCTTGAACATCATGTGTTCCAGCACATGGGCCACGCCAGAGCTGCCATCCACTTCATCCATCGAGCCGGCCCGCACCCACACCATGTGCACCACGGTGGGCGCACGCCGGTCAGGCTTGACGATCAGGCTCATGCCATTGGAAAGGGTGAACTGTTGCGCTTGAATGACGGGTGTCGCCGCCGCGCTGGGGGCCTGGGCGCTGGCCGTTGACAGGCTGGCCCAGGTTAGCCAGACCACACCCAAACGGGCCAAAGCGGAGGGAATTAAAGTAGCTGCGTTGTGTTTCATAGAATGCAGTGATACCACGAACCCAAAAAATGTTCAGTTTCTTCAGAAAAAAACCCCCTGCCCCGCCTGCCCAGGCTTCGGTCCCTGAAGCCGCACACGTGCCGCCGCCGGCAACCCTTGCTCCTGCGGCGCCGTCAAATCCGCAGCCAGCCGCCGAACGCAAGTCCTGGATCGACAAGCTCAAGGCCGGTCTGCGCAAGACCGGCACCAGCATTGCGAGTGTGTTCACCGGCACACAGATTGACGACGCCCTGTACGAAGACCTGGAAACAGCCCTGCTGATGGCCGACACCGGGGTCAAGGCCACCGAGCATCTGCTAAACGACCTGAAACGCCGGGTCAAGGACAACAAGACCACAGACCCGGCCGCGGTCAAGGGTTTGCTTGTGGAGTCCCTCGCCGAGCTGCTGGCGCCATTGCAAAAGTCGCTGGAGATTGGCCGCTTCAAACCCACGGTGATCATGGTTGCCGGCGTCAATGGGGCCGGCAAAACCACCTCGATTGGCAAACTCACCCGGCACCTGGCCGTCAACCAGGCCAGCGTGCTGCTGGCCGCTGCAGACACCTTCCGGGCTGCGGCGCGTGAACAATTGGGCGTGTGGGCTGACCGCACGGCAGTAGACATCATCAGCCAGGAAGGTGGCGATCCGGCCGCGGTCGCCTTTGACGCGGTCAGCGCGGGCAAGGCGCGCGGCCGTGACGTGGTGCTGGTGGACACCGCCGGGCGCCTGCCCACCCAGTTGCACCTGATGCAGGAACTGGTCAAGATCAAACGCGTGATTCAGAAGGCGGGACCGGCACAGGACGGCCATGGCAATGCCCCCGGTGGGGCAGATGCGTCAGCCATTCCACCGCACGAGGTCCTGCTGGTGATTGATGGAAACACCGGTCAAAATGCGCTGGCCCAGGTCAAGGCCTTTGACGATGCCCTGGGACTCACCGGACTGATCGTGACCAAGCTCGACGGCACCGCCAAGGGCGGTGTGCTGGCTGCCATTGCGCGCGAACGCCCCATTCCGGTGTATTTCATCGGGGTCGGTGAACAACTTGAAGACCTGGAAACCTTCAATGCCCGTGAATTTGCCCAGGCGCTATTGACATGAGCACGTCGCTGCTGCCCCATATCCAGCTCGAAACAGCCCCCGAGCCCAGCGCTGCGGTGATCTGGCTGCATGGTCTGGGCGCTGACGGCAATGACTTTGCCGGTCTGGTACCCGAGCTTGACCTGTCTGGCTGCCCCGCCATCCGTTTTATCTTTCCGCACGCGCCTGCCATTCCCGTCACCATCAATGGCGGCTACATCATGCCGGCGTGGTACGACATTCTGGGTGCCAACCTGATCAGCCGCCAGGACGCGGCCGGCATTCACGCCTCGGCACTGGCCATCAATGCGTTGATCGATCGTGAAATCGCCCGGGGCATTCCGGCCAGCCGGATTGTGCTGGCCGGTTTCTCTCAGGGTTGCGCCATGGCGCTGCATACCGGGCTGCGCTTTCACCTAAGGCTGGCCGGCATCATGGCGCTGTCGGGCTATTTGCCGCTGGCTGAGCAGCTGAGCGCTGAACGCGCCAGTGCCAACTTCAACACCCCGATTTTCATGGCGCATGGCAGCCAGGACCCGGTGGTGCTGCCGGCTCGTGGCGAGGCCAGTCGGGACCTGCTCGTCAACATGGGATACCCAGTGCAGTGGCACAGCTACCCCATGCAACACAGCCTGCACCCGCGCGAAGTGGCTGATATTGCTGTTTTTCTCAAGCAGGTACTGCCATCCGAAGTTGTCTGAAAACAACCGACAGGTTCCGGTTTCAGCAAGTTCTACAGACGAGCGCTGAAAAAAGTGAAAATAGCGCTTGCTGTGCTGAAGCGCATGCGCACATGCAGCAACCATTAACCTGAGCTTTCAACAACTTTATGGCAACTAAAAATACAAAAACCATCAAGGAATTTGTCTTTGAGTGGGAGGGCAAGGACCGAAACGGCAAACAGGTCCGGGGTGAAACCCGAGCCGGGGGCGAAAACCAGGTGCAGTCTTCCTTGCGGCGCCAGGGCATCATGCCCCTCAAGATCAAAAAAAGACGCATGAGTGCGGGCAAGGCCATCAAGCCCAAGGACATGGCGATCTTCACGCGCCAATTGGCCACCATGATGAAAGCCGGCGTGCCGCTCCTGCAGGCTTTTGACATTGTCGGCCGCGGCAACCCCAACCCAAGCGTAACCCGACTGCTCAACGACATTCGCAACGACGTTGAAACCGGTACTTCGCTGAGCGTGGCCTTTCGCAAATACCCGCTGTACTTTGACAACCTGTACTGCAATCTGGTCGAAGCCGGTGAAGCCGCGGGTATCCTGGACCAGTTGCTGGACCGGCTGGCGGTGTACATGGAAAAAACCGAGGCCATGAAGTCCAAGATCAAGTCGGCCCTGATGTACCCGATCTCGGTGCTGGTGGTGGCTTTTGTTGTGACCGCCGTGATCATGATTTTTGTGGTGCCGGCGTTCAAGGAGGTGTTTTCCAATTTTGGCGCCGACCTGCCCGGCCCCACCCTGGCTGTGATCGCCATGAGCGAGATCTTTGTCAAATACTGGTGGCTGATTTTTGGCGGCATCGGCGGCGGCATCTATTTCTTTATGCAAGCCTGGCGCCGCAACAAGAAAATGCAGGTCATCATGGACCGCATCATGCTGAAATTGCCGATTTTCGGCGTGCTGGTTGAAAAGTCCTGTATTGCGCGCTGGACGCGCACCCTCTCCACCATGTTCGCCGCCGGTGTACCGCTGGTCGAGGCGCTGGACTCGGTGGGCGGTGCTGCCGGTAACTCGGTGTTCGAGATGGCCACCGTCAAGATCCAGCAGGAAGTCTCTACCGGTACCGCGCTCACTCAGGCCATGACCAATGTCAACCTGTTCCCCTCGATGGTCTTGCAAATGTGCGCGATTGGTGAAGAATCCGGCTCGATCGACCACATGCTGGGCAAGTCAGCCGACTTCTATGAGGCTGAGGTGGACGATATGGTGGCGGGTATCTCCAGCCTGATGGAACCCATCATCATCGTGATTCTGGGCACCGTGATTGGCGGCATTGTGGTGGCCATGTACCTGCCCATCTTCAAGCTCGGCCAGGTGGTTTGATGACCGGCGTAGAAGGTCTGGACGCCAGTCTGCTGGGTCTTTTGGGGCTGCTGGTCGGCAGCTTTCTCAACGTCGTCATTTACCGCTTGCCAGTCATGCTCGAGGCCCAATGGCAGGCCGAATGTGCCGAAATGCAGGGGCACACCTTGCCTGAAAAGGTGCCGTTCAACCTGCTGATGCCTCGTTCGCGCTGTCAAAGCTGCGCTCATCAGTTGGCCTGGTTTGAAAACATTCCGCTGCTGAGTTACCTGGTGTTGCGCGGGCGTTGCCGCCATTGCCAGGCGCGCATCAGCCTGCGTTATCCCGTGGTCGAACTTGCCACAGGGCTGCTGTTCCTGTGGTGTGGCTGGATATGGGGTGCAAGCGCCACCGCGCTGATCTGGTGTGGCTTCTGTGCGGCGCTGGTGGCCTTGGCGCTGATTGACTGGGACACCACCTTGCTGCCGGACGACATCACGCTGCCCTTGCTCTGGGCAGGTCTGGCAGTTGCCGCCCTCAAGCTAGGTCACGTCGGACTGAACGATGCTTTTTGGGGCGCTGCAGCGGGTTACCTGTCGCTCTGGCTAGTGTACTGGGCTTTCAAGCTGGTCACCGGCAAGGAAGGCATGGGCTACGGTGACTTCAAACTATTTGCGGCGCTGGGCGCCTGGTTCGGCTGGCAGGCACTGATCCCCATCATCCTGATGGCGTCGGTGATTGGTGCGATCGTGGGCATCGGCATGAAATTCGCTAAAAACCTGCGCGAAGGCGGCTACGTCCCCTTTGGACCGTTCCTGGCGGGGGCGGGACTGACCGCTTTACTGGCGGGCCCCATTACCATCCTGCGGGCCGTTGGCTTGTAAATCGTGAATACGCCGTTTCATGTTGGCCTGACCGGTGGCATTGGCAGCGGCAAAAGCACTGTGGCGGCGCTGCTGGCGAAATGGGGAGCAGCCATCGTTGACGCCGACGCCATTGCACGGTCGCTCACAGCCCCTGGCGGTCTGGCTATCGCAGCCATCGTGCAGCAATTTGGCCCTGAATTCGTTGGCGCCGATGGCGCCATGGACCGCGACCGCATGCGCGCGCTAGCCTTCAGCGACCCCGAGGCCAAGAAGCGACTTGAAGCCATCATCCACCCAGGCGTAGCAGAAGAAACCCGGCACCAGGCTCTGGCGGCTCAAGATGCGGGTTTTCGCTGTGTGGTGCTTGACCTGCCCTTATTGGTCGAATCCTCGCGTTGGCGCCAAAAAG
>JACCDQ011519012.1_pt1 | contig 10546 bp, 10 predicted proteins | sample 7446031 | NCBI WGS metagenome assembly JACCDQ01 (sample SAMN15323442, study PRJNA562643) | freshwater metagenome | isolation source: river surface water | place: USA:Blue River Watershed | collected 2017-08-17
GGTTGCATTGAGCAGGGTTATCAAAATATGCTTGAATCTGGGTCCTTTGTAGGAAGGAAGTTCCATGATAAAATAGCTTTTTTCCTTGGTATTGAGGATAAGTTTTAGCAACCAAGCCGTAAAAATAGCCATGAAAAAGCCAAGCAAATAAAGACCAAATAGGGCCACGCCTTGTAAGCTAAAAACGCCAAACAGTGTACTTTTTTCGGGTACAACCAAGGCTATCAAAACCGTATAAATAGGTAAACGAGCCGAGCAAGACATCAGGGGCGTAACCATAATCGTAATGAGGCGGTCTTTCCAAGAGCCAATGCTGCGGGTACTCATAATAGCTGGCACAGCACAAGCAACGCCCGAAATGAGGGGTACAACCGATTTGCCATTTAGCCCAAACCTACGCATAAGTTTGTCCATGATAAACATTACCCGTGACATATAGCCCGTTTCTTCGAGCAAGGAAATGAATAAGAACAGAAAGACAATTTGAGGGACAAAAACCACCACACCGCCAATTCCAGCAATAAGGCCGTCGGTAAGTAGGTTGACAAGCTGGCTTTCGGGCAATGTGTTTTTGAGATATTCGGTAAGATTGGCTATACCGTTATCTATCAAATCTTGTGGATACGCCGCCCATGTAAATACTGCTTGGAACATCAAAAACAAAATACCCAAGAAAATAAAATATCCCCAAAAGCGGTGTAAGAAAACCTTATCTAGTCGGTCGGTCCACGTTTTGATAGGTTGGTCATCTACAGGCACTTGGTGCAAACACGCATCTACAATTTCGTTGAGTACGGCATAGCGAGATACCGTTTCTTGGGCTTGAAACTTCTTAGAATTCCACCCATATTTTTCTTGTAATTTATCAAAACCGACCCGTTGCTCAGTCGAAAATTGCTTCAAATTATCATGTTCCGATAGCCACAACAAAGCATGGTAATCGTCGGTTTCGCCATAATTTTCACGGATTTCTTCGACCAATTCTTTGGAATACTCTACTGGCAACGAGTCGTTTGAGTTGAAACGGGTTTCTAAGGTTTTGTTCACCGCCAAACGCAAGCCGTTGAGTCCGATGCCCTTTTTGGCATTTACTTCGGCTATTTCTACGTTGAGTTCTCTTGCCAATTTGACAGAATTGATAACAATACCCGAATTTTCGGCAACATCAATCATATTGAGTGCCAGTACCGTAGGAATACCTAAATCTCTTACTTGGCTAAAAAGCAACAGGTTGCGTTTGAGGTTGGAAGCATCGGCAACCACAATGGCAATATCAGGATAATCGGGGTGTTGTGGATTAGCTAAAATGTTGATAACCACCTGTTCGTCAACAGATTTAGGATAAATGCTGTAGATGCCGGGTAAATCCAAGATTTCGGCTTGAACACCTTTGTCTAAGTTCCATTTACCAATCAATTTATCCATCGTTACGCCGGGGAAGTTTCCCGTTTTTTGGCGTAACCCTGTCAGGCTATTAAATAAAGAGGATTTCCCAGCGTTGGGATTTCCAATCAATGCTATTTTGGGTGAATTCTTCAAGGCTTTTACATTTTTAAGGCTTTATGACTTTTGAAATAGCAAAAGTGTATGCCCTTTATCAAGCAACAAATTAAGCAATTATCATGGTTGATGCTTCTTCTTTGCGCATCGATAAAACATATCCTGAGACTTTTACAGCGATGGGGTCGCCGAAAGGAGCTATGTGCGTCATAGTCACTTGCGTACCTGGCAGGCAGCCCATTTCTAGGAGTTTTAGCGATAAAAGTTCGTCGCTGAATCCTACAATAACGCCTCGCTCACCAATTTTTAAATCTGCTACGGTCTTCATGCTGTTTTTGAGTGTTTTCGGAAAAGATAAGGCCTAAGCAATTGACCACTTCGAGTACATATTGTACGTAATTGCCTCTGATTGGCTACTTTATTTAGACTTATTCAAAACAAGTGCAAATAAACAAAGAGTTCCTTGTTTAAGAAAATATTTGCCCTGCTTTCGTAGTTTTTTTATTTGTAAAGATGACATTAATCATTTCTCAACTAAAGAAAAGGCTGTCTATTTGCTAAGAAAAAATACTTTCAAAGAATGTACTCAAAATATTAACGATATTTTGAGTTTACCGTTTGTTTGTGTCGTAACTTTGCCGAAAAATTTTGAAAAAAAGGGTTGAGTATGCCAACAAAAAGCATAAACGATCATTTATAAGAGTATAAAAAACGCATGATAATTCGAGAGATTAAAGCTTTGATAGACAAAGAAATACGTTTGGAATTACGCCAAAAGTATGCTATCAATGGTATGTTGCTCTACATTGTTAGTACGGTTTATGTCTGCTATTTATCATTTCGCCTCAAGACCAATCACATAGATAACATCACTTGGAACACCTTGTTTTGGATTATTATACTGTTTACGGCCGTCAATGCTATAGCCAAAAGCTTTACGCAAGAAAGGTACGGGCGTTTGCTGTATTATTATACCTTGGCAAGCCCTGTGGGGATTATTTTATCGAAAATTGTGTATAACACACTCCTGATGCTCCTGCTTTCGTTGGTAGGTTTTGGGGTGTATGCCTTGGTCATGGGCAATCCCGTGGGCGATGTGGGCTTGTATTTGTTGGCTTTGGTACTAGGAGCTATTGGCTTTGCCAGTACACTTACCATGATTGCAGGCATTGCTTCTAAGGCAGAAAATAGTGCTACGCTCATGGCTATTTTGAGCTTTCCTATCATCATTCCGATGCTATTGATGTTGATAAAAGTATCAAAAAATGCAATGGATGGGCTCGACAGGGGGCAAAGCAGCGACGAAATCATGATGCTTTTGGCCATGGATGCCATTGTGCTGGTGCTCTCGGTGATTTTGTTTCCGTTTTTGTGGAAAAGCTAGGATAGACACAGAAGGTAGCATCAAAGAAAATTGTGAATTATGAATGAATGTTTTGATTTTCAAAAACTTACAGTTTTTAATTAAATAAAATATAAGTATTCTGAATATAAAAATCTTAACTCATTCACAACTCCATTACTTACATTAAATGATTAAAGATTATAAGTTATGAAACAACACTGGTATAAAGTATTAGCTGTCTTACTACTCACGTATGTGTTGAGTTGGGGCTTTTTGGGTAGAATCCCAAGGCAACCGATTTTGCATGAAACAGCGAGAAATCTTTATTTTCATGTACCCATGTGGTTTGCTATGTTTGTGATGCTTGCGGTTTCGGTGTGGAACTCCATCAAATACCTACGAAATCCATTGGAAAGCACCGACGACAAAGCTGCTGCCTATGCCTACACAGGCATTTTGTTTGGCGTGGTGGGTTGTGCCACGGGTAGTATTTGGGCTCGTTATACATGGGGCGATTGGTGGACCAACGACGTAAAACTCAATGGTGCTGCTATTGGCCTGCTTATTTATTTTGCTTATGCTGTACTCAGAGGGTCTTTTGAAGACGAACAGCAAAAAGCCCGTATTTCGGCCATTTATAATATTTTTGCTATTGCCTTATTGATTCCTTTGTTGATTATTTTACCCCGCATGAACGACTCCTTGCACCCCGGCAACGGAGGCAATCCAGGCTTCAAGCCGATGGATACCCAAGGTACTATGCGGATGGTGTTTTATCCGGCCGTTATCGGATGGATTTGTTTGGGCTATTGGATTACCAATTTGCGTTTGCGTATTCGTCAGGTCGAGCGAGGCATCAACTGATGTTTGCTTTGCGATTTTTCTTTTATTGTACATATCATTTTTTTAAGATGAAAAAGCTTTTGTTGTTATTCGTATTACTCCTTTCTTCGGTGCTGACTTTCGCCCAAGATAACGCCACAGGTGAGCCTGAAATGGCAGATAAACTTTACGCAGACGGACGCATCTATGTGGTGGTTGCGGTGGTTTTGACGATTTTTGTAGGCATTGTCGTGTATCTTATTTCTTTAGATAAAAAAATAGCAAAGCTCGAAAAAGCCTTGAAAAAAGATTAAAAAAAGCTTATTTATCAGCGTCATAAGGCAAACTTTTAGCAGTTATTTTTTAGCCATTGGCTGTAAATAAAATCTAAGTTTCAGTGCATAATTTTACATAAGAACCATGAAAAAAACACACATCTTAGGACTCATCATCATTGCGATAGCAGTGGTTATTTTGGTTTCTACAGGTACTGATGCCAGTACTTATGTTGATTTTAGTGTTGCCGAAAATATGGCAAAAGAAGGAAATACCGACAAGGTTCATGTAGTAGGAAAATTAAAAAAAGATGCTACAGGTGGCATTGTGGGAATGAACTACAATCCCGCTTTAGATGCCAATTATTTAGAATTTACCTTGGTCGATAACAAAGGACGTGAACAAAAAGTTGTGTACGATGCTCCCAAACCACAAGACATGGATCGCTCTGAGCAAGTGGTAATTATTGGGAATATGCAAGGGCAAGTGTTCAAATGCGAAAGTATTTTATTGAAATGTCCGTCGAAATACCAAGATGGAAAAGTAGAGTTTAAAGAAGTACAAAAGCCCGTAGCGAAATTGTAAAAGGGCAAACGGGCGAAATAACAATGTGCCCAATGCTCGTTATTATTTCGCCTTGTTTTTATCTAAACAAACCACGATGTTACATACAACTATTGGTAATTTGGGTCATTTGTGCATTATCGTTTCGTTTGTGACGGCGATAGTAGCGACGTTTGGCTATTGGAAATCATTGCAGGCTTCTCAACTCAACGATGAGGAGCAATGGAAAAAATTGGCACGCTATGCTTTTTTTGTGCATGGTGCATCGGTGATTGGGGTCATAGCAAGCCTATATACCATCATTTATAACCATTATTTTGAGTATCAATACGCTTGGTCGCATTCGTCTAAGGCGTTGCCCGTGTATTATATTGTATCATGTTTTTGGGAAGGACAAGAGGGCAGTTTCTTGCTTTGGATTTTCTGGCACGCTTTACTAGGGCTTATCCTCATCAAAACAAATAAAAGCTGGGAATCGCCTTTGATGGTGATTTTTGCGGCGGTTCAGGCATTTTTATGCTCCATGATTCTGGGTGTTGTGTTGCCAGGTATCGAACTCAAAATTGGCTCTTCTCCGTTCTTATTGATGCGTGAAGCCATGCCCGATTTGCCCGTTTGGAAGATGAACCCCAACTTTGTTCCCGAAGATGGCCGTGGCTTGAATCCTTTGTTGCAAAACTACTGGATGGTGATTCACCCGCCTACCTTGTTTTTGGGTTTTGCTACTACGCTCATTCCTTTTGCTTATGCTATCGCTGGTTTATGGCGTGGCGAGTTCAAATCGTGGATTCGTCCTGCCTTGCCTTGGTCGTTGTTTTCGGCGGCTGTGCTAGGTATTGGTATCATCATGGGAGGCTATTGGGCGTATGAAACACTCAACTTTGGCGGGTACTGGAACTGGGACCCTGTAGAAAATGCTTCTTTTGTGCCTTGGTTGGTCTTGGTGGGGGCTATCCACTGCATGATTATTTATAAAACCAATGAGTCGGCTTTGCGTATTTCGTTTATTTTGGTCATCGCTACGTTTGTGTTGGTCTTGTATTCTACCTTCCTCAATCGTAGTGGCGTTCTTGGCGAAGCTTCGGTTCACTCTTTTACCGACCTCGGACTTTCGGGACAATTACTCTTGTATCTTTTCTTCTTCCTGATTGTCGCCGTCGTATTATTAATGATTCGTTGGAAAAAAATTCCTACAACCGAGCAAGAAGTTTCTACTTACAGCCGAGAATTTTGGATTTTTATGGGTGCTACTACGCTTTGCTTGTCGTCGTTCCAAATCATTGCGGCCACTTCTTTGCCTGTGTATAACAAAATAGTAGAAGCCCTTGGCTTTGTATCGAAACTAGCACCGCCTGCCGATGCCCCTGCGTATTATAGCAAGTTTCAGTTGTGGTTTGCGGTAGCAATCGCTGTTTTTTCAGGAACGGGACAATTTTTTTGGTGGAAAAAAATCAAGAAAGAAAACCTTTCTCAATACCTTCTCACGCCAGCGTTGGTGGCTTTGATACTGACTTTTGTTGGCGTTTTTGCCACAACAAAATTACAAATAGGCAATTTCTTTGAGCAACCAACGTACATCGTCTTGCTTTTCGCTACGGTATTTTCCTTGTTTACCAATGGCAGTATTTTGCTGAGTATCTTGAAAGGAAATTATCGTTTGTCTGGCGGTGCTATTACGCATATTGGTGTGGCGATGATGCTTTTGGGTATTTTGTTTTCGTCGGGTTATTCTAAAGTTGTTTCACTCAATACCAGTGGTTTTGCCATTTCTAACAAAGACGAAGCTTTTACAAAAGACAACGATAAAGAAAACAAAGAAAACGTAGTGCTATGGCTCAATACGCCGCTTCCTATGGGCGACTATACCCTTACTTACAAAGGTGTACGCCTTGAAGGACGTGAGCTGCCCGAATACCTAAAACCTTCGCAGGTAGAGCTAGTCGAAAATGACTTTCATGCAGTGGCTCTCGAAGATATTGTACAAACGGGTAAAAAGTATTACAGCAAAGGCGATACCTTGCCTATTTTTCCAGAAAATAAATTCTACGAAATAGATTTTAGAGATAAAACAGGCAAAATCACGACGTTGTATCCTCGTTTTCAGATTAATAAAAAAATGGGTAATGCCGCTTCGCCTGCCCTCAAGCACAATGCCTTGGGCGATTTATATACTTACGTGGCATTAGCTCCTAATTTGGAAGAAAGAGAATGGAGTAAAACCGAAAACTTTACGGTGGCGGTAAAAGATACTTTTTTCTTAAACGATTTTGTAGCGGTACTAGACGAAGTAAAAACCATCAGCAATTTTGAAGGACAAGCCTTGCAATCGACCGATGCGGCTGTACAGGCTAAAATTTTGATTGTGGGCAAAGACTTTCAGCCTCATCCGATTTACCCTGTGTTTGCTATCAAAGATGGCATGGTAGCGATGCCGCCTGTAGAAAACGAAGAAGTAGGCGTAAGAGCCAGGTTTGCCAATATCGACCCTCAAACGGGTAAATTTACTTTTGCTATCAATACAACGCAACGAGATTTTATTGTGCTGAAAGCCATCGAAAAGCCACTTATCAATGTGTTGTGGATAGGTACGCTGGTACTAACCTTGGGCTTCATTATTGCCATTATTCGCCGTTATAGAGAGTTTAAATTGATGAGAGATAAAGGACTCTAAGTATAAATGCTGAATTATGAGTGCTGGGTTTTGAATATAAAATATTGATTTTTAGTGATTTATATTCAGTTTTGCACGATTATTTAAACAGATACTTTTTTTATTTCGGAATCATTTTAGAATAATGTTAAAAATAGCGTTTGAATCCGATACAAAGTTAAATACGAGTTTCACATTAATGTATGCAATAACTTATGAGTAAAAAGGAAATACTCTTACTTTCGGCCGCTATCGGTTTTGTGATTATCTGGATATTGGATTTACGAGCAGGTACGCCTCCAGAAATTAATACCTTTTGGACTCGCATTTTTTATCATTATAGTTGGCTCATGATGGCTGTAGGATGTTTGTTTTACTTTCAATATGTTAAACAAATTCGATTGAAAAAAGAAGAACAACAAGAGCCTCAACAGCCTGTTATAGAAGAAAAAGACCAGAAAAAAGCAGCCAGAAAAGCTTTGTTGAAAGGTAAAAAATAGCCTTGCCTTATGCCATTGAGCAAGGGCGAAGCAGCTAAAACACTAGATTTTGTCAAGAAATAATATAATTTTACCTCAGAGCGATTTGATAAATCGCTCTTTCTTTTTGATATTTGACCGAAATTTTGCAATTTAAAGGAAAGAACAAAACAATTTTGGTGGTTTGCTTTCTAACCTAAATTGAAAACAACATTCGATGGACTCCCAACAAGCCTTAGGAATTATCTTATCAATGGTCTTTTCCGCCTTTTTTTCAGGTGTAGAAATGGCCTTTGTTTCTGCCAATAAGCTCTATTTTGAGCTACAAGCCAAGCAAGGAGTAATATCGGGGCAAATTATTTCCCGATTTCTCAAAAACCCTTCTAAGTTTATCGGTACAATGCTCATCGGCAACACACTGTCGCTGGTGGCGTATGGTATATTTATGGAAGGCTCGCTGCATGAGCAAATAGAGCATTATTTCCCTGTTTTAGGAACAGGCATTGTACCCGGCATTTTTGCCTCGATTATTGGTACGGTTATTATTTTAGGTACGTCGGAGTTTACGCCTAAAAGTATATTTTTGCTCAATCCCGACGGCTTTTTGGAAGTGCTTGCCATTCCGATTTGGATAATATATACACTGATGTCGCCTTTTGCTACGGCGATTGTAGGGCTTTCCGATTGGTTTATCAAAAATGTACTCCGACTAGAATACTCAGAGGAAAAGCCTGCTTTTGGCTTAACCGACCTCAACCATTACCTTCAAAATCTCAACCGCAAGGTTTCTACCGAAGAAGAAGCCGAAGTAGATACAAAGATTTTCAATAATGCCCTCGAATTTAAACAAGTAAGGGTGCGTGACTGCATGATTCCTCGTACCGAAATTGTGGCGCTTGATGTGGAAGGTGGCATCGAAGAACTCAAGAAAACGTTTGTAGAAAGTGGGCATTCTAAGGTATTGGTTTACAAAGAGTCTTTAGAAGACGTGCTAGGCTATTGTCATTCGTTGGCGTTGTTTAAGAAGCCAAAAGATATTCAAAGCATTCTTACGCCCATTCCGATTGTGCCAGAAGCCATGCCTGCCAAAGACTTGATGTTGCGTTTTTCTAAAGAAAGAAAATCGTTGGCATTAGTAGTAGATGAATTTGGAAGTACTTCGGGTTTGGTGAGCATGGAAGATGTAATGGAACAAATCTTTGGCGACATCGAAGACGAATACGACGACAACGAAGATTTGATTGAAAAGCGTTTAGAAGAAAAAGTATATTTGTTATCGGCACGGTTAGAAATTGATTATTTGAACGATAAATATGCGTGGAATTTACCCGAAGGCGATTACGATACCTTGGGCGGCATGATTATCAGCATCAACGAAGATATACCAGAAGAAAACGAAGCGATTGAGCTTCATCCCTTTCATTTTCAGGTAATTAAAAAAATGGATGCCCGCATTGATACCGTCAAACTGACCATCGTAGGCGACATAGAACAGAAAGTAGAAAGCTATTCGATGAAGCATTAGGATGTTTAGCATAAAAAAGGAGGTCAAATGTTTTGACCTCCTTTTTTATGCCCCCCCCTTGTTGTTCCAAGTTTACTAACTTGGAACAAACCATAAAATGCAGTCTCCGACTGCAAAACGAGTCAAAATCAAGTTCTATCAACATACTACTACAATGGGATTTGCCTATGAAATAAATAACCCAAGAGGAACTTACTTTATCACTTTTGCGACTGTTCAATGGGTTGATGCTTTTACGAGAAAGCGTTATGTTGATATTCTTTTAGAAAGTATAAAGTATTGTCAAAAAGAAAAAGGGTTAAGGATTCATGCTTGGTGTATTATGTCTAATGATGTTCATTTGATTGCTTCAACGCATCACCCAAAACCTACTTTATCCGATATTTTGCGAGACCTTAAAAAGTTTACTTCTAATAAAATCTTAGAAGCTATCCAGGATGAACGAGCAATAGAAGGTAGAAGAGGTTGGATGTTATGGTTATTTAAAAGTGCTGGCGAGCGTAATCCAAACAATACATTTTTCCAATTCTGGCGACAAGACTATGCTGTACCCCATTTTTTGGACAGGTTTTATAAGTGAAAACTTATTAACTTTATCTTAAAATAATACAATCATGGCAAAACGAATTCGTCGTAATTTTGATGACAGTTTCAAGATCAAAATCGTTTTAGAATCTCTAACAGAGAAAAAAACATTAGCACACCTTACCTTTCATCACTTACAGCTTTCTCTAGTTCTTTAATTTTTTGTAGTTCGTTTTGTTCCATATTAAATGAACTTAATTTTAGTATATTTTAAAAATCTAACAGATAATACATTTATCTTAGGCAAGTTAAGATTTTTCTATCAAAATGCTTATATTTTTTGATAATGAATAACTTGAGTGCAGGAGTAAATATTGAAAATGCAAGAGCTAATAATATCAAAGCAAATGCCAATAGCATATTATCTGATTTGTTATATTAGGGTACATTGAGTAATAATTGATATTTTTTAGGCTTAAAAACGTTTTGAATGAGTTCAAAGATGTTTTCTAAGAAAAGTACAAAACTTGCCAAGTAATTTTGCCATATCACCTGCTATCCCAAGCGACCACAAAAAACGATTTTTGCACAAAAGTCAAACAACAGATATCTTTATATTTGAAAGTAAATTATTTTTTCAATTTACTAATAATCAATAAGTTAAAAAGATATTGTAGGAGGTTTAAGAACTTGAAACAGCGAGGGAGATGCACAAACAATATTCTTTTTCTACTACAGAAGTTTTGTTTCTAACGAAATGCCAAGTCCTTCTAATTCCTAGACCTCCCTACAGCTTTATATCAATGCTTAAACTTTTTATAAGCGTCGGCTAATCTTTGGTCATATTGATTTTTCTTATA
>JACCDQ010966423.1_pt1 | contig 10545 bp, 7 predicted proteins | sample 7446031 | NCBI WGS metagenome assembly JACCDQ01 (sample SAMN15323442, study PRJNA562643) | freshwater metagenome | isolation source: river surface water | place: USA:Blue River Watershed | collected 2017-08-17
GTCATCTTGTTTGCCATCACCGCAAAAGATAATTTTAGAGTTTTTACCAACACGCGTAGCAACAGAATTTAGTTCTTCCCATGACATATTTTGAATTTCATCTACAATAATAATACTGTTGTCAAATGTATCACCTCGAACAAAACTAGTAGAAATAAATTCAATCTTACCCATATCCTTTAGCTTTTCATAACTATCTTTCTTTCCAGTCAATTTAGAAAAGATTCCATGATATGGCATTTCAAACATTGCCATTTTTTCATTAGCATCTCCTGGTAAATGTCCTTGATCACGCGCTTGTACACTAGATCTTACAATCACTAGTTTATGGATTTCTGGAATTTCAGGATTTAGTACATCTAAAATAGCATTGTATGCTGCTAGAGTGGTTTTACCAGATCCCGCAGAACCGTAAAGAACATATCCAGTCGCAGCATCTGATTCCCAAGCATCAAAGAAATCTGCTTGAGTATCTGTCAATGGTTCTAGTTGTTTAATATCTTGATATCTAACGACTCGTTGTTTTGCTATAGTATCGTTGATACTTATTACATTCATTAAACCAGTTTGTTTTTCTAACCTTTTTTGTTGGCGACTAAGTCTTTTTGCTTGTCTTTGGGTTTCAACATCCATAAAATCGTCTACCTTATGCATACGACGTGCGTTAATATAATGTGTTTTATAAGTAGACTTTTTTGATTGAGTCATGAATGATTCCTTAGTTTAGTTAGCAAAAAAGGTTATACTAGTCGAAACCAGTATAACCTTGGGAATTGAAAAGTAATAAGTATTTTTCATTTAATTATTTAAATAGACAAAACATTATAGGACAAGAATGATTAAAAATGACCATGAATATTTAGAATTGGCTATGAAGTCATATGATAATCCTGCATGCATAACAATGGATGAATTTATGTTGGATTTAAATCAATATATCAATATAAAGAAATCATGTAGAAAATATATAGCGGATAATAGTGTCCTTAGAAAGTTAGTCAATCAGGTTGTTATATATTACAATTGTTTTGGTCAATCTGGAACTAAACTTCTCCTTTATAAAGTTCATGAAGATGATATCTTATCTATTCTAATTCCAATTATAATGTATTTGGGAAGAACTGATATGTCTATTGAAATTAAAAATATCTCATTAAATATTAACACTATACAACAGTTATCTAAGCTCTAATATGTCACATATTAATCGTTCATCGTTCGTTAAGTCTATTTTAACACAAAATCATGTCGAACATGATTTCAATACATCATTATTAAAATCAACATTATTAGAGTCAAATCTTAATGTAACACTAGTTACAAAATTGGCAGTTATGATGATGATTTTTGAAAATAGTACTGGATCTATTGAAGATAAGATTAAACATATTTCCGAGTCATTTGAAAAAGTTTTATCAATTATATGTGAGCATAAATTAATATTGCCCGAAGAAGAATGCATTATTGAAAAAATTTTAAAAGATATACAAGAAGAAGGAGAAGTTAGTGCTCCTACAAATTCTGTTTCAGGCATAGAGCCAACAACACCACGGATTAGTCCTAGAAAAAATAAAAAGACGGAAGAGGACGACAATGGCATTTTTAGAGATTAAAGTACCAAAAAAGAAATTTGTCGATATTGATTTGTCTTTGAATAAGCATCCAGTTACTAATGATGTTTCCAAAAAGACGAATGAAAATGCTATTATTTCATCCATTAAAAATTTAGTTTTAACTAAAATTTATGGTAGGCCATTTCATCCAGAATTATCTTCACAAGTACACAGTATTCTATTTGAACCATTAACAAGTAGTTCACTAGAAACACTTAAGAAAACTATATATTACGTCATAACCAATTTTGAACCGAGGGTAGAAGTATTACTAATAGATGCTAATCCATCTTATGATGAAAGTACTATTAATATTACTCTGGTATTTCGTATAATTGGTATAGAAGACACAATTACAACTCAATTCTTCTTGAAACGGTCACTATAATGACAACAAATTTACGTATAGCAGAACTAGATTTTGATCAAATAAAGTCAAATCTTAAAACATTTCTAAGAAATAAGCCCGAATTCACTGATTATGATTTTGAGGGTTCTGGATTATCTGTATTGGTGGATTTATTAGCATATAACACACACTATAATGCAGTGATTGGTAATATGCTAGCACAAGAAATGTTTTTAGACACTGCAGTTAAAAGACAAAGCTTAGGTCTAATTGCAAAAAGACTTGGTTATACACCATACAGCAAAGTATCACCTCGAGCTAAAGTTAGAATGGAAGTATTTCCTGTCGGCAATCCTAATACGCTCACTATTGGTAAAGGTGCTAAGTTTACATCTAAACTTAACTTCAATACTATTGCAAATTTTGTTACACTAAATGCATATACAGTCAATAGGAATGACACCGGCAAATATATTTTTGACTCTATAGATCTATATGAAGGATCTAATGACATTTTTAGATATGTTGTCACTGGAGATTTGAATCAACGTTTTGAAATACCGTCAAAAAACGTTGATATTTCTACATTACGTGTATATGTGCAAACATCTATAAACAATACACAAACAACAGAATGGATTAGATTTGATAATATAGTTGATATCAATTCAACAACGAATGCATATTTTATAAAATACAACGAAATTGGAAATTATGAAGTTTATTTTGGTGATGGAATTTTAGGAAAAAGCATTGTTACAGGTAATGTTATAAAGCTTGACTATATTTCTACTAATGGCTCAATTTCAAACGGCGCGTCTAAATTTACATTTAGTGATACTGTAGAAGGCAATACTAACGTTTTATTGGAAACAGTTATGGCTGCCTATGGTGGAGCTGAAGAAGAATCTATTGAATCTATTCGTATCAATGCTCAAAATTCTATAATGTCGCAAAATCGAGCAGTGACTGCATCTGATTATATTGCTGAGATTAATAAGATTTTTCCAAATGATAGCGTCGCTGTATATGGTGGTGAAACATTAACACATCCAATTTATGGAAAAGTTTTTATAAGTATCAAACAATCTGGAACTACAGATTTATTGACATTACAACAAAAACAAAATTTACTTAATCTACTTAAAAAGAAAACAGTATTATCAATTATTCATGAATTTGTTGATCCTGAATACATTTACATTAGCGTAGATTCACAAGTTAATTATAATTCATTGATAACACAGAACTCTTCTGATACCATTAAAACTGCTATCTTGTCTAATATAATGACGTTTGCTGATACAAATTTGAATAAGTTTGACTCTACATTCGAATACTCTAAGTTTATAGCTGAAATTGATAATACTGATGATACGATTATCAATAATGAAACGCTTATATACCTAAAGAAAAGAAATAATATCATCTTAGGTATTGGGTCAGATTATTCATTTAGTTTTTATACCGAATTAGAAGAATCTAATTCTAAAGTTGATTCCGTTACATCTAATGCATTTAGAATTTCACAATTACCAGATGTTGAATGTCGACTAATTGATGTTGATGGTATAATGAAAGTTTATTATTTGGTAAATGGAATTAGAGTATTTTATGTTGAAAACGTTGGCACGATTAACTATTTGAATGGATATATAGATCTAAATTTGAATATTATTGAATGTTTAGATGGATTTTTAGAAATCACTGTTAATCCATGTAATAGAATGATTACACCTGGACGCAATAATATCTTAATTTTAGACGAAAGCAATGTTAACATTAGAATGGTAGCAAACTAAATGATAACGTCTAAACACTTAATAGAAACGCAAATTCCTTATCATATTAGGGAATCTAATCCACTCTTTACAAAGTTTTTAGAATATTATTATGAATTTCTTGAAGAATCTAAAATAAATTCTATTATACAAGATATATTGTCTTATGGTAATGCTGACCTTGCAGAAGAATATTTTCTTAAAAATCTATTCGAAGAACTAAAGATTTTACCTTCGGACATTTCTGTAAATAGACGTCTAATCGCTAAACACATTTATGATTTATATCGGTCTAAAGGAACAGAAACTGGATTAAAGTTATTACTCAAAGTTGTAACTAATATAGATGCTAATTTAAATTCGCCATATGATAATGTTTTAAGAGCATCCAATGGTGTATGGTCACAAGAAAACTTTGTTACTGTTAAAATAAAATCAGGTGAATTGCCGTCTAGTCTTGAAAAGTTAATACTAATTCAAGATAATATTGAGTACACACTATCAACTACGCGATATGAAATAACTACTGAGTCTAGTATTAGATTTTATTATACAACAGCTATTCCTATTAGTCCTATTGCTGGTAATACAGTATACATTAACATAGATAATTATGCTGTATTTGTTGGGATAGTTGAACTTTCGCCACATAAAATAGTAGTTCAATCAGGTGGAAAAGGTTGGCAAGTAGGTCAAATTATTGTTTTCCCTGGAAATGGAAAAGATACTATAGCAAAAGTATCTAAAATAGATTCTAATGGTTCAGCATTACGTTTTGATATTATTCAATATGGATTTGGACATTCAGAAAATGCTATGTTGGAAATTTCTCCATATGGCGCTAGACCATTAAACGCTAGATATACTATAGACATAGAAACTACTGCTCCTAACGTTAGAACACATACACTAAAAATTTATGACGGTATTATAGGAGCTAGTGAAAAAATATCCGGCACACAAATAGGTTTTAACAATACGTCATACTATTTGTCAGATTATAACATGTATGATTACAATGGTAATATTGTTATAAATGTTGAAAATACCGTTAGTCAGCAAACAGATAATGCTAATATTACTATTGAAGAATGGTTAGAATCTAAAGCAATTCTTATATTGACATTTAATAATTTTGCAAAAATGCCTGGAAAATGGCTTAATGACAACGGTCAATTAAGCAATGAATTTGCTGTATTACAAGATAATAAGTATTATCAAATTAATTCATATGAAATAGAAAGTTATGCAAATCCGACGTCATATAAACAGATTGCACAATTAGTACATCCTGCAGGTACCGTAATGTATACTAGACATATTATTGATCAAGTATTACAAGATCCAATATCAATTACAACAGAAGTAACACTATGATTGACAACTTAACAGCAACTGGTAAATTATCAATAACATTATTGGATCAGTTTAATAATGTAAAAGAAACTAGACATATCAATAACATTGTCGTTCTTACGGGTAAAGAATGGATTGTTAACCGTATGTATAATGGCTCATCAACTACAATGAGTCACATGGCTGTTGGTAGTTCAAGTAATAATTTATCAATGGATAATACACGATTATCCGTAGAACTAGGTAGAACTTCAGTCACCGCATCAAAACTAAGTAATGTAATTACATACAGTTCAACATTTAGTCCAGGTGTTGGTACAGGTATTTTAGTTGAGGCAGGTATTTTTAATTCTGCCACTGCAAACGCTGGAACTATGTTGGCGCGTACAGTATTTTCGGCAATAAATAAATTAGCAGCCGATACGTTATTGGTAGAATGGAAAATAACAATAAACTAATATGTCCACACTTAGACCAGAGTTTGATAGTAGTCTTGTCAATAAAAGTATAAACGATATTTTTTATCGTAGATCTAACTTTTACTATTTTTTAGGTAAAGTTAATAATTGGCAAGGATCCGTACCTGCGGAAATTCCTAATACATATCAAGATGATACATTAATTAGAGATAATATTTTATATATGAAGCGTGTATCTCCAAATGATGCATCTATTGTTGTGAAAAAATATGTATGGACATCCAAAGTATGGGATCAATGGGATCATACTCAAGATATGTTTGATAAAGAATTTTATTGTATTAATAGCGAATTTAATGTTTATAAATGTTTGAATAACAATAATAGTAGTGTTTCTATAGTAGAACCTACTGGAACATCATTAGGGATTACTTCTACATCAGATGGTTATACATGGAAGTATTTGTATAATATACCATCATTTAAACGCACTAAATTTATAGATAATAATTATCTTCCAGTACAAAAAGCATTAACTGATACTTTTTATAGTAAAGGTGCCGTAAGTCAAGTAATGGTAAACAACGGTGGTACTGGATATACGTCTAATCCACAAACAACTATTGTTGCTACAGGTGGAACTACTGGCGATACGGCTATTCTTATTCCAACTATCAATAGTAATGGAGAAATTGTTAAAGTAACTATTGCTAGAGCTGGTACTAATTATACAACTGCACCTGTATTATCAGTTAATCAGGTTGGTTCATCAGGCACAGGTAAATATGGAAATACTACTGCTAAATTAAAAGCAATTATTTATAATGGTTCAGTAGTAAATGTTACAATAGAAGATCCAGGCATTAATTATCCAAGAGATATTTCAACACAAATTACAGTTACTGGAGACGGCATCGGTGCATCATTTGTTCCTGTTATCTATAATGGCGTTATTTTAGACGTTATTGTCGATAATCCTGGATATGGCTATTCGACAATAACTTTAAGTGTAAGTGGAACAGGTGCTGGTGCATCATTGACCGCAGTTTTGGCACAATCAGATTTTATTTCTGATCAGTCATATGTCGAACAATCTGCTGTTCAAGGTGCAATTTATGCAATTAAGATTACAGAACAAGGTAATAATTATTCAAACAACACTATAGTTACTATTACTGGAGATGGTACTGGAGCTACAGCAGCACCTATTATACAAGATGGTAAAGTTTCATATATTTATCTAACATCGTATGGATCTGGATATACGTATGCAAACATTACTATAACTGATAGCACTAGAGCAATACAACAAAGTAACATTAATGCTGTGGCTTATGCAATATTGCCACCAGTAAAAGGTCATGGTTATGATGTCGTCAAAGAATTGTATGCTGATACTATGTGCATTTATACAATCATACGTGATGATATGGAATTAAATCTTTTAAGTCAAGATTATAGACAATATGGATTATTAAAAGATCCGCTAGATATTGAAACAAATAGAAAAATAAATAATTCTTCTGCTTTAATAGCATTCACAATATCATTAGATTCTACGACTAATATTGAAATTGATTCTATTCTTTTAAATAACAATACTAGATATAGAGTAATAAGTAAAACATCAACTACTGTATTAGTCCAACAAAATAGCTCTATATTTAAAATGCCGCAAGGCGTTTTAATATCAGAATCTAATCCAACAAATACATGGACAATTAGAAATGTAGTTTTTAATAGTTCAGCAAACAAATACTCTGGTGATTTGTTATATACATCTAATACAGATCCTTTAATACCATCAGAACAACAATCGATCGTTGTTCGTTCATTCATAAAGCTTTAAAAGTATGAAAAGTTATAACGTTGCTCCATATTATGACGATTTTGCGGTTGATAGTGGTTTTCACCAAATGTTGTTTAAACCCGGATATGCTGTGCAGGCTAGAGAGCTTACACAGTTACAAACTATCTTACGCGATCAAATAGAAAAATTTGGCAATCATATTTTTTCTCATGGATCGGTTGTTATTCCGGGAAATTCCATCGGAGAACTTGGGGTACCATATATAAAATTGGCTTCAGATATTACTAATATTAGTGATTTTGAAGGTAATATTATTGTTGGTGGAACTTCTAATATTAAAGCATTAGTTCGTAAAGCTATTAAGAAAACAGATACCGAGCCAGCGACATTATATCTAAGTTATTTGACTGGTAATTCTAGCGGTGATGTTACTCTACAGGATAATGAACTAATTACTGTAGTATCAAATCCATATATTACTGCTACAACATCAGCAAGTAATTCTACTGGTTTAGGATCATTAGCTATTATTAATGCCGGCGTATATTACATTAATGGATCTTTTGTATATGTAGATCCACAAAGTATTGTTATATCAAAATATACAACGCAGCCAACATGTAGAGTTTTGTTAAAAATTAATGAATCTATTATTGATTCTGCCGATGATGAATCACTATTAGATCCTGCACAAGGTAGTTATAATTATGCTGCACCTGGTGCTGATCGTTTACGTATTAAATTAGAACTTGTAACACTAGCATTAACTGATGCTGTTACATCTGATTATGTTGAGATCATGCGTTATGATAATGGTGTATTATTAGAGCATGTTAGAGTATCAAAATATTCAGAATTAGAAAAATCATTAGCTCGTAGAACATTTGATGAATCCGGTAATTATGTTGTTACAGGTTTAAAAACATCGATTAGAGAACATCTAAAAGATACTACATATGGATATGCGATTAATGGTGGTTTGGATATTAATGGATCTAGGTCTAATTATGTTGCTTCTGTAAGTGCCGGTAAAGTTTATATCGGTGGTTTTGAAACCGAAAAGATTGCAACAACAAATATTGTTTTACCAAAAGCACGTACAGATGATCATGTAAAAAATAAATCATTAGATATTAGGCCAACATATGGTCAATATATTATTGTATCAGATTTTAATGGAACTTTTAGTACGTATAATAGACAATCAATTTCATTATGGAATGATAATGATGCATCCAATGGATCAGCAACACAAATAGGTACAGCATCAATTCTTGGTGTTGACTATCTTGATGGTGTCGCTGGATCTGGTGCCGTGTATAAATTATGGATTAGTGATTTAAATTTAACATCCCCATATTCATTGGAAAATTGTGGTGGTATTAGATACACTGGAGGTTCTGCGTATGTGTGTGGCCAGTATTATGTACCATTAGCAACAGGTCAAGCTTTCACTCCTGGAGAGATTGTGTCATTCTCTGGAGGTACTCGTGTAGCAACTGTAAAGTTCTGGAATCCTAACACTAGTACATTATATGCTTATAAACATGATCACACAAAGAATGCACCAGTCGTAACTGATTACATTACGAGTACTTCTGCCTCGGGTACAATTAAAAATAAAAATATGATTGTATCTATTGGTCAATCTGGTATGGTATTTGAATTGCCGATTGAATCAACCAAAGCACTTAAAAACTCAGCAAATTCATATAATATTGAATATAGAGTACAAAAAGAATTAACAATTACTACAAACAGTAGTGGTAGTGGTTCTATTTCTATTTCGGATGGTGTTATTGAATCGATAGAAATTGGTAATTTTGTTGCTATTGCTGCGGCAGGATCAGTATCTCCATCATTATTCTCATTGCCATCAAGTAATACCATTTCTATTTCTGGTGGACCTACTAGTACAACAATTAAAATTTATCCTGTAGTTAAAAAGACATTAGCGCCAAAGTCAAAAACTAGACGTAATGCTACAGAAAGCAAAACATCTGCATCAACTATAACACTAAGTGTTGTCGATGTATATAAAATTAGTTCTATAACATATACTAGCGGTGTTAACACTATTAACGTTACTGACTATTTTGAATTGGTGACTGGTCAAACAGATTTTTCATATAATAGATCGCAATTAAAACTAAAATCTGGTTATACTTTGGGTGCAGTGACATTAACTATACAGTATTCTTATTATGAACACAGTGCTTCAGGAGATTATTTTAGTATTGATTCATATGCCGCAAGCGGCGTTGATCACCTAGATCAAATGTATGCATTTGTATCATCAACAAATGGTTACGTCTATAATCTAAAAAATTGTATTGATTTTAGACCTAGTGTTGGATCTGATGGATCTTTCACTGGACCTAATTCTAGACGTAATGATTTAATTGTGTCAGAATATCTATTATCAACAGATGTACAGTATTTTGTACCTAGAATTGATGTTATTTGTATTTCTAAAGATGGAACTATTAATGCAAGACAAGGTATTCCTAATGAATCTCCAGTTATTCCAAAAATCGGAGTTGATGAGTTAGAACTAGACAGAATTTACGTTCCAGCATATACAGAATATATCACTGACATTAAATTAAAGCGTGTTGCTATTGTTAGATCAACAATGCAAGATATTTCTAAAATCAAGGATAGAATTTCTAGACTAGAAGAAGCATATACATTAACAGCAGCAGAAAATAATCTTTTAGCATTTGATGTTGTTGATGCTGCAACTGGACAATCTAGATACAAGACAGGTTACTTGGTAGAAAACTTTACAGTACCATTTACAATCGGTGACACTTTTAATGCTGCATTTAAAGCATCGTTTGATGGTAATACAATGACTTCAGCTTTTGATAGTACCATATGTGATTTAGAATTGGTTACAACTGGATCTACACATTACACTAAAAATAAATATTGCATAACATTACCTTATACTGAAAAGGTTTTGGCCGAACAACCATACAGTTCTAGAGTAACTAATTTAAATCCATTCTTAGTTATTTCATGGACAGGTAGTTTATCAGTATTTCCAAATTCTGATCATTGGATTGAGACGTTAGATTTACCAACAATTTTCAATGAAAAGACTGAAGAAGTTGTTATTACTGTTAGTGTTCCTTCTCCATCAAGATCTCCATCCGCTCAAGTAACTAATCAAGTAAATAGATCATCTAGTGGAAATACATTAAACTTTAAC
>JACCDQ010948590.1_pt1 | contig 10542 bp, 9 predicted proteins | sample 7446031 | NCBI WGS metagenome assembly JACCDQ01 (sample SAMN15323442, study PRJNA562643) | freshwater metagenome | isolation source: river surface water | place: USA:Blue River Watershed | collected 2017-08-17
AGTAATTTTGTTGTTTTTCATTAATAATTTATTATACCACTAAAATTTAATTGATCTGAGAAAAATAATAAAAAATATCACAATTGTGAAAGAAACAAACATACCGATTGCAAAAAATAAAATTGGCGATTTTTGAGTTTTAGCCAATGGCAATATCGGATAGTCTAAAATTTGAATTAAAGGAGTTTCTTTTCTTAAACTTACTTTCGAAAGTTCTAGTTGAGCAACTAACTGTGTAAGAATAGCTGTATTCGCTTGAACATCTACTTGTCTTCTTGTACTAGGGGTTTTTTTTACATTAAACGCTGGATTTAAATTGTATACATTGTCACTTGCAGCAGCCACACCTGTGATCGCACTATTTAATTCAGCTCGAATACTATCTGCTTGATGTTGTAAAACATCTACATTCAATTTAGCTTTTTTACTTTTTGTTTCAATATAAAAATCGGAAGTCTCTTTTAGCAGTTCTTCGCAAAATAATTTAGAAAATAATTCATTTTTTGTTTTCACTGTCAAACTAATGATACTTACTTTTTTATCCTTCTGGGCAATAGTAAAATTGCTTTTTGTCAACCCAGAAGAGATCGTTTGTAAAATCGAATCCTGTTGCAAACTAAACCTCGTTCTATCTGCATGTACTGGAAAACTAATATTTGCCAAAGCTGGCTTTTTAGACCACGCTTCTTTTAATTCATTAATTTGTATGTAATAATCTGCCAAGCTAATTTCCTTTCCTGCTATTTGCACTGGGTTCAATAAAGTTTTTTCTACCACCAAACGGCTCTTCATCAATTCTATAATGTTTGAGCTCGAAAACAACCCCCCTCCTCCTCCTAGTTCAAAACCAAAACTACTAGCTAATCCTAAAGCACCTCCTAATCCTCCGCCGCCTTTATCTTCTTCCAACACAAAAGTGGTGGTAGCTATATAATTTGCTTTTTGAAAACTCGCATATACAAATCCTATGATACCACCCAATGTCGCAATTACCACAATCATCTTCCACTGCGTTTTTAAATACTGGGTCCACTCCTGTATTTTCTGAATCAATTCCTTTAAAGAAATTTCGTCTTGCTCAATTTGTGGTTGCAGCTCTTTCATACTTATTTGTTTAATAAAGTCAATGTTGCCAAAACAGTTCCAATTTGTGCCAACACAGTGGTAAACTGGATGATGGTATTCAATGGCTTATCTTTTTTCTCATTGGTTTCTGGCAATACAATTTCTGCGCCTGGTTTTATTGTTGGGCTGATTCTAAAAAAGCCAAAATGTTTGGTTCTGCTCGATTTTCCATTCGCATAAATTACATAAGCCCTACCTCTTTTTGCATATTCACTAATACCCCCAGCAGCACTTATACAATCTCCTAAATTTAACCCCTCTCTATACACGATATTAGTTGGTCTTAATACACCGCCACTAATTTTTACGCGGTTATCTACTTTTGGTATCACAATCTCATCCTTGTCTCTTAAAACAAGGTCTAATTCCGAGCCAGGTTTTTTCATGATGCTATTGATGTCTATCGCAATCTGATAATAATCGGATTCTAATTCTTTATACAATAAATTCAATGTATCTTTTAAGCTTTTGTTTTTATTATTTGGATCTACAAAAGTAGTATTACTTCCAGAGCCTGTATTTAAAACTGCAGTTAAGGTTTGTTTGTCTAATTCCTGCTGTGCTTTAAATTTTCTATTATAGGCTTCCTCAATACTTGTTTTTGATTCGTCTGCTCTTAAGGTGTCAATTTGGAAACGACTTCTTTTAATATACGCTCCTTCGCCATAAGCTTGTCCAATTAAACCACCCGCACGTTGAACAATATCACTCACACGTTCCACCCTTGTACTCAAAGTGTATTTTCCAACATTTTGCACTTGCCCAACAATACTCACCACTTCTGGATTAGTATATCCTACTTTTTTTGTAATGGTGACTACGTCAAGAGGTTGTAGTACAAAATTTTCGTTCCCATTCGCAAAGCTTAAATCTCCATTCACTTCTGTTTTTAATATTGTGGCTACTTGATTATCGCTCACTTTCTCTCCATATTGAATCAATCTTGCTACTTCTATTTGCTTGTTCGCTGCATATGTAAATCCGCCAGCCATTAAGATCAAGTCCTTCACTGTCATACTATCTACATAGTTAAAACGACCTTGTGTTCTTACTTCTCCTAATAAATCTACTGTCAATGAATCTCTTAAGTCTAAAATAGAGTTTACATATAATTCATCTTCTCTTTGTAATGTGATGTTTTCTGCCGCACCTGGCGTTAATGCTTTTGCCAAATTCACGCTAATCAATTCTTTCATTAAATTAGGTTTCAAGCGGATCAACTGTGCACGACCAGTGTAAGCGTCTTCTTTTAAACCATCTGCTTTTTGAATCAAGTCTGCAATACGCATACCTGGTGTTAACTCATACACATCTGGACGAAATACCGCACCTGTTAATTTTATTCTATTCTGAAAACGATCTAAAATTTTAGATACCTGTATTACATCACCCCCTTTAGGTTGATAAATTGAAGAATCTTTAGCTCCTAAATCTTTTACTGCTTTTTCTTTATCATTTTTTTGGATCACTTTCACCATCGCAGTATAAGCAGTATCATCAAATCCACCCGCGTATTTTAAAAATTGGCTAAAGTTTTCTGCACCATTCACTTCAAAAATTCCTGGACGCTTTACTTGGCCCTTAATTTCAATACGTCCTGTATAAGCAGGAATACGAATGATATCACGGTCTTTTAAACCCATATTTTGTGATTGATCTCCGTTCAGCATAAATGCATACAGATCGATCGTCTTCACTACTTTGTTATTTCTAATTAATTCAATTGTTCTATAAGAACCAATCTCACTTGGACCACCTGCTTCAGTCAAGGCATTTAATACGGTTGACAAAGAGGAGATATTGTAATTGCCACTTCTTTGTGCACCAATCACAGTCACTTGTATAGTTCTTGTTTCGCCAACAGTCAATGCCATTTTAGATTCTCCAGTTCTTAAACTTGGATAAGCTGTGTTGGCCATTTGTTGTCTGATTCTTGTTGTAGCCGCTTCAATATTCAAGCCTGCTACTTTTACACGACCCACGTTTTCAATCAACACAGTGCCTTCTTTGCTCACATCTAAATCTGTACTAAATTCTTGTACGCCATAGACAACCAATTTCAATACATCGTTGGTGCCTACTTCATAGTTCATTGGTGTTGCCAAGTTTTCATTTTCTCCAAAACCATTTTCGTTCGCAAACAATTCAGAACCATAAATCAATGGATTGATATTGCTTTCAAAGAATTGTTTTTTAGTTGTGTCTACCTCAAATGTTGGTCTTTTATTTACTGTCTTTTTTGATAAAGGGGATTTCGACTTAGAAGACTTACTATTTGTATTACTTAATCTTGCCTTTAATTTCGCAAACTCTGCTGGACTCATCCCTTTCGCAATCGCCTGAGACTCTACCATATCAATGCTAACATTCGCTTGCTTTAACTGCGCTTGAATTTGCGCAATTTCAGCATCAGTTAATGCATCTACTTTAAGTGTACTTAAATCCTTTCCACTTAATAAGTTTTGTGCATTCGACGAGATGCTCATCGCAAAAATGCTCAAGCTAAAAAAGACAATTTTAATCCATTTCATAGTTCAAATTTTGTTAAGGGTTTGCGGACCTTGTATGGCTCCGCCCTTCTTAGTCACATATTAGGCCTAAGTGTTTCATTTTGAGTGCATAAGACGCACCATAAAGTACGACAAAAATACTATTTTGTACGTATTTGAAGTGTTTTTTTACAGTTTTTAGCTGTTAAATTTTCCAGTAAACTTTGGGGGGATAAGTTGATTAGCGAAAGTAGTTGAAGCATTTTGAAAAATCTAATTTTTCATCTAATTTCTTGATAGTTTTAAGGCAATTCTAACAAGTTTTTTTCGCTTCATTGTTCAAGATTATCAATACTTTAGGAAAGATCCTTGTTTTGTTTAAAGTATTGAAAAAGGAGTTAAACAAATACCTGATCCCTTTCGTTTTTTTGACAATTATCTAGTCAATCGATAAATCGTCAAAGCGGCTCTTTTGATCAAAAAAGGCAGCTGATTCAGGTGAATAGTCTCACCTGGCGCGTGCGCACCACGTCCCGATGCCCCCAATCCATCAATACAATCTACATAGGCAGCCACGTAACTAATATCCCCAGCACCCCTAGATCCAGGGTCGCCAGCCACGGTAGGACCTGCCCCCATATCTATTGATAATAAATTGATTACGCTTAAAACTTGGTTGTTTCCTGCCGTTGGTGCCATACTCGGGATACCATCCACAAAGCTAATTTTGGCACTGGTTTGGGCTAGATTTTGAGCCACTATGGCCTTCATTTTTTCCCTTGCACGGTCTTTTTGGTCTTCGGTCAAAAACCTTAGGTCACCTGTGACCGTAACCGCAGGGGAGATGATATTGGTTTTGGCAATGGCCGCGCCTTTGGAGGTGGCCTCATTGTATTCAATATCAGATCCGCCAATAATAATTCCCGGGTTAAAAGTCAAGTATTTTTCTGTGCTTAGTTCTTCTCTAAACTGATCCAAGATTCTTGCTGCTTCAAAAATGGCGCCATAACCCGCATTTGGGGTAAATACACCGGAACTATGTCCAGTTTTTCCGGTCACATCCAATCTCCATCCACTAGCACCCCTTCTTCCGGTAGCTACCGAGTTTAGTCCATTCGCTCCTTCAAAAGCCAATGCGATATCTGCTTGTTTTGCTCTATTGATAAAGTCGCCTCTTGTCACCGATCTTGGATAACCCGCATGCTCCTCGTCTCCAGTAAAGTAAGCAGTGATATCTGTATTCTTTAATAAACCCGCTTGCTCCAATGCTTGCAATGCCATAAGTACAACCACGTCACCTCCCTTCATATCATTCACACCCTGACCGGTTGCAGTTGAATCATTCAAAATTGTAAATGGATTGGCAGGCATATCGGGTTCAAACACCGTATCTAAATGTCCAATAAGGAAAAGGCGTTTACCTGTTTTTTTATTAGAGGCTGTTTTTGAAGACGAGGTGGCGGCGGCGCTTGAGCGACGACTCGCCACTAAATGCCCAGCACGTTTAATGGAGTCAGGCATCGCAACCCATTCAGTGGTAAAGCCTGCTTTCTCAAATTCTTTCGCAAAAAGTGCACCCACTTTTTTCACCCCTTCAATATTCAAAGTGCCACTATTGATATTCACCGACTCCTTTAGTAACTCAATCGCTTGCGGCATATGCGCATCAATCCAAGCAATCACTTGTTGCTCCTCCTTAGTTAAACCTTTGGATGAGATTGATGCAGCTGATTGTGCATTTGCATTAACAAAAAAGATGAATGCAAAGAATGTTGTGGTTATAGTTTTAAGATAAAAGTGCTTAGTCATTTGATTATAATATTTTCTTAATTAAATATACCATTTTTCAAGCGTACAAATACTTTGAAATCAAATATATCTTTTCGCTTCTTTTATCGAACAATTTTTTATAAACCTTTCGGCTGTAGAAAACAATTAAAATTGAAACGAAATAAATTCTTAAATTAGTGTAATGAAAACTATTCAACTTGAGCTTCCAGACAGTTTAGAGTATGACAATAATGATTTAAAAACATTTATTGCTGCTAAACTATATGAAGCTGGCAAATTGACAATTAGTCAAGCTGCAGAATTGTCTGGTTATTCGGTTACTATATTCATGGAGCATCTGAAAGATTTCAACGTTTCGGTATTTAATTATCCTGCATCTGATTTAGAATTAGATGTGAAAAATGCAAGAGAAAGTATACGTTGATACAAGCTCCCTAATTATACTAAGTAAAATCGATGCTTTACATCTTTTAAAAGAGATTTATGGCAGTATTATTATTACAACGTTTATTAAATCAGAATTTAATGATCCTTTACCCCCATGGATAATAGTTGAGCCAACTAACAATATTGACCAACACTTTTTAAAAAATTTTAATTTAGGTCCGGGCGAAACAAGTATTATCATGAACGCTTTAAAAAATGATGCGTTTTTAATAATAGATGATTTAAAGGCAAGAAAAATAGCAACAACATTAAGACTTAGGTTTACAGGGATCATTGGAATATTAATAATTGCCAAAGAGCTTGGTATAATTAATTCCATAAAGTTTTATATAAAAAATATTCAAGCAACCAATTTTAGATTAAGTGAATCCTTAATCAAACATGCATTAGAAATTGCAAATGAAAAATAAATGCATAGAGCCTATTCTAAGTTGGTTCTTTTGATGAAAGGTAAAGAGTAGATTGTAGAAGAATGTTTTAGGAAAGTACAATTACTTGACTTATTCATTTCGTTTTGTTGTGTCTTTAATTTTAAAATCAATATCATGAAAAATTTCTTTGCATACATTTTTACACTTTTGGTGTTCTTCTTATTATCAAGTTGTCAAAAAAATGAGCCTTTTATTGAAACAAAAAATGCTTTTCGTTTCGAAACAAAGCCATTAAGTTATAGTGTAGTTAAAAATATGTCAGCATCAATAAAGGAGATGAAAGCTTTTCAAACTACAAGTGATGAAAGCTCTAAATTTAAATACTTTCAAATAAATAAGATTATTAAACCACTAATTGAAAACGGCAAACAAATTCACAATGAAATTATTGACAATATAAAATCTAGTCCAGAATGGTCAAGCCTTTCTATTGAAGAAAGAGAAAAACTTATAAATTTTAATGATACACAGCTTGCGGAGCTTTCATTGGTTTTTTTAGAATTGCAAAATGATATAACTTTAAGAGAGGATGACACTTGGACGACAGTAAGATCATGCTTAAGTGGAGCGCTTGGATTAGGTGATTTATATTATTTATTAATTGAAAATCCCCGTGCTTTAGCAACTGCAAGGGGATCACTTTCACTACTAAAACATATAGGTGGAAGGTATTTAGGCTACATTGGACTCGGGTTGGCGATAATTGATTTTGCAGACTGTATATCAAACTAAAATTATTATATGATTCAATCTTTAAACAACTTGACAAATATTTTTACTGTTATATTATACATCAGTTACTCAATCATTAAACGCATAGATGCGAACCAATTTATTGTTGTGGCATTAACTGCGGCATGGATCATTAATATAAGCCTCTTGATCTACTCAATATTAAAAATACTAAGCAATCAAGAGGCTATTGAAAAATCTAAAAAATATTGGATTTATTTCAGAGCTATAGTCAATATAGCTTTCCTAATTTTTACAATCTATCTATTTTAATTCCCAAATGGAATATTCACTTTTAAACTAAAGTTACGTCCCATATTAAATACGCCCATACGACCCGTCGCTTCATTCACTGGGCCATACTTTAAACGGTTCAAATGATTTTGGTAGGCTACATCTGTAATATTTTGTCCAATCAATGAAATACTAAATAAGGTTCTATTACGATAATGAATCTGTGTGCTATAACCCACATTCAATAAAGTATAAGCTGGTGTTTGCGTCTCTGTATTGTATCCTGTAAATGGATGATTTTGAGCAAACACATTGTCTAATTGCAAATTGATAAAACTATTCTTAATTGTTTTTGACTTTTTAAACAATTCGATTCTAATTTCAGATAGCCATCTTGCACTTGGTATACCTGGCAAATTTTTAGAGCCGTCTAAAGCCTCTTTAAATTGTCCACGAATCAAGCTCACACTATTTTCAACATGCAACCAGTCCAAAGGATGTGGATGAAAATCTACATTGAATTCTGCGCCATATAAGTGCGCATCTTTTTGTCTAAAAGCAAATGCATACAATTCTTCTCCAGCTGCATCATGTGCATAATCCATAATGATTGAATCCCCTCCAGCAACTGCATTTAATTTTTGATAAAAAATATAATCCTTCACTGAATTGTAAAACACATTTCCAGCAATACTCATATGCTCGTTGCTCCACTCCACAGCCGCATCAAATTGTAAACTCTTTTCAGACTTTAACAATTCATTGCCGTATTCAAATCTATTAGTTCCTTCGTGTGCACCATAAGAAGCCAATTCTGCCATATTCGGTGCACGGAAACCTCTCGCTATATTAAACTTCAATGTTAATTGATCATTTATATCATGCGCAACGCCAATAGCGCCAGAAATATTATTAAACTGTTTATTGCTTTCTACTGGATTGTATAATGCAATACATGCCATACCTGGAGGACAGGTAAACTGTGCTGGGTTGATGTAGTTCATGTACTTTTGATCATAACGCAAACCTCCACTCCAACTTGTTTTATCTGTTCTCTTTTGAGTATAATAAAACGCACCTATGTCAAAACTAGTATAGTCTGGCACCAATGCTTCTTCGCCTCTGTTGGTATTTGTTTGACGCATACCGTTTACACCGAAAGTGTTTTTCCAATTATTCTTTTCTGCTTGTAAATATTGTACTGCGTAATTGAATGTTTTTAAATCAAAAAACAATTCTTTCTCATCTAGGTCCAAGACATTACCGAACTCCATTCTTTGATTTTGTTGTAAACCAAATGTGGCTTTCAGTCTATCATTACCTATTTTGATATTATTATCCAATGTGTATTTGGTGTGTTGAATTTTTTGCATTGGCGCATTAGGTGTAAATCTTTTTGATTCCGCTGCATCCACCACCATTTCTTCTACTTCGCCATTGACATTTTTCATCATTAAAAAACGACCATCCGGATCTCTGTCTCCTTCAACAACCCCTAAATGCTGATAAAAATTACTGAATGATAATTGAGAATAACCCCAGCTTTTTTCAATACCAATATAAGCACCACCGTTGTCTTCTAAAAACCTTGAGTTAAAAACCCTTCCATCATATTTATTTTTATAGTCTCCAGCATTCTTTGAACTCAGGTTCATTCCCCAAATAAATCCTTTTTTGTTTCCTGCAATATCAAAGTGGTTACCCATCAAACGATTATTAGTTTGATAGTTTGAAAAAACATTTCCTTTAATTACCCCTTCGCTCACTGGAACATTAGAAATGATATTGATAACACCCGCTAAGGCGTCTGATCCATAAATCAAAGACGCAGGTACTTTCAACACTTCTGTCCTGCTCACATTGTATTCATCAATTTCAATACCATGTTCATCGCCCCATTGTTGTCCCTCTTGTCTAATACCATCGTTCATTACAACCACTCGATTGTAACCCAATCCACGAATGACTGGTTTTGAAATGGCTGGACCAGTTGAGATTTGTGACACACCTGGCACTTTAGACAAGGCATCGATTAAATTAGTGGATACGCCTCTAAACAATTCATCTTTCTTGATAATGGTCACTGGCGTCGGTGTGCGTCTTGTAGAGGTTGCTCTTAAAAAACTTGTTACAATGACATTCCCCCCCTCAATAACAGAACTATTCAAATAGAAATCTTTAGTTGTATTACTTTGCAATTGTACATTCGCCACATTGGTTGCATAACCGACATAACTTATCTCTAACACATGTGATCCTGCTTCAATAGTCACAGAAAATACACCCTCTTTATTTGTGATAAATCCTTTTTTTATTTCAGGTAAATACACACTAGCTCCTACTAATGCTTTATTGGTAGCCTTATCAAATACTTTTCCTGTCAATGTATATTGTTGCGCAGACGCGGCGCTTGAGAAGCAAACTCCTAAACTCAAAAGGAGCATTGCATATAAATATTTTTTCATGAGCACTTTTTATTTGTAAATAAACATATAGAGTAATGTATCAAATTACTTTAACACAATACAGCATCTTCCTTTTAGAAATTGGTTGACTTTCTTTAAGTCAATTGCGATCTAACAAATAAAAGCAGGGGGGCCTCGAGAACCGGCAACAATAGATTGTTGTTTAATTGCTGCTATAACAAAACTTTGATTTTTTGCTTTGGCTATAATTGGCGCAGCAATCTCTATGCTAAAATCATATTCTACAAATGGTGTAGTGGCTACTTGAAAATCGAAAGTACAATGAAGCTCTGTTTTTTCAATTTGCTCAATGGGCAAATCCTTATGCACAGAACAACTAGTAGGATCAATATGTTTTGCAACTAAATCGTGTATAGATTTTTGTGGCGTAATGCTAAACGCAAAAACCACTAGCATGGCTAGCGCAAGAAATTGCTTAAAGGTTTTGTGTTGTAACATAGTTCAAAATTAAACCAATTTTTTATTGAATGTAAAATTCTGTTTAACCTAATCCTGTTTCTTTAATAAATCGCCCTGCCAATTGGATGTGCCGCAGTAAACTGATAACCTAATAATCTAGCCATTGTTGCAGCCAATTGCTTTTGATACAATTGTTGATTCGAAGTTTGTTCGCCCATATGGGGGATAATGCCAGATGGAGAAGCCATTGCTTCTACCACACTTGACAAATTTGATTCATTTTCTGGGCCCATCAAGCCAAACCAAATACTCGAAGCACCTTTGACATCGGCACCATGATCGGTCCACTCATTCCCAAAGCCTCTGCCATGATCGGTCGTAATTAATAAATACGTATTGTTCTGTAAC
>JACCDQ010140044.1_pt1 | contig 10541 bp, 6 predicted proteins | sample 7446031 | NCBI WGS metagenome assembly JACCDQ01 (sample SAMN15323442, study PRJNA562643) | freshwater metagenome | isolation source: river surface water | place: USA:Blue River Watershed | collected 2017-08-17
AATCATGGCCATAGGTGTCCATGTGGTCGGCGTCAATGTTGGTGACCACCGCCATCACGGGCAACAGGTTCAAAAAGGACGCATCGGATTCGTCTGCCTCAACCACAATGTATTCGCCCGACCCGAGTTGTGCGTTGGCCCCCGCGCTGTTGAGGCGCCCGCCGATCACAAAAGTGGGGTCCAGGTCGGCTGCGGCCAGCACGCTGGCCACCAAACTGGTGGTGGTGGTTTTGCCGTGTGTGCCCGCAATCGCCACGCCTTTTTTTATGCGCATCAGCTCGGCCAGCATCACCGCACGGGGCACCACGGGCAGCAGCTTGGCATGCGCTGCCACCACCTCGGGGTTGTCGGCCTTCACGGCGGTGGAGGTGACGATGCAGTCAGCCCCCTTGATGTTGTGAGCGTCGTGCCCCAGGTGCACGCGCGCGCCCAGTTGCTGCAGGCGGCGGGTGGCGGCGTTGTCGCCCAAGTCGCTGCCGGAAATCACATAGCCCAGGTTGAGCAGCACTTCGGCGATGCCGCTCATGCCGGCCCCGCCTATGCCCACAAAGTGGATGTGACGGATCGCATGCTTCATGACGGGGTTCCCCCTTGATGAGGCGCGGGTGGGGCGTTTCGTGGGGCGACCAACTGCTCGCAGGCCTGCACCATGGCTTCCACCGCGCCGATTTTCTGTTGTGTTTTGGCCAGCAGGGCCCGCGTTTGCAATTCGCTGCGCGTCAAGCCCTGCAGGAAATGCGCCAATTTTTCTGGCGTGAGCTCGGGTTGGGGCATCAGCCACGCCGCGCCTGCGTCGACCAAAAAGCGGGCATTGTGGGTCTGGTGATCGTCCACCGCGTGCGGGAAAGGCACGAACAGGGCCGCAGCCCCCACCGCAGCCAATTCGGTCACGGTGCTTGCGCCTGCGCGGGCAATCACCAAGTCCGCTTGTGCAAACGCTGCAGCCGTGTCTTGTATAAAAGGCGTCAGGCTGGCCTCTACCCCCGCCTGGGTGTAAGCGGCACGCAACGCATCGATTTGTTTTTCGCCACTCTGGTGGGTCACCTGGGGGCGTTGTTCTTCGGGCAACAAGGCCAGGGCCTGGGGCACGGCTTCGTTCAGGGCCTGGGCACCCAAACTGCCTCCCACCACCAACACCTGCAAACGGCCGCTGCGCCCCGCAAAACGCTGTGCCGGTTCGGGTTGTTGCAAAAATTCGGCCCGCAGCGGGTTGCCCACCCACACGCCGTTGGGCAAGGCCTTGGGGTAGGCGCTGTAAACCCGGTCGGCCACCCTGGCCAGCACTTTGTTGCTCAGTCCTGGAACCGAATTTTGTTCGTGCAACACCAGCGGCTTGCCTGCCAACACCCCCATCATTCCACCAGGGAACGTGATGTAGCCCCCCAAGCCCAACACCACGTCTGGTTTCACGCGGCGCATCACTTGCAAGCTTTGCCAGAAGGCCCGCAGCAAACGCAAAGGCAACAAAGCCAAGGTTTTCAAGCCCTTGCCGCGCACGCCACCAAAATCAACCGGTTCAAAAGCAAAACCGCGTGGCGGCACCAAACGGGATTCCATGCTGCCGGGCACGCCCAGCCAATGAACCCGCCAGCCACGCTCCCGCAAGGCTTCGGCCACCGCCAGTCCAGGGAAGATGTGGCCGCCGGTGCCACCCGCCATGACCAAAGCACACAGGGGGTGCGTCATACCCGGCCTCCGTGCATGAGTGCCCCGCCGCGCTGGGCGGCACGCAGGGCGCGCTTTCGGTTGTGTTGAAACCCACAACTCATACCCGGCCTCCGTGCATGAGTTTTCGGTTTTCGTGGTCGATGCGCAGCACCACGGCAATGGCCACCAGGTTCATCAAAATGGCGGAACCGCCATAGCTCATCAGCGGCAGCGTCAAGCCCTTGGTGGGCAAAGCCCCCAGGTTCACGCCGATGTTGATGAAGGCCTGAAAACCCATCCACAGGCCCACACCTTGGGCCACCAAGCCCGCAAAAACCTTGTCAAGCACCACGGCCTGGCGCCCGATGTACATGATGCGTCGGGTCAGCCACAAAAAGGTCATGATCAGCACCAGCACGCCCACCAAGCCAAACTCTTCGCCAATCACGGCCAGCAAAAAGTCGGTGTGCGCTTCGGGGAGCCAGTGGAGCTTTTCCACGCTGCCGCCCAACCCAACGCCAAACACCTCGCCTCGGCCTATGGCGATCAGCGAGTGAGAGAGCTGGTAACCTTTGCCCAGGGCATGGTCTTCGCTGAAAGGGTCGAGGTAGGCAAACACCCGCTCGCGCCGCCACGGCGAACTGGCGATCATGGCGCCAAAGGCCGCCACCAGTACCCCAGCGATCAAGAAGAACATCTTGGCGTTGACGCCGCCCAAGAACAGGATGCCCATGGCAATGACCGCCACCACCATGAATGCGCCCATGTCGGGTTCGGCCAGCAGCAGCACCCCCACCAAACCCACCGCCACCCCCATGGGCGTGACCGCGCGGAAAAAGTGCTCCTTCATCTCCATTTTGCGGACCATGTAGCCAGATGCGTACATCAGGACCGCCAGCTTGGCCAACTCAGAGGGCTGAAAGTTCATCACGCCCAGCGATATCCAGCGCCGCGCGCCGTTCACACCCTTGCCAATGAACGGCACCAACACAAGCGCCAGCAGCAACAGCGCGGCCCCAAACATCCAGGGCGACCATTTTTCCCACTTGTCCACGGGCACCTGGAAGGCGATCAACGCGGTCACGGCCCCTGTCAGGATGGCGAACGCGTGACGCAACAGGAAATGGTGTTGGGCATAGTTGCCGAAACGTGGGTTGTCGGGCAGGGCCACCGACGCGGAATACACCATCACCATGCCCCAGCAAAGCAGCCCAACCACCACCCACACCAAGGGTTGGTCAAACCCCAGTTCCCGGACAGCATTGGTGTTGCCGCGGGCATAGTCCCGGCTGGACAGCCGGACGGGCAACTCGCCCGTCAAACCACGGGCGGCCCCGCCTGCGGCCCGGGCACCGCTGCCCACCCAACCCGGCAAACGGCTCCAAAAACTGCTGGACGACACCGCTCGGCTCATACGGGCGTGCCCCCTGCTTCTTGCAAGCGTTTCACGGCATCCACGAACACCTGCGCGCGGTGGGCGTAGTCTTTGAACATGTCCAAACTTGCGCAGGCGGGCGAGAGCAACACCGCGTCGCCTGAACAGGCCTGCTCGGCGCACCAGTTCACAGCCTCGGGCAAGTTGGAAAACCCGGCCATGGGCACTTTCGTTGCAGCCAGGGCGGCCCGGATCAACTCGGCATCTCGGCCGATCAACGCGACCGCACGGCCATGCGCCGCCACTGCCGGGGCCAGGGGCGAGAAATCTTGCCCTTTGCCCTCGCCGCCCAAAATCACCACCAAACGCCGGTCAGCACCCAGGCCATTCAATGCGGCCAGGGTGGCGCCCACGTTGGTGCCTTTGCTGTCGTCAAAATACTCCACCTCATTCACAATCGCCACCGACTCCACGCGGTGGGGCTCCCCACGGTAGTCGCGCAAGCCGTGCAACATGGGGGCCAAAGGCGCGCCCACCGCGGTGGCCAAGGCCAAAGCGGCCAAAGCGTTGCAGGCGTTGTGCCGCCCGCGAATGCGCAAGGCCTCTGCAGGCATCAGGCGCTGCAAGTACACGTTGGCAGGCGCTTTGCCCGGGCGTTGGGCGTCATCCAGTGGCTGGGCTCGCACCAGCCAAGTCATGCCATTCACCGTTTCCAAACCCCAATCACCGGGGCGTTGGGGCTGGCCCGTACCAAAGGTTTGATGGCTGCGCGCTGGCACATTTTTGTTGCGGTTGCCTTCACGCACCTGCGTCGGCTGCGGACACCACGACATCACCGTCTCGTCATCGCGGTTCAACACCATATGCCCGGTCTGGCCAAAAATCCGGGCCTTAGCGCTGGCATAGGCCTGCATGTCGCCGTGCCAGTCCAAATGGTCTTGCGTCACGTTCAGCACCGTGGCCACCGAAGGCTCAAACCGTTGCACTTCGTCCAGCTGGAAACTGGCCAACTCCAACACCCAAGCCTGGGGCAATTGCCCTTTTTGCACACGGTCACGCAAGGCGTCCAGCAAGGCGTAACCGATGTTGCCGGCCACCTCCACATCCCACCCCACTTCGCGCAACAAATGCCCTGTGAGACTGGTGGTGGTGGTTTTGCCATTCGTTCCGGTGATGGCCACCACCTTGGGCGCATAGGCCTGTGACTGGGCCAGCGCCTCGAGTGCCATGGCAAACAGGTCGAGCTCCCCCACCACAGGCACCCCCGTGGCCGAAGCGGCTTGCCGCAAACCGGCCATTTGCGCCGGCGCAATGCCCTGGCTGCGACACACCAAGGCCCAAGAACCGCTGGCAAACAAGCTTTCGTCAAAAGGCGCACAAATCACCTTTACGCCGGGCAACTCTTGGGCCAGCGTGCTGGCATGCGGCGGCGCAGAACGGGTGTCCGCCACCGTGACCACCGCCCCCGACGCAGCGCATGCGCGCACCATGGCCAGGCCAGAAATACCCAGGCCCAGCACCAGAACCGAGCGACCGTTCAGCGTGGGCAACAAAGCGGGCATGGGGGTTTCAGCCATGGTTCACCGCAGCTTCAAGGTGGACAAGCCCACCAAACACAACAGCATCGTGATGATCCAGAACCGGACCACCACCTGGGTTTCGCGCCAACCCGACTTTTCAAAGTGGTGGTGCAGCGGCGCCATTTTCAAAATGCGGCGCCCTTGGCCGTATTTGCGTTTGGTGTACTTGAAGTAAGTCACCTGCAACATCACCGACAAGGCTTCGACCACAAAAATGCCGCCCATGATGGCCAACACAATTTCCTGCCGCACGATCACCGCAATCGTGCCCAGCGCGCCGCCCAGCGCCAGCGCCCCCACATCGCCCATGAACACCTGGGCCGGGTAGGTGTTGAACCACAAAAATGCCAGCCCCGCACCGGCCATGGCTGCGCAGTAAATCAACAGCTCGCCTGAGCCCGGAATGAACGGCAGAAGCAGGTATTTGGCAAACACAGAATTGCCGGTCACGTAGGCAAAAATGCCCAGCGCCGACCCCACCATGACGACCGGCATGATGGCCAGGCCGTCCAGACCGTCCGTGAGGTTCACGGCGTTGCTGGCCCCCACAATCACCAAATAGGTCAACAGCACAAAACCCAGCACGCCCAACGGATAACTCACCTCTTTGAAAAAAGGCACCATCAGCCCGGTTTGCGCGGGCATGTCCAGGGTAAAACCCGAACCCACCCAAGCCACAAACAGGTCCAACACCCGCAGGTTGGAACTTCCTGAAATCGCGAACACCAGATAAAAAGCGGCCACCAACCCAATCACCGACTGCCACAGGTATTTTTCGCCAGACCGCATCCCTTCAGGGTCTTTGCGAACCACCTTGCGCCAATCGTCGGTCCAGCCTATGGCACCAAAACCCAGGGTAACCCCAAGCACAATCCAGAAAAAGCGGTTGCTCCAGTCTATCCACAGCAGTGTGGACAGGGCAATGGCAAACAGCATCAGCACACCGCCCATGGTGGGCGTTCCGCTTTTGCTCAAATGGGTCTCCATGCCGTAGCCGCGTATGGGTTGCCCAATCTTGAGTTCAGTCAGGCGGCGGATAAAGTGCGGACCCGCCACCACCCCAACCAGCAGGGCGGTCATGGCCGCCATGACGGCACGAAACGTCAGGTACTGGAACACCCGCAGAAAGCCGAATTCCGGGAACAAACCCTGCAACCACATGGCCAGACTAGGCAACATGGCACCCCCCTTGTTTTTGTAAATGGGTCATTGCGTCCCCCCTGCGGCTGGCAGCGCCTGCAGCGCCTTCACCACGCGTTCCATTTTCATGAAGCGCGAACCTTTGACCAAAACGCTCGCCATACCGGGCGCGTTTTCGCAGGTCGCAGCAACCAAATCTTCCACCGTGGCGAAACCACGAACCGCCGGCCCCCATGGCGCCCCGTTGCCGCCCAGGCACTGGCTCATCCAGTCGCCCACCACCCAAACATGCTCAATGCCGCTGTGCACCGCATGCGCCAAAACCTCTTGGTGGAACGCCAACCCTTGGTCGCCCACCTCCCCCATGTCCCCCAATGCCAACAGGCGCGGCCCGGGCAGGTCGGCCAACACGTTGATGGCTGCGCGCACCGAATCGGGGTTGGCGTTGTAGGAGTCGTCCACAAGCGTCAAGTTGCGGCCGTTCAACGGCAAGGCCCAGGCTCGGGACCGGCCGTTCACAGGCACAAACTGGGTCAACCCGGCCCCTATGTGTTGCAAAGAAACCCCGGCGGCCCAAGCGCAAGCGGCGGCGGCCAAAGCGTTTTGCACGTTGTGCCGCCCGGCGATGTGCAGTATGGCATCGCAGCCGCCAGCGGGTGTTTCCACCCGAAGCTGCCAGGCCTGTTCGTCGCTGCTCCAAATCGCTTCGCCGTGCACGTCGGCCTGCCCTGCGTCGCCAAACGTGATGCAGCGGCGCCCAGCAGCCAAGCTCTGCCACAGCGGGGTGTATTCGTCATCTGCCGGAAAAACCGCCACGCCATCGGCCGGCAGGGCATCAAAGCAGCAAGCGTTTTCGCGTGCAACCGCCTCGACCGTGGCCATGAATTCCTGGTGTTCGCGTTGGGCGTTGTTCACAAGTGCCACGGTAGGCGCCGCCAAGGCCGCCAAACCCGCAATTTCGCCGGGGTGGTTCATGCCCAGTTCCACCACAGCCAAGGTGTGGTGCGCCCTCAAACGCAGCAGGGTCAGGGGCACCCCAATCTCGTTGTTCAAATTGCCCTGCGTGGCCAAGGCGTTGTCGCCTACGGCAGCCCGCAAAATCGACGCAATCATTTGCGTGACGGTGGTTTTTCCGTTGCTGCCGGTTACGGCAATCAACGGCAGCTGACAAGTCTTGCGCCACAGAGCTGCCCACTGCCCCAAAGCCACTCGCGCATCTGGCACTTCTATACCGGGCAAACCCGCTTCCGCCAAACCCCTCTCGGCCAAGGCACAAACCGCCCCCGATGCTTTGGCTTGCGCCAGATAATCGTTGGCGTCAAAGCGCTCGCCGCGCAATGCAACAAACAAGTCCCCGGCTTGCAAGGTGCGGGTGTCGGTGTGCACGCGTTGCACGGGCAGCGCGGTCGCTTCACCTACCACGCGCGCATGGGGCACTTGGGCCAGAACTGCCTGCAAAGTGGTCATGATTCCCGCCCTTTCGCAGCACCCGCGCGGCGGGCCAAGGCACGGTAGGCCTCGGCCGTGTCGGAAAACGGGCGCTTCACGCCACGGATTTCTTGGTAGTCCTCATGGCCCTTGCCCGCCAACAAAATCACGTCGCGGGCGCTGGCCTGCGCTACCACATGGGCAATGGCCGCCGCCCGGTCGGGGTCAACGTGCGCAGCCTCGGGGCGCAGCAATCCCGCCTGCATCTGCTCCAGAATGCGCGCCGGGTCTTCGGACCGCGGGTTGTCACTGGTCAACACCAACTCAGCCGCTTCGCGCTCTGCGGCAGCCGCCATCAAGGGGCGCTTGCCAGCATCTCGGTCTCCGCCGCAGCCCACCAAGCACCACAGGCGCCCGCCGCGCTGCCAAGTCAAAGGTTGCAGGGCTTGCAAGGCTTTCTCCAGCGCATCCGGGGTGTGGGCGTAATCCACCAGCACCAGCGGCAAATGGGCATCTTCATCGGGCCACACCGCCTGCATGCGCCCGGGCACAGGTGTCAACGCCGCACAAGCGGCCACTGCGTCGGGCAGGGCATGACCCAAGGCGCGCGCCACCGCGATCGCGCTCAGCAGGTTGTAGAGGTTGTACTCCCCCACCAAAGGCAGCTTCACGCTGTACGCATTGCCGCTGGCCCCGTTGGGCAGGTTCTCCACCACCTCAAAACGCAAGCCGGTGTCGGTCAGCGAACTGGTGGGAATGTGCAACCGGGCAGGGGCCCCTTGCACCGACAAGGTCCACAAATCCAGGGAACCGTCTTCGACCCTGCTTTGCAGGTCTTGGGCCAGAGTGGCACCGTGAGGATCGTCGATATTGACAATGGCCACACGCAAACCGGGCCAGTTGAAAAGCGCACGTTTGGCGGCCCAATAGGCCTCCATCGTGCCGTGATAGTCCAAATGGTCTTGCGTCAGGTTGGCAAACACCGCCACCTGTATCCGCATGCCGTTGAGCCGCCCTTCCTCCAAGCCGATGGAAGACGCCTCCAACACACAGGCTTTGAGGCCTTGGTGAACAAATTCGCTCAAACCCGCTTGCAGCATCACTGGGTCGGGCGTGGTCAAACCCGTGGCTTGGAACGCCCGCCCCGGCACACCCATGCCCAGTGTGCCCACCGTGCCACAAGGTTGCCCCAAGCCAGAGAGCAGTTGCGCCGTCCACCAAGAGGTGGACGTTTTGCCGTTGGTGCCGGTGATGGCGACGGTTTTGAGCTTGTGGCTGGGTTCGCGGTAGAAATGGTGCGCAATTTCACCCGAATGGGTTTTGAGGTCGCTGACCGCCGCAATGCGACCGTCGCTGAAACCGAAAGCCTCCGCGCCCTCGCGCTCAACCACGCAGGCCACCGCCCCCGCTTCCAGTGCCGCCGCCACATAGCGACGACCGTCTTGCGCCGCCCCGGGCCAAGCCACAAAGGCATCCCCAGGGCGCACCTGGCGGCTGTCGCCATGGAGCGCATGCGCTCCGCTGGCTTGCAACCAGCGCGCCACGTCCAGTGGGGTGTGGAGGTGCGTGATCACAACGACTCCTCCACGATCTCAGCCACGATTTGGGGTTTGACCGTCACATCGGGCTGTACCCCCAAAATTCGCAAGGCTTGCTGCACGGTTTCGCTGAACACCGGGGCCGCCACCAAACCCCCGTAGACCTGCCCAGCCCCGGGCTCGTCCACCATCACGGCGCAAATCACGCGGGGGTTGTCAATCGGGGCCATGCCCGTGAACCAAGACCGGTATTTGCCCGAGGCATAGCTCTTGCCCACTTGTTTGCGCGCGGTCCCAGACTTGCCGCCCACCGAATAACCAATGGTTTGCGCCTTTTGCCCTGTGCCACCGGGGCCGGCAGCCATGGCCAGCATCTTGCGCACCTGGTTGGCGGTGCGTTGAGAAAAAACCGCCACCCCCACAGCAGGCTCGTCTTTTTTCAATATGGTGGCCGGAATAATTTGCCCATTGTGGGCAAACACCGTGTACGAACGCGCCATTTGCAGCAGGCTGGCCGACAGGCCGTAGCCGTAAGACATGGTGGCCTGCTCGATCGGACGCCATGTTTTGTAGGGCCGCAAACGCCCACCCACGACGCCCGGAAATTCCACCTGCGGCTTTTGGCCAAAACCGGCGGCAGAAAAAGTTTCCCACATCTCACGCGCGGGCATTTGCAATGCGAGCTTTGTGGTCCCCACGTTGCTCGACTTCTGAATCACCCCCTCAACCGTCAGCGTGCCGTAGTTATGGGTGTCCGAAATGGTGGAACCGGTGATGGTGATTCGACCCGGCGAGGTGTCCACCAGGGTTTCTGGCTTGACCCGACCAGACTCCAAAGCCAACCCGATGGTGAATGGCTTCATTGTGGAGCCAGGCTCAAAGGTGTCGGTCAAAGCCCGGTTTCGCAGCTGCTCGCCGGTGAGGTTGCGCCGGTTGTTGGGGTCGTAACTCGGGTAGTTGGCCAAAGCCAGCAATTCACCGGTCACAGCGTCCAACACCACAACGCTACCGGCCTTGGCTTTGTGTGCCAGAACCTGATCGCGCAATTTCTGGTACGCGAAATACTGAATTTTGCTGTCGATCGACAACTGCAGATCCGGCCCGTCCACAGGGGGAATGGCGTCGCGAACATCTTCCACCACCCGGCCCAGCCGGTCTTTGATCACACGCCGGGAGCCCGCTTTGCCCGCCAGGTTTTTCTGGAACGCCAGCTCCACGCCCTCTTGGCCCAAATCTTCCACATTGGTGAACCCCACCACGTGCGCAGCCGCTTCACCTTCGGGGTACTGACGCTTGTATTCCTTGCGAAGGTAAAACCCCTTGATGCCCAAAGCCTGCACCTGCAAAGCCAAGGGCTCATCAACCTGTCGCTTGATCCAGGCAAAGGACTTTTCGTCGTTGCCCACCAAGTGCTTCAACTCAGGCAAAGGCATGTCGAGCAGCTTGGCCGCCTTGGCCAGCTTCGGGTCGTCTTTGTCCACATCCTCAGGAATCGCCCAGACGCTTTGGGCCACCACGCTGGTGGCCAAAATCAAACCGTTGCGATCCAGAATGCGGCCCCGGTTGGCGGGCAGCTCCAAGGTGCGGGCAAAACGCACCTCCCCTTGACGCTGGAAAAAATCATTTCCAATCACTTGCACATAGGCGGCACGCCCCGCCAAACCCACAAATGCCACCGCCAAAGCGGCCACAATGAACTTGCTGCGCCACACCGGGGTTTTGCTGGCCAACAGTGGGCTGGCCCCATACGCAATGCTGCGGCTCACGGCTTGCCTCCAGCGGCAGCTGGTGCGCTTTGCACCGCGCCCTCGACCGAACGGCCACCGGCTTGCG
>JACCDQ012236055.1_pt1 | contig 10541 bp, 12 predicted proteins | sample 7446031 | NCBI WGS metagenome assembly JACCDQ01 (sample SAMN15323442, study PRJNA562643) | freshwater metagenome | isolation source: river surface water | place: USA:Blue River Watershed | collected 2017-08-17
TATTTCGCATCTCAAGGGGCAGAAGATCAGTTAGAGCAATTGATTGACCATATTCATCGCCAGCATCCACAAGTACCAGTGATTCTGGACTCTAAGCGTGGGGATATTGGCAGCACAGCTGAGCAATATGCCATTGAAGCCTTCGAGCGTTACAAAGCTGACGCTGTGACAGTCAACCCATACATGGGATTTGATTCAATTGAGCCCTATTTAAAGTATGCCGATAAGGGCGTGATTGTTTTGTGCCGCACCTCTAATCCAGGTGGATCAGATTTGCAGTTTTTAGAAGTTAATGAAGAAAACAATGCGGCAAAAGAACAACTCTATCAATGTGTGGCTCGCTTGGCGGCAAATCGTTGGAATAAGACGGGTCAATTAGGCTTAGTGGTGGGAGCCACTTTCCCCGATGAGATTGCCAAGGTGCGAGAAATCGTTGGTGAAATGCCTTTATTGATTCCGGGTATTGGCGCTCAAGGAGGCGATATTCCATCAACCGTTAAGGCTGGTACCGTTCAGGGTTCACCAGGTACCGGCATGATTATCAATTCTTCTCGCGCCATTTTGTATGCGAGTCAAGATAGTAAATTTGCTGATGCCGCGCGCCAAGTTGCAATCGCTACACGTGATGCACTTCGTGCAGCCAAAGCTTAAAGAAGTCATTCACTGATTTAATGAAAATCATTCCTCAATCATCTTGGATTTGGGCAAGACCTGAGAGAGCTCTGGCCTTTGGCTTTGGCTCTGGCTTATCCATCAAAGCTCCCGGCACAGTTGGCACTTTGTACGCATGGGCCATCTATTTAGTATTACAAGCTTTGTTAGACAGTCATCTGATTGGTTGGATGATTGGATTGGGTGCAGTCGCTGGCATTTGGATTTGCGGCAAGGTAGGCGAAGAATTAGGCGTGCCTGATCATGGTGGCATTGTGTGGGATGAGTTCATAGCTTTTTGGCTGATTCTGTTCATGGTGATGCCAACAGATATTTGGGGGCAAGTAGGAGCATTTTTGTTATTTAGATTTTTTGATGCTGTCAAACCTGGTCCCATCAAATCGATTGATCGCTACTTCAAAACATGGCAACCCAGTGTTGAGCGCTTAGATCAACCAAAAAAAATTCCGTCATGGGTAGTGCGTGGTTTTGGCGTAATGATTGATGATATTGCCGCAGCTGTGGCAACCTTATTTGTGATTGCCATTGCATCACGCATTGGGTAAGAGTCATGACTCATTTGAGTATCCAAAATCTCGTCACTCAATTAGCAAGCGAGCTACTCAAGAAACACTGGCGTTTGAGTACAGCAGAATCCTGTACTGGTGGTTTAGTGGCTGCCACCATCACAGAATTAGCAGGATCTAGCGATTGGTTTGAACGTGGCTATGTGACTTATAGCAATTCTGCAAAATCTGAGGACATCCACGTATCACCAGAATTAATTGCACAGCACGGCGCAGTGAGTGATCAAGTTGCTAGAGCCATGGCTATTGGCGCCAAGAAAAGTAGTCACGCTGAAGTTGCTCTTTCAATTACTGGTATTGCAGGGCCAACAGGTGGCAGCATTGAAAAGCCGGTAGGCACTGTTTGCTTTGCTTGGGTATTAGCAAATGACGAGATTTATAGCGAGACAAAATTATTCGGTGGCAGCCGCCAAGAAGTGCGTCAACAAGCGTGCGAGTTTTCTCTAAAAAGATTGTTAGAGCTACTGCTGATTAAATAATATAGATGCAATCTCTAAGTCATAGGACTTAAATTGCTGCTTAAAGAACCGATATATATGATCCATTGTCATATTCACATCAACAGGCAACAACCCTTCATCATCACGATCTAAGGGTATCTTTCCAGTCAGTACTGCTCGATAGTACTCAAGGTCATCGTTTAATAAATAAGTTTGTAGATTATGGATCAAGGACTTAAGTGTGTACCCATGATCGCGCATCAATATCATCAGATCATATAGATCTCTTGATCTAACCCTAGCCTTCATAACAAGTGTTTTTGCTACTTCAAGCCCATCAGTTCCCAACAATGGAAAGACCCAACATTTGTTGATTTTTGAGGCCGCTTTATAAAACGCCTGTTGTTTGGCATTCTCACCAAGACTTAAAAATGTCACCTTAACTTGGTCGACATTAAAGTCTCTCACGTAGTCTAAAAGATTAAGACCAGTCTGAATCTTGAACTGCGAAATCTGAGCTACAGAATTAAGCTCTCTCACCCGATGAGTTTTTTTTAACTCCAATAAAAATTGATCAATTGCGTTATTGGGCAATTTCTTGTCAAAGCATGCCAAATCTAGATCATTGCTTTTTCTATGACCAATTTGTAAAGCTAAGGCTGTACCACCAACTAAACAGAGCTGTTGATCAAGACGCAACTCTTGAATCAAACCAGCATATGACTGAAACTCCTTGAATAAGTTCAAAGTGTTTGGAGGCAAAACTTCTTGATGCAGCTTATTTAGGTCACCCATATCAGGTCACTTTTCTGGCTAAAGCCTCATGAATCGTTTCCATGATCTCCGATAAATCATCACGCACATCATCGTAAAAATTTGACTTAATTTCTTGATCGATGCGATCTACCCCAAAGCGTTTACATAAACGAACAATATCTGCAAAGCGCAATCTTTTTAACACTTTCATTATCAAGACATCATCTGACATACCGCCTGGATTTGACCAATCGTATGGGAAATCAAATTCATTTGATATCTGTAGAGATTGTTGTGATTCCTTAACGAGATTTGACTGACGGTCAATCGATTCTTGATATAGCTTGGTTGGATGCTTCAAAATTCAAGCCAAGGTAACTGAGCGTACCCAAAAGCAAATGACTGCCGACGTTCTTGCCATTCTCTAAGTCTGCAATAGTTTGACGACGCACATTTAGCGATTGAGCAACTTGATCTTGGGTATAACCCATCAACTTACGTTGTTGACGTAAAGCTTGACCAATCGACTGAGCTTGAGAAAAATGATTCATAATGTTATATTTATAGAACATTATGTGCTGAAAATCAAGAAATTATGATGTAATTGAGTATGATTCCTCTATAAATGTTATTTATATACAACATTTATAGCCTGCTATTTATTCATTCTCTCTAGAATAAAGTCAATCCTGGCTGGGAAATTAACTCTGGCTTTAGAGCAATACTGAACTTTGTCATAGCACTTGGGTGCGGGTAAAGCCGCCGCTAAAGAGGCTGCCTCTTCCATAGATAGTTGATTGGGCTTGATGGCAAAGTAATGTTGCGAAGCGGCTGCAATGCCAAACACCCCTTCACCCCACTCCACACTATTAAGATAAATCTCAAAAATACGATTTTTAGGTAAGGTGATTTCTAACATCGCAGTAATGGCCAACTCTTGCACCTTGCGCACGTAATTTTTTTCGCCCGACAAAAATAGGTTTTTAGCCAATTGCTGAGTAATGGTTGAGCCACCACGTAAATGCTTGCTGTTTTTTTGATTTCTATCCCAAGCATCTTTCATGGCTTGAGGTTCAAAACCCGCATGACGATAAAAATCACTATCTTCGCTAATAGTGATAGCACGCTTTAAGTAAGGCGATATTTTTTTAAATTCAATCCATTCTTGTTTGATCCCACAAGCCTGGATGTACGGAATACTCCACCCACATAATCGATGACGCTCAGCCAACTGAAATGCAGTGACTGATGGATTAACCCAACGCCAAGCCAGGATTTGTATAAAGAAAAAGGCTTGAAGCGCCAGAATTGACAAAAGAAATACAGAGATGAAATAACGTAGATATCTCATAAAGACATTGATTTGCTCTTGGTTCGTCTTTGATTAATTCTTAGTAAGTGGCACGCACCGCGGCAATCGCACCATCAATATCTAGAGAGCCGTCACTGCTTTTAAGATTGCGCCATGTTTCAAAAGCAAGCGCCGCCTGCTCCACCAGCATACCAAGACCATCACTAGCTTTTAGGCCAAGCTCTCTCGCATCTTGGATAAAGCGAGTTTGTTTGCCATAAACCATGTCATAAGCCAAGGTTTTTGTATGTGAAATCACCTTCAAGTGCTCTTTAGAAATAGGCGATGTATCACCCAATCCAGTTGCGGTGGCATTAATAATTAGATCAAAAGTTTGATGCCCCTCACCAAGCTTCTGAATATCAATCGCCTGGAGAACTACTTGAGATGCCGCTGCTGATTGTTTAAATTGCTCGACCAGTAGTTGTGCTTTTGCAAAAGTGCGATTTGCAATGGTGATTACACCAACCTTCTCTGCGATTAAGGGCTCAATCACACCCTGCGCTGCACCACCAGCACCAAGAATCAAAACCTTGGCATTGTTTAAGGATGACTGTTGACTGCGTAGTAAGCGTTGCAGATCTCTAGTCAGACCAACGCCATCCGTGTTGTCACACCACAATTCGCCATCTTTGTACCAAAGCACATTTGCTGCTTTTGCTGCTTTTGCTCTCTCAGTTTTTTTCTGAGCCAGCTCATAAGCTTCCAACTTGAATGGCACAGTGATGTTTAACCCCTTGCCACCTTGTCTAAAAAACTCTCGGGCAGTTTCTTTAAAGGCATTTAATTCGCAAAAAATTCTGCCGTAATAAATTTCTTGTTTGGTTTGTTTTGCAAAATACGTGTGAATGATGGGTGACTTGCTATGCGCAATGGGATGACCAATCACCGCATAGACATCCTTACCTGGATGACTTTGGGGATTCACTTGATCGATAGTTGCTTGGTTAGTCACTGTAGCAGTCGTATTAATGATGTTGGTTCAGTGTATCAATTTTTTAAATCCAACTTAAGCTCACCACCTTCTCTAGTGAACTCAAAAGTAGACACCCAATCTAACACATCGATTTGTTTGCGCATGGCATCTGTAAATCGACCAAATGGGGCTGCGGAGCGAATAATCGCTACAGCCTGACGATCTAACTCCTGATTGCCCGATGATTTCATCACTGTGATGCCATCTTTACTCAATCGACCCAACTGATCAACACTCACCATCAGCACCAAACTGCCATACAAAGCCTTGCCCTGGACTCTTGGAAAATGTGCCGTGCCATAGCCTTCAATTTGCTTGCGCATCGCATCGTAATATTGGGCAAATACAACAGACTTAGCACTGGTAGCTGTGACAACCGCTCGCCTTGGTTGCTGACCATCTTTTTTTAAACGCTTCGCTAGCTCAGCTTCGAGCGGATTGGTCTCTGCCTTTGTATCCGAGTTCTTACCTTGCAAGGTGCTAGCTTGATTCTCACGCCCAGCCTTCATCTGAGACAACAGTCGCTTTTGTTCGGCCTGCATTTTTTCCAACTGCTGCGCTAATTGCGGGTCAGCGCGTCTTAAAGCACTCGCATGCGATTCTTTTAGTTCACCACCACCATTTAAATCAGCTTGCGCCAAACGCTTTGGATTGGCAGGCGCTTGCTGACTCCTGGCATTCACCAAGACAACGCTTAAAGGGGTTTTTAAACGTCGCTCTTTCTCAGTCTCTGAGTGCCACTTAAATGCTAAAAAGAAAATATGTAAAACAATTGATGCGCCAAGCGCATACGCAAGTGGTGTCTTCCACTCGCGCCAGTCCAACTGAATGTATTGACTAATCTGAAGTCGGCTTAACATCACCAACCACCTCTTCAGTTATCACAGGCCGATTAACTTCCTGCTCTGTAACTTCATCATCCAACTCATCTTCTTCCAGCTCAGCGGGATGCAATAAACCAAGATATCGAACACTGGCTTCAAGCGCCAAGAAATCAATCTCTAACACTTCAACCTCAGCACGTGCACCTCGGGCTTGCTCAACCAACTCAGGAACAGATAAGCGCAACGGAATTTGTTCAACACGTGCTTGACCATCCTTCAGATGTCGAACCACACCTCTCCAAGGCAAACCAGTTTGCTTTAAATATTGCAAACACCAATAACGCTCCATTTGATTTTGGTGCTCTCCGTAAGCTGCGTAAGTACCATCGAAATCTGCAGCTATCGCCATCAAATCAGCATCTTTTGGTTTAAATGGCGCCACCAACTTGGCAGTCACACCATGTTGCGCCATGGCAATCAACTGCCACTGGTTTACTAAATCAACATAACGTCGTAACGGGGATGTGCACCAAGCGTAATTTTCAACTCCTAAACCTTCGTGTGGGCCTGGCATAGTTTGCATACGAGTACGTTGTGGCCCCCAACCCTTTTGAGTGCGGTAGATTCCTGGCACACTGTGATTGGCTAATTGATTGCCCCAAGTACTGTTACAGAAAATCATCCACTCAGCCACAATTGAATCCAATACCGATCCACGTTGCCTTGCAAAAATCTCAACCACGCCATCTGTTACTTTGAAATTAAAGTCCCGAGCTAGAGCATTAGGGTCTGGCAAACCTAAAAATTCTGCTTTTAGGCCACTAGCCACTCGTTGCTCTTGTCGTTTCGCATGCAACAGTTTGGCTGATTTCCAAAGAACCTGTAACTCTTGCTGATACGGTAACTTGGCTGAATTATTTAAATCTTGCAAAGACTCTTCAGTCACTAAATCTTCTAGATTATCTAAACGTAGGTTAGATGCCATTGACACACGCTCAACCTTGGTGGTGGGCGCATACTCGCCATCGAATATAGGCTTACCATCTGTACTTAAAGTGACATATAAAGAGACTGCTGGGCGTAAAGGTGATTCTTGATCTAGAGAATCTTGCTTGGCTGCGTGCAAAGAAAAAACTTCAATGATCTCATCTGGCAACATGGTGATCTTGCCCCCAGGGTAGTACACGGTTGAGAGTCGTTGACGACCAACCTCATCTAAAGCGCCGCCACGTTGTATGGCCAGTCCTGGTGCCGCAATATGTACACCTACTCGATGACAAACTTCATCATTGATTTTGATTGGAGTCACAGAAAATGCATCATCGATCTCTGTGGTGGCGGCATCATCAATTGAAAAAGATTGAACTTGGGCCACGGGCAATTTTTGTAAAGCCTCCTCCCAAGATGCCTGCTCATTGGCCTGCAATTGAACTTGAAAACCCGTTCCTTTTGGAAAGTGCTCTTTTAAAAACTTTCCTTCGTGATATGCCAATGCTGAAGTTAAAACGCCACACTTTAAAAATAGTTCAGCAATACCACCCTTTAGGCCCTGCGCCGCATTTGCAACAGCTTTATAAGCGGTGGTATTTTTATCAGGAGAAAATAAAAGCGCATTGATTTGTGGGCGAATTTCTTCTGGGAGATGGCCCGCTTTAAGCTCCTCTTCCCAAGCCTGTTGTTTTACCAACTCTGTTTTTTTACGCTCAACTGCTAAAAGTGCTGCTTTTAATTGGTCTTCAGGGGCGCGCATAAACTGACCACGCCCTTTGCGACGAAAATAGACTGGCGCACCTTGCAATGCAATCGCTAAAGTTGTTTGTTGAATTGGAGTAGCAGGATCGCCAAAATATTCTTTGGCCAAATCGGTAAATAAAAATTCACCATCACCGGCGCACTCCCACAAGAAATCCAAATCGACTTCTTCTGATAGTTTTTTTGCTTCTGATAAAAATTGGTCAGGTTGTGAATACTCAAAACGTAACCACACATCTTTAGATTTCAGCTTACCTCGCTTACCACCCAAACTCTCTACTGCCAATGGCTCGCTATCAGAAGCTGAAATTAGGGTGGCGATTTTGATATCACCACCATCTTCATACAACAAATGCATTAAAGAGAAATCCCGCCGCTGGCTTCTAATGCAATGCCGTTGATGTAACTAGATTCATCACTTGCCAAGAATGCATACACATTCGCCATTTCCTCTGGCTTACCCAAGCGACGCAACCAAGAGCGTTCTTTCATGCCATTCAAGACTTCTTCCGGCATTGAGGCCAAAATGCTGGTTTCCACAAAACCTGGACATACCGCGTTCACACGAATCCCTTTAGGCCCTAACTCACGCGCCCATGTGGTTGTGAAACCAATCACACCATACTTAGTAGCAGCATAATTCGTTTGACCAAAATTACCGTACAAACCAACCACGCTCGAAGCACTCACAATCGATCCTTTACCAGCCTTTAACATGTGAGGCACCACTGCTTGTGTGCAGTTAAATACACCCTTCAAGTTAACGTCGATGACAGCATCAAACTGAGCCTCTGTCATGTTAACCAAACGCGCATCTTTCGTGATGCCTGCGTTGTTAATCAACACATCAATGCGGCCATATTTTTCAATCACGGCAGCAACAACCTGATCAATATTTTGACGATCTGTGACATTCATCACAAAACCCTCAGCCTGACCGCCCGCTGATTGAAGTTGTTCTGTAGCAGTCTTCACCTGATCAGCATTCATGTCACAAATGATTGAAATACCACCTTCATCACAAAACTTTTGAGCAGTTGCAAAGCCAATCCCATTAGCACTTCCAGTAATGATGCAAACTTTGCCATCTAAACGTTTTGCTAAATTTTTTGTCATAGTTAACTTTCTAAAGTTCAGTGATTACTAAAAAATTTTGTTACTGCAATAAGCCCAAGAGTTTGCGATGAACACCACCAAAACCACCATTACTCATGACCAAGATGTGATCACCTGGTTTAGCTTCAGTCTTAACTGCCGCCATGAGTTTTTCTAAATCATCAAAAGCTTGCGCTTTGGCACCCAATGGCGCTAAAGATTCTTTTAAATCCCAACCGAGCGCATCTTTACCAGTTGCACTACCGTAACCAAATACCAAATCAGCATCTTGCAAGCTATCCGGTAACTGACTTTTCATCACACCCAACTTCATCGTGTTAGACCGTGGCTCTAAGACTGCCAAAATACGTGTCCCAGGATTTCTACCAACTCTGCGTCTTAAGCCATCAACAGTAGTTGTGATGGCGGTTGGATGATGCGCAAAGTCATCATAGATAGTGATGCCATTGACACGACCTATCACTTCCATACGACGCTTCACGTTCTTGAATGTCCCAAGTGCCTTGGCAGCATTCTGCGGTGAAATACCAATATGATGCGCCGCTGCTATGGCAGCCAATGCATTCAATTGATTATGACGACCTGTAACGGAAGCGTCTTGATCCCAAACTACTTCTGCCACTTCTTTAGACTGGAATAAAACTTTGAAGCCTTCATGGGCAGTATCTTCTAGGGACCAATCTGACTGTTTAGGATTTAAGCCAAACTTTTCCAGAGTTGACCAACAGCCACGTTTAATTACCCGCTCTAAACTTTCTTCTGCACCATTTACAACCAAGCAACCATTACTTGGCACGGTACGCACAAGATGGTGGAACTGGGTCTCAATAGCAGTGATATCAGCAAAAATATCAGCGTGATCAAACTCTAAATTATTTAATATTGCTGTACGTGGCCTGTAGTGCACAAACTTACTGCGCTTATCAAAGAAAGCAGTGTCGTACTCATCTGCCTCAATCACAAAATAATGAGGGTCATTTGTATTAGGTCCTGTTTTTTGACCCAAACGTGCAGAAACATCAAAGTTATTGGGTACACCCCCAATTAAATAGCCTGGCTGTAACCCATTCGCTTGCAAAATCCAAGTGAGCATCGCTGTAGTGGTTGTTTTGCCATGTGTACCTGCCACCGCTAAAACATGTTTACCTTGCAATACTTGCTCACCCAACCACTGAGGTCCAGATTGATACGGCAAGCCCTGATCCAAAATGGCTTCCATCAAAGGATTGCCTCTAGAAACCACATTACCAATAATGAACAAATCAGGCTTTAAAGAAATCTGATCAGGTGAAAATCCTTCAATCAGCTCAATACCCTGAGCCTCCAATTGAGTACTCATTGGAGGATAAACATTAGCGTCACAACCAGTCACTTTATGACCTGCCTGACGTGCGATGGCGGCAATTCCGCCCATGAAAGTACCGCAAATACCTAAGATATGAAGATGCATGGCAAGATTTTATCGAAACATCAGTGCAAAATAAGGTAAATGTTTGAAAACAGAAAGAAATAAAGTGAATAAACGTCAATGGACTTCGCTGGTTGTAGCCGGGCTGATCGCAGCAGCTTTAGGCATGAGCTTAGCTAACTTTAAATACAGCCCAAAACCTGCACAAGATTCGGCCATCGAAGAATTCTTTAAACAAGAATTACGCTCCCCCAACGGAGAAATTCATCCAACAGCTAATTGGCGCGGGAAAGTTCTAGTTCTTAACTATTGGGCATCGTGGTGCCCTCCCTGCGTTGAGGAAATGCCAGAACTTGTCCGCTCTCAAGAGAAATATGCGGCCAAAAATGTTCTATTTGTTGGTATCGGCGTTGATTCACCACCCAATATACGCGAATTTCTTTTAAAAACCCCAGTTAACTACCCCATTGTTCTTGGGGGGCTTGAAGGCTCAAACTGGGCAAAAAGCATGGGAAATCCCAGCTCTGGCCTACCTTTTACGGTGCTGGTGAATGAAAAAGGCGTCATTATTAAGTCAAAACTCGGCAAAATAACCGAAGATGAGCTCAGTTCATGGATAGATAGCGCTATAATTCCTTCTAAGTAAAAAAACTATAGGAAGGGCATCATGGATTTACGAA
>JACCDQ010076841.1_pt1 | contig 10539 bp, 8 predicted proteins | sample 7446031 | NCBI WGS metagenome assembly JACCDQ01 (sample SAMN15323442, study PRJNA562643) | freshwater metagenome | isolation source: river surface water | place: USA:Blue River Watershed | collected 2017-08-17
GAATCGCCAATGCGCCACAGCTCCACCTCCACCGCAAAAAAGCTCAGCTCTTCGGTTGTGTTCTGGTTCAAAAACTCCAGCGCCGCCACATGCTCGGGCCGGAACGACTCAGCCACCCAAATCACCTTCTTGGCCCCTGTGCCCGCCGCGTAGGTGAGGATCTGACCCAGGTGCGTGTGGTTGGTCTTTTCCAACTGGTTTTCGATGATGACCTGGTCATCCCCGCTGGTGCACAAAATGTCGAGCTTGAACTCACCCACCCAGTGCTCTGTGGCCACCAGCTCCAGATCGGCCAAACCCAGCGCATCGGCAAGCGTGTTGAGGTTGTCCTCTTCGGCCAGCCAGGGCGTGAAGTCATTGGCTTCGTGCTTCCAGGCCTCGCGCAAGGGGACGCGTTCGAGTTTGCTAAGACGTTTTTTCATTTTGCTTCTTCAGACTTAAACGGCATACCTGAAACGCCACACAGCTTCTCTAAAGAATCAGCAAAGTACGTGAGTGATGCAATCCCGGATGATGACTCGTAGGTTTCAGCTCCAAAGTTTCGCCACGCCTCCATTTTGTTATGAGCCACAGCAAAGAGCATGACCCCAAACGTCGTTGGAGTAACGCTCACATAAGGAAGGTTCTTGCCATCAACGACGTGATTGTCGTACCTGAAGTCTTGGATAAGGCCTAATCTATGAAGTACGGTCAAATCACGGTCGTAAGGTAATTGGCGAGCACCCAACTCAAGGCCCGCCATAAAAATTTTCCATTTCTGAACATCCGCACTGAGCGCAACGTTGATTGGCGTCTCAACTTTCTGACTCAACAAAGTTTGCCAAGATTCGTAGATCACATAGTGCAGCTCTAATTGCCGCGCCGACATCGCTTTTATCGTGTCTACGTAATGGACAACGCCATCGTCTTTACCGTCTTCACTGCGAGCTGCAGCCAACATTCCCCCGAAATATTCGGCACATACCTCGTCTTCGGTAATTGCACCATTCCAAAGAACATCTCTCGCTGCCCGCAAGTTGACAGTCTTTCCATCTTCGGGGTCATCGATTTTTTTCGTCGCAGCATCAACAATTTTGTCACGCCCACGAACGTAGAGCTTGTTGATGTCATCTCCCATCGTGGCTAGAGCAGTACCGAACAGCTTGGTGCCAACATAACTTCCAACAGCTATTGCTGTAGGCAGCAAAATTTCCTCACCCGACATATTCATCTTTCGTTGCTAGTTTTCCTGAAATTAAACCGGGAAGTAAAGTATCTCGCACAGAAGTTAGTGTCCGTACCTGGTCGCTATTGATCTGCCGCCGTTCTGCAAGTTCAGTAGCGATGTCCTCAAAGGCATTGATCAATCCGGCAGGAGGTAGTACGAATTGAAACGAACCCACGCCATCTTTCGATAAATGCAAAACCGTGGTTCCGGTTGTATGGGCTAGGGTGTGGCTTTGAAATGAATCTGTTTTAAACAAGCCATACAAAAACTGGCGTCCACATACAGAAAAATCAGGCCTAACAATACCGACATCTAAAGATGCAACAAGTGTGTCGTGCTCCTCTATGCCAACGACAATTGCGGGTTTTCCGATTAATTCTGCAGCTTGCGTTACGTCTGTGTAAGCGACGATCAAGTCACCTGGAATCACCACTTGCGTGGGCTTGAACGAACCTGAATATGGCTTGAAGCCATCCATTCGGAAGCCACCACCACGCTCAAAAGACTTCAGTGTTACAAGCGCAGTTGTGTGTCTATCCACGAGATCTTTGCTCGAATAGGACTTGCCTTTAACGATTTCCGCAACATTCGCAACCGCTGTAATAGCCCACGCCTTAGGTACAGCACCCAACTCCGACTCTTCAAAGCTGTCTGGAAACAGGGCGGCGGTGGCTTCGTCCATGCCTTCGGGGGCGCGGCCTTGCATCTTGGCGTGGACGGGGTCGAAGTCCACGAACCAGGACTTGAACAGGGCTTGGGCGATGGCTTCGAGGGTGGTGTTGGTTTCGCGCAGGATGGTGATGCGGTCGTCTATTGCTCCAAGCGTTTCAGCAATTTCACGTTGAACAGCAAGCTCCGGCGTTGGAACGCTGAGCGCTTCCAAGACAGGAATTCGCAAATTACTAACGGTAGACCCTGTTCCCTCATTCCAGCCAATTTGATGCTGAATGTATGGAGATTGAAGCGCGTACAAAAGGAATCGACTATCGACCTTTTTCGGGTCAGGTCTGAGCAAGACCTGTCGCTGACCCAGGCAACATTTCAATCCTTCCGGTATTTGGCAGACATCACCCATTGGAGCTTCACGGGTAATCACAATGTCGCCCGCTTGCGGCACTGCTCGTTTGATGCGGCCAAGATAATGTTCTTCATCGGTATAGCTCGGCGAAGACAAATCCAATCGACCGCCTTTGATGTTTTGATTCCGCAGAACCACAACGCCCGAATCAGTCCATTTGGGTGTCGCATGAGGGCAATCGACAACCAACAAACAAATTGACTCTAGTCTGTGCTCCACGACTTCAGAACTCATACCCAAGCCCCCCCAGCTTCTGGCGAATCAGCGCGTCCAGCTCTGCGCCTTTGGCCATTTGCTCGCCCAGTTTGGCGGTGAGCGTTTGCATCTTGTCGGCAAAGGCTTCGTCGTCGTCTTCCATTTCTTCGGCACCAACATAGCGACCGGGGGTGAGCACATGGCCGTGTTGGGCAATCTCGGTCAGGGGCACGCTGCGGCAAAAACCGGCAATGTCTTGGTAGTCGTGAGTGCCTGATCGCCAAGCGGCCACGGTTTGGCTGATGCGCTCGATCACTTCGTCGGTCAGCTCGCTTTGCACGCGGCTGATCATGGTGGCAAGTTTCCGGGCGTCGATGAACAGGACTTCGCCTTTGCGCTTTTTCTGCTTGGCCAAGAACCACAAGCACGCGGGGATTTGCGTGTTGAAGAACAGCTGGCCTGGCAGAGCCACCATGACCTCGACCACATCGGCCTCGACCATGGCGGCGCGGATCTGGCCTTCGCTGTTTTGGCTGGAACTCATGGAGCCGTTGGCCAGCACAATGCCCGCCCTGCCCGTGGGCCTGAGGTGGTGCAGGATGTGTTGCAGCCAGGCGTAGTTGGCGTTGCCTTGCGGGGGCGTGCCATAGACCCAGCGGGCATCGCCATCCAGGCTGGCGTGCCACCAGTCGCTGATGTTGAAGGGCGGATTGGCCAGACAAAAGTCAGCACGCAGGTCGGGGTGTTGGTTGCGGGTGAAGGTGTCGGCGGGCTCTTTGCCCAGGTTGTAGTCCATGCCCCGAATGACGAGGTTCATGGCCGCCAGGCGCCAGGTGGTGGGGTTGGCCTCCTGGCCGTAGATTGACACATCGCCCAGCTTGCCGCCGTGGTCCTCGATGAACTTTTCGGACTGCACGAACATGCCGCTCGATCCGCAGCAGGGGTCGTAAATCTGGCCCTTGCTGGGCGAGAGCACGGCCACCAGTGTTTTGACAATGCTGGCGGGCGTGTAAAACTGCCCTCCGCGCTTGCCTTCGGCGCTGGCGAACATGCCCAGGAAATATTCGTACACTTGGCCCAGGATGTCGCGGGCCTTCGATGGGTCGTCACCAAAGCCGATGGTGGAGATCAGGTTGACCAGCTCGCCCAGCTTGCCGTCGGGCAATTGGGCGCGGGCAAAGCGTTTGTCGAGGATGCCTTTGAGTTTGGGGTTGTCGGCTTCGATGAGGCTCAGCGCGTCGTCGATGCGTTTGCCAATGTCGGGCTGAGGCGCGGCGGCACGCAGGGCTTCCCAGCGGGCACCTTCGGGCACCCAAAACACGTTTTCGCTGGTGTAGTAATCGCGGTCTTCCAGCTCGGACGCAATGTCTTCGTCGGCGGCGTCGCCATAAAAGAGTTCGTCGGCCGGGTCGCGCAGGCGTGTCTTCAGCTCAGACTGGCGGGCCACAAAGGCGTCAGAGATGTATTTGACGAAGATGAGGCCCAGCACCAGGTGCTTGTATTCGGCGGCGTCCATGTTGGCGCGCAGTTTGTCGGCCGATGCCCAGAGGGTCTTTTTGATGTCGTCTAGCATTTTGTAGTGATTTTGGGTTCAGCTTGGAGAATACCAATCTTTACCCCTTAGCCGAGCTCATTGGAGCAAAATTCGGCGCGCTTCTTGCATGACCGTACCTATGCAGGAAGCCCTTCGAATCGTTGTCATCATTTCAGACCCCGCCCTGGTGGCCGAGGGGGATGAACAGGCCCAGGCCATTGAAGAGCGCTCGCGCCTCTTGCGCATTGGCCTGCTTGAAGCGGGCTACAACCTGGTCGCCACCCTGCCCGCCGATGTGTTTTTGACCGAGCGCTTGGCCCAGCTGCAAGCCGACATGGTGATTGTGGACGCCGAGAGCGATGCCCGCGATGCGCTCGAGCACGTGGTGATGGCCACACGCGACGAGCGCCGCCCCATCGTGATGTTCACGAACGACAACGACACCCGTCCCATGAACGAGGCCGTGGCTGCGGGCGTGACGGCTTACATCGTGGCGGGATTGGCGCCCGAGCGCATCCACCCGATCCTGACCGTGGCCATGGCCCGCTTCAAACACGAGCAAGCCTTGCTGGCCGAACTGGACAACGCCCGTGGCGAGCTGCAAGACCGCAAGCTGATCGACCGCGCCAAGGGTCTGTTGATGCAGCGCCAGGGCCTGAGCGAGCAAGAGGCCTACGGCAAATTGCGCAAAGCAGCCATGAACAAGGGCGTGAAGCTCGCAGACATCGCGCAGCAAATGGTCGAGATGGCCGAATTGCTGGGCTGAGCGCGCACTTTGCGACGCACCTTAGAGGCGCACCATGGCGGTGCACCCGCACCCGACAGGTGCAATCCAAGCCTCAAATATCCAGGAAAACCCTGGCACGTCAATTGCAATGACATAAACAAGACCAACGAAGGTCAATCGTGAAATCACCCAAAGGCGGGTGAGACCACACCGGACAAAGGCGTCCCCATGCGTTCGCGCCCTGCACAGCAGGTGCGAGCGACATGAGGACGCCTTTTTTGTTTTTCAAAACCGCACCAGGAGTTTCGCCATGACCGACATTCTGAAAACCAGCTTCAACCGCCGCACTGTGTTGCAGGCCGCCGCCGTGGGCGCAGCAGGCGTGTCGCCCGCCCTGCGCTCCATGGTGTACGCCGCAGGCTCTGACGCCCCCGAGAAAAAGGAAGTCAAGATTGGCTTCATCCCGCTGACCGATTGCGCCAGCGTCGTCATGGCCTCGGTGCTGGGTCTGGATGTCAAGCACGGCGTCAAGTTCGTATTGAGCAAAGAAGCGAGCTGGGCCGGTGTGCGCGACAAACTGGTCAATGGCGAACTGGACTTTGCCCATGTGCTGTATGGCTTGGTCTATGGCGTGCACTTGGGCTTGTCGGGCCCCAAAAAAGACATGGCCGTGCTGATGACGCTCAACCACAACGGCCAGGCGATCACGCTGTCCAAAAAACTGGCGGACAAAGGTGCCATCGATGGCGCCGGGCTGGCCAAGCTGATGGCCAGCGACAAACGGGAATACACCTTTGCGCAAACCTTCCCCACGGGCACCCACGCGATGTGGCTGTATTACTGGCTGGCGTCTTATGGCATCAACCCGATGAAAGACGCCAAAGTCATCACCGTGCCGCCACCGCAAATGGTGGCCAATATGCGTGTGGGCAACATGGACGGTTTTTGCGTGGGTGAGCCTTGGAACCACCGCGCCATCATGGACGGCATCGGGGTGACAGCGGCCACCACGCAAGACATCTGGAAAGACCATCCCGAAAAAGTGCTGGGCACCACGGCCGAGTTCGCCAAAAAATACCCCAACACCGCGCGCGCCGTGACGGCCGCCATCATCGAAGCGGGCCAGTGGATCGACGCCAGCTTGCAAAACAAACTCAAGATGGCCGAGACCGTGGCCGACAAGTCGTATGTGAACACCGGCGTGGACGCGATCAATCAGCGCATTTTGGGCCGCTACCAAAACGGCATGGGCAAGACCTGGGACGACCCGAACCACATGAAGTTTTACAACGACGGCACGGTGAACTTCCCTTACCTGTCGGACGGCATGTGGTTCCTGACCCAGCACAAGCGCTGGGGCTTGCTCAAAGACCACCCCGACTACCTGGGCGTGGCCAAACAGATCAACCAGATCGCGCTCTACAAAGACGCTGCTGCCGCCGCCAAGGCCCCGTTGCCCAAGAGCGAGATGCGCAGTCACAAGCTGATCGACGGTGTGGTCTGGGACGGCAAAGACCCCAAGAAATACGCTGACGGCTTCAAAGTCAAGGCGTGAAGGAGAACCCCATGGTCAGTGCCGTTTTCCATTCGCCCACAGGGCGCTCCGTCCCTGCGACACCGGTTGTGCATCGCACTGCTGAAGAAGTGGCGGCAGCCAACGCGGCTGCCACTGCACACATGCAACGTGCCCGTCAGTGGCACGCCTTCTGGATGGCCGTCTTGCCGCCACTCATGGGCCTGGGCCTCCTGATCGGTCTGTGGGCACTGGTGTCCATCACCACCAAAGGCAGCATCCCCAGTCCTTACGAGACGGGCTTGCAAGCGATTGAGATCTTCAGCGACCCGTTCTACCGCAAGGGCCCCAACGACCAGGGTGTGGGCTGGAACGCACTGATGTCGCTCGAACGCGTGGCCGTGGGCTTTGGTCTAGCGGCGCTGGTCGGCATTCCGGCGGGTTTTGTCATCGGGCGTTTCACTTTCCTCTCGCGCATGTTCAACCCGCTCATCAGCTTGCTGCGCCCGGTGTCACCGCTGGCCTGGTTGCCGATCGGTTTGCTGGTGTTCAAAGGGGCCAACCCGGCCGCCATCTGGACGATTTTCATCTGCTCCATCTGGCCGATGGTCATCAACACCGCTGTCGGTGTGCAGCGCGTGCCGCAGGATTATTTGAACGTGGCCCGCGTGCTCAACCTGTCCGAGTGGAAGATTGCCACCACCATCCTCTTCCCGGCGGTGCTGCCCTACATGCTGACCGGGGTGCGTCTGGCCGTGGGCACAGCTTGGCTGGTGATCGTGGCTGCCGAGATGCTGACGGGCGGCGTGGGCATTGGCTTTTGGGTCTGGGACGAGTGGAACAACCTCAACGTCAAGAACATCATCATCGCAATCTTCGTGATCGGCGGCGTGGGCTTGATTCTGGAATACGCCCTGATCCGCGTCGCCACGGCCTTCACTTTTGAGGATGTCAAATCATGAACCACGACAGCAAATACATCCAGATTCAAAGCGTTGAGCAGACCTTCAAAACCAACAAAGGTTTGTTCACCGCACTCAAGGACATCCACCTGGACATCGCCAAAGGCGAGTTTGTGGCACTGATCGGCCACTCGGGTTGCGGCAAGTCCACCTTGCTCAATCTGATCGCAGGGCTGACCACCCCCACGGCAGGTGTACTGCTGTGTGCCAACCGCGAAATCGCAGGCCCCGGCCCCGAGCGCGCGGTGGTGTTCCAAAACCATTCACTGCTGCCTTGGCTCACTTGCTTTGACAACGTGCACCTGGGGATCGAGCGCGTGTTTGGCAAAACCGAACCCAAAGCCCAGCTCAAGGCCCGCACCGACGCTGCGCTGAACATGGTGGGCCTGGCCCACGCCGCGCAAAAACGCCCCGGTGAAATCTCGGGCGGCATGAAGCAGCGCGTGGGCATTGCCCGTGCGCTGGCCATGGAGCCCAAGGTTTTGCTGATGGACGAGCCCTTTGGCGCCCTGGACGCCTTAACCCGCGCCAAGCTGCAAGACGAGCTGCTGGAGATCGTGGCCCGGACCCAGAGCACCGTGGTCATGGTCACGCACGACGTGGACGAGGCGGTGCTGCTGTCCGACAAGATCGTGATGATGACCAACGGCCCTGCGGCCACGATTGGCGAGGTGCTGAGCGTGGATTTGCCCCGCCCGCGCCAACGGGTGGAGCTGGCCGAGAGCGCCGAATACCAGCGTTACCGCAAAGCGGTGATCGACTTCCTCTACACACGCCAAGGGCATGTGGAAAAAGCAGCCTGAGCAGGAGAACACCATGGACATGCGCACCTCCCCCCGTCAAAAAATGAAACTGGTCATGATCGGCAACGGCATGGCCGGGGTCCGGGCGATCGAAGAGCTGCTCAAGCTCGCCCCCGACCTGTACGACATCACCGTCTTCGGTGCCGAGCCGCACCCTAACTACAACCGCATCCTGCTCTCACCCGTGTTGGCGGGCGAGCAAACGCTGGAAGAAATCGTGCTCAACGACTGGGCCTGGTACAAGGACAACGGCATCACGCTGCACGCCGGCTGGAAGGTCACGGCGGTCGACCGCGTCCAACGCACCGTGAGCGCAGAAAACGCCCAAGGTGAGCAGCTCACAGCGCACTATGACCGCCTGGTGATCGCGACCGGCTCCAACCCCTTCATCTTGCCCCTGCCGGGCAAAGACCTGCAAGGGGTGCTGGCCTACCGCGACATTGCCGACACGCAGGTCATGATCGACGCGGCCACGCAGTACAAGCATGCCGTCGTCATCGGCGGCGGCCTGCTGGGCCTGGAAGCGGCCAACGGCCTGATGAAGCGCGGCATGCAAGTCACGGTGGTGCATGTGAGCGAGTGGTTGATGGAACGCCAGCTCGACAAGGTGGCCGCGCAAATGCTGCAAGCCTCGCTCGAAGCGCGTGGCATGCAGTTCCGCATGAGTGCGCAAACGGCGGCCTTGGTGGGTGACGACACAGGACGCGTCAACAAAGTCGAATTCAAGGACGGCACGCATGTCCCCGCCGATCTGGTGGTCATGGCCGTGGGCATCCGCCCCAACACGGCGCTGGCCGAAAGCATGGGCCTGCATGTGAACCGCGGCATCGTGGTGAGCGACACCTTGCAAACCGTGACCGACCCGCGCATCTGGGCCGTGGGCGAATGCGCCGCGCACCGGGGCATTGCCTACGGTCTGGTGGCCCCGCTGTTTGAACAAGGCAAAGTGCTGGCCAACCACCTGGCCGAGTTCGGCATTGGCCGCTACACCGGTTCTTTGACGTCGACCAAACTCAAAGTGACGGGCATTGATTTGTTCAGCGCGGGCGATTTCATGGGCAACCCCGAGTGCGAAGAGATCGTGATGAGCGACCCGGCAGGCGGCGTCTACAAAAAGCTGGTGCTCAAGGGCGACCAGTTGGTGGGGGCCTGCCTGTATGGCGACACGGTGGACGGCAGCTGGTACTTCAAGCTGCTGCGCGACGGCCGCAGCGTGGCCGACATCCGCGACAAGCTGATGTTTGGCGAGTCGAACATCGGTGATGTGGGCCACCAGGGCCAGAGCAAAGCCGCCGCCATGGCCGACACCGACGAGGTTTGCGGCTGCAATGGCGTCACCAAAGGCGCGATCTGCAAAGCCATCAAAGACAAGGGCTTGTTCACCCTGGACGAAGTGCGCAAACAAACCAAGGCCAGCGCCAGCTGCGGCTCGTGCACGGGCCTGGTTGAACAGATTTTGATGTTCACCGCGGGCGGCGACTACTCGGCCACGCCCAAGCTCAAGCCCATGTGCGGCTGCACTGAGCACGGCCACCAGGCGGTGCGCGATGCCATCCGTGAGCACAAACTGCTCACGGTGGGCGGCGTGTTCAAATTCATGGACTGGCGCACGCCCAACGGCTGCGCCAGCTGCCGCCCGGCCGTCAACTATTACCTGATCAGCACCTGGCCCAAAGAGGCGCAGGACGACCCGCAAAGCCGCTTCATCAACGAGCGCAGCCACGCCAACATCCAGAAAGACGGCACCTACAGCGTGATCCCGCGCATGTGGGCGGGCGAGACCACCGCCGCCGAACTGCGCCGCATCGCCGATGTGGTCGACAAGTATCAGATCCCGACCGTCAAGGTCACGGGCGGCCAGCGCATCGACTTGCTGGGCGTCAAAAAAGAAGACCTGGTCGGTGTGTGGCAAGACATCGGCATGCCTTGTGGCCACGCCTACGCCAAGGCTCTGCGCACGGTGAAGACCTGCGTGGGCAGCGAGTGGTGCCGCATGGGCACGCAAGACAGCACGCAGATGGGCAAGGACCTCGAAAAAGCCATGTGGCGCATGTACGCGCCGCACAAGGTCAAGTTCGCCGTGTCGGGCTGCCCTCGCAACTGCGCCGAAGCCGGCATCAAGGACGTGGGCATCATCGGCGTGGACAGCGGCTGGGAAATGTATGTGGGCGGCAACGGCGGCATCAAGACCGAAGTGGCGCACTTCTTCACCAAGCTCAAAACCGCCCAAGAAGTGCTGGAGTACACGGGTGCTTTCATGCAGCTGTACCGCGAAGAAGGCTGGTACCTGGAGCGCACGGTGCACTATATCAACCGGGTGGGCCTGGACTACGTGAAGAAAAAGATCCTGGACGACGCCCCGCTGCGCCAGGCTTTGTGGGCCAAGCTGCAATCAGCGCTCGAAGGCGAGCCCGATCCGTGGTTTGAGCTGCAAGAAGCCAAGGTGGACACCCGCCAGTTCGAGCCCCTCACCACCGCCTGAATCAAGACAAGGAATCCCCATGACCGCATGGACAAAAA
>JACCDQ010241295.1_pt1 | contig 10539 bp, 11 predicted proteins | sample 7446031 | NCBI WGS metagenome assembly JACCDQ01 (sample SAMN15323442, study PRJNA562643) | freshwater metagenome | isolation source: river surface water | place: USA:Blue River Watershed | collected 2017-08-17
GGTTCTGCAGGCACAGCGTTCAGCTCCTTCTCTTTAGAATCAGTTTCATCCTTCAGCACTTTTGCGTTGGCAGGCAGCAGTTCTGCTGGAGTCGTAGTATTAGCAGCCACTTCCGACTTAGTCGTCGCCACTTCTGGCTGCTTGTTCTTGTTGTCATCTTTCAGTGTATTAGTCATTACCAGTCCTCTATATTGTCACGCCTCTACCGGAAATATTCCAGCAGCTTGAAGGATTTCATCTGCGGATTCCTCAACGTGTATTGCTACCGGATTCGAATACGTTGGAGTATCGTTGCCCAAGCCTTGAAAACGTACTATCGAGCCATTAGTGAGCGAGTGAATACAAATCACTCGCTCCATGTTTACAGTTACGTTTTGCGCAGGATTTCCAGATTCGGCTTTACGAGTCAGTTTAACCCAAGGCATTACGCTATCCTTATGGGTAGATAAAGTGTGCAATACCGCTCTGATTTTCAAAGTCGGCACGGATACGTGGCAGCATAATTGCCATCACTTTGAAATGGAGAACCATACCACCGTGAGTAGCCCATTCTACCGTAGTAGGCTGCATACCATCAACCATCTCAACAACGTCAGAAGTCATCTGGACCAGAACAAATTCAGTATTGGAAAGGTCTTTGGTTGGACGGATTGCTTGAAGGCCATCGATTTCCAAGACACGCGACATAATGGATGAGTCGCCATTGGCCTTGTAATCTTCCTGGAAATGGAGTGCTACTGCATTGCTCACATACAGAACATATGGGCCATACATATTGTCATTCTGCAGTGCTGATATCATTGCCAAAACGTTCGTAGTGACATCATTACCAGTCATTGCGAGAGGTGTATTCAAAGTCAGTGAACCGGTGTTACGATTTGGAGCAGTTTTGTAACCGTAGATTGGGTTATTGGCGCCAAGGATTGTAGCACCGTTAAACAGTGTGGTTTCAATGATTTCAGCCACTTTGCGCGAAGCAACTCGGGCCTGTGTCATATCCAGAGGCTGGCCACTGCGGCGCGATGCAGCAAGCGCACGGATATTGATGTTGAAATCCTTATGGATGATGGGGATTGGCATTCCTTGCAGATCGTAGGTGATACGATCATTTTCAGACTCGGAGATACCAGACATAGTCATGGTAGCAGGAGTCATGTCAGATTGACGTTCCCATTCCAGGCGAGTCGTACCAAGAGCATTGGTCAGATTGTATACAAGCCCTTTTTGGATCAAGTCAGCAACACCGACCAAACGGCTGCGGGCGATGTCAATGACAGTTTTGTCAAGTTCGATCCACTCATCCTTACGCAAGGTTGCATTGGTACGAAGTGCGTTGATGTTGAAGTTGTTCTGCAGTAGTGCCTGTGCAATAGACAAACCACCGCCGATACGGCCTGATGCAGCTTGTGCACCGAAAGCAGTATTGGTATCACCCATACTGGCAGCGGAATCAAGAATCAAATTCTCTGGCATATTATTTCTCCTGAATGCCGGTATAGATTAAAGGATAACAACTTTAATGCGGGCACGCGAAGACGCATTGCCCGAGTTATCTACGGCAGAAATTGCCTGAGCAATAGCGCTACCAGCAGAAGTGAAAGTGTAGTCACCAGTAGTCAACTGGGATTCTGCAGTACGTTTACGGAAGCAACCTGTACCATCAGATTCCAACAAATCGCCTACTACAATGGCAGCTGCAGAAGCGGCAACTAAGCCATATACTTGGCAACCGCTGTGAAGGTATTCAGCTTGAACATAATCGTTGGTTGCATAAGCATCATCGATACCTTTGCCAACAATGTCATTCTCGACAGCAAATAGTGGGGCAGCAGGGCCTTTAGCTGTTGCATGTGCGATGAGCTGACTGCTGGAATTCAGATTCAGAAGCATTCCTGGAACAATAGCGCCGCCAGCAACAGCTTCCTTACGAATACCGCGACCCATTAAAAGGATGGTTTTTGGGGTATCACTGCTAGACATTTTTGCGAAGCCTTTATGTTAGATACGATAGGGATAATTAGTAGTCGATTCAGAAAGTCAGCTTCGGAGCTGGTGGAATGACTTCATCTTCAGTGCGCGAATTCTGTCGTGGTGTAGGATTGGCACCATCAAACGAAGGCACAGAAGCCAATTCAACCAGACTGTCCAGCATATCCATAGACATACCTTTCAACTGGTCATCAGAGAATTTGCAGCGGCCCGTTGCCTGGAGCGCACGAATCGTGTTGGCTTTCTTCTCTTTGTGGAGCTTGATACCAGATTCCAGGACTTCACGCATTTCAGATGGTGCGGCTGCCCAAAGTGCTTCAAAGGTAACTGGTTGATCGCCTGCACTCATCTGCTTGGTTGCTTTCTCTTTGGTGGGTGTTTCATTGCCCGATGGCGTTGCTTCGTTGTCTTTGGCCGCTTTCTTACGCGTTTCCGCATTTTCATCGGCTGCAGCAACATCACGTTTCGCCTGGTCCTTTTGTTCGAGATCCAGATCGTCTTTCTTCACGTTATCATCAGCCATCTCATTCTCCTTATCGGTGCTGTTGGCTACAACGGTTTCCAAGGTTTTAGCCATATTATTTGCCGGAACAACCTGCGAAATAATGTTAACATGGCTGATGTCGTCTGCCAGCGTTACAACTCCCTGATTATCAATAGAGTAAGAACGCTGATAGGTAACATAATTGTCGTAATTAGTTGCCCAGGTTTCATACAACACCTTTTCAGTGGTAAACCCAAGCAAATAGCAGTAGTGTGGATGTGCATTCTTAACTGCAGCACTGAGCAGCTTGCGAACATCGCTATCTAAAAGCGTATTCGGAATTGAATTTGCAAGGAAACGTTCTGCATTAAAACGCGGAGCATTGGACTCACCCTGAGCGCTGCTGATCTTAGACACCTTAGGTGGGCAACCACAATCGGTATTTCCACTGCAATTGGTCTTCAATACAGCTTCAGACATTTGATATTCCTGCCAGTTTGATTTTGCGCTATTGATACGTGCCCCGCACCCATCAGCAATAGAACACGCACCAAGGACACCGTCGGAGAGGATTGCCAGATGATCTGGTACAACGCCGCGCCAAATACCTTGATATGCACGATTGTTATAGATTCCCTGTGTTTGCTCGACACCAGTAAACAGTCCGGTGGAGACTTCAACAGGTTTTCCATCTTTAATGCGCTGTACAGTGCTTTCTGTTTCACCGCCCAGAGACTCTACCCGAGCAATGTCAATCCATGCTTCCGTTTTGAGTTTTGAGTCTTCCAGCCGCGTATTATAAATCGAGCCAAAAGCATATGTCTCTAAAATGATTGGTGAGTTTGCACTCACCGGAACATTGTCGACTACTGGGTGATTCATTACAACCGGTCGGCCGTCCCAAGATTGGGGTAACTTGCCAAACTCGTCAGCCAAAGCAAGTTCAGGGACTGCAGCATTTTCTCCCTGCAGAACACCTTCAACTAAAGCAACGATTGGTACAACAAGATGCTCACGTCCGAACAACATTTCTGTGCGGATTTCGGCATCTTGCTGTGCCCTGAACGTAACGCATTTTGACATGCAAGATGATCCGGATTAAGAATGGTTGGAGTTAGTAATGCCGTAATCGTTTAGTTACCAACAAACACTAGTTCGCCAACAGCACTAAAGCATCTGACATTCAGTAGCCTAGTATTCGCTGCATCTTTAATTATCATTATATATGGTCTTTTATTTGCTCTCAACGGTAATAAAAAATTCTGGTTAGCAATGGTCTATTGTAATTGCCGTTTTAACATGGTCTGCAGGCAGACCAAGATTTTCTGGAGCAATTCATTACGTTCTTGCTCCAGACTGCGGATCTGATTTACACGAACGTCAAAATCGGATTGGCCGTTTCGGATATCTTCTAACAAGTCCTGTTGTCGATCAATTGTACGTGTAATCAGGCTGATATTGTTGTTGATCAGGATTAATGTTTCCAGACATTTCCTAAGAACTGCAAAGTGATCCAGAATCTCTGCTTGGGGTGCAGGTAGAGCGTTCAACACTTTCGCATCGGAAGGCACATCCCTTTGTGCCTGCTCAATATTGTGTACTGTACGATTGAAATTCTTAACTATTGACCCCACAAATATTCCAATTACTGAGCCTGCAACTACCACCCAAGTGATAAACTCAGGAGACTGAAAGAGACTTGTGGGCAAATGCGGCATCTCTAGCACTCCGTCTGGCACAGTAAAAATGTGTCGGTACGATAACGATAGCGTAAGTAAATAGGAATCCGAGCGAATTATTGTTCCGGAAGTCCAGGAACAGTATAAACGTACCAAAACTTGCCCAGAAAAATGCCGATAAAGTACTCGCGGCTGCACGTATCCATGGGGTCCACCAAGCCCGGCCATTGATATAAAGTGCCGCGAGATGAATTAGCCCGCGAACAAGAAATAAAAGTCCCCATGCAGGTTCGTCAAAAAGGTGCAATAACGGTGTATACACTGCTGCACGCATTGAGTCCCAATATGGAATAAGAAGAAGGGTACCATATGATATGTCCATCAACGCAATATGGCATTCAAGTGCTCGCGTTGAATACCTTTGGGAACCCGGAAGGTAGAACATACTATATGGTACTACAGTCATTTGCTGTTGTTCAGCCATTTGCATCCCAATCAAGCTAACTATGTAAGCCCATTATTGATAATAACATAACTAAAATTTTTGGGCAACCTAAATATTAAGTTGCCCATGCGATTCGCCGGTTATTTAGTAGGTAGGCATCAAACACTACCCTTGCTGAGCATTTTCACTCCGATTCTCCGTAAACTCGTCTTCCGCTTCAATTCGATCATTGGAATCTGTTGCATCATTGGAAGTATCAAGATCGTTTGTAGGTTGTTCTAACTGTTTCTTAAGTAATGGATTGACATTAGGATCCATTTCTTGTGGAACAGGCAACGCTGGAATTGGTGTACCTGTCGGCAAGCCATTGAATATCGGCATATGATCATCAAAAGCAACAATTTGACGGCATTCCTCAATAGATACCAACTGCATATCCATTTCTTGCGTAGTCTGTATACCCCTTGCTACGTTTACAAGTGACCGGGCCATCTGTGCAGATGTTTGCGCACGTTCAAATGGGTTCAACTTGAAAGCATCTGGCCAGCTAATCTTTGTAGGTTTCTCAGGGAGTACGTTCATGTTGATCAAAAGATCAATAAATGGCATTAACACCACCGGCTGGGCATAATTTGCAACACGTTCACTTACACGTTGTGCCCAGTTTGCACGATCCTGCTGCGAAGCCAGCTGACCAGCTTCAGACCCCATTAATACGCGCTGCGGTATGCCTGTTGCAGCAGAGATCAACGAAATTACCACACTAAAGGGACCTCTAGGATCCGCTACATCTGATCCCAAACTTGTCACTTTTACGCCACGCGTACGCATAAATCTACGCAACTGGTGCTGATACTCTTCAATTTCATCAGAAAGGTTTTTTGCATCCTCCTCAGACAACTCCATGTCTTTGTCGACATCAACCTGCATACCGCGGTTACCTGTCAGCCAGAATGTTTCACTGGAACCGCCTACAATTTTTTCCAAATCTTCGAGCCGGTTGTAGATTGGTTCCAGGCGCGAACGACCATACATATTGCTTTCTAATATACCGTCGGCCAGATGCAATACTCTGGTATAGTGCACCTGTATTGTTTTTCGTGCCACTACAGCATTGCTAAATGGCTGCGCAACAGCACCTACTTGAGGATCTGAATCACCGGGGCTAATTTGGTACATAGTAGGCAGGCCAAATCGAGGTGACGTATAATCATCATCAAACTGAACAATCTTTACAGAACCTTCAAGATACGGTTGAAAATATGTAACCTTGTTTTTCCTGTTTGGATTTACAGGTTGATCAGATTGAAGGCCATCATCAAGTCCGACAAGCAACACTGCATAGCAGCCGAGACCAGCAAATACATCAGCTTGGCGCAAGTAATAAAAAATCTTCTTGTCTACAAGTGCCTTCCAAGCGTCTTGAAAGGCTTTACTACCCTCTAATACCGGTGGATCAGTCCAAATAGCGTCGACTGGGGCGTGAATAACGCGTTGTGTAACGTCTTGACGTAGGTATTTTGCAAGAAAATCTTCGTGTCTAGGTTGCTGATTATATCCGAATACTTCATATAGATTCCTTTTGCCGCCTGCCTGGATCCCGGCACGTGATAACCATTTAAATCGAGACAACAACGCCTGTGTAAGACTGCTCATTTCAACTACCTTTTTCCCAAACTGCTTAATTAACGGCCAAAAACTGCCCCTGAAGCGCGCTGACTACCTGCTGCCATGTTGAAAGATGCCTGCTTTATTGCATTTGAATTGGAAGTATGTCCTTTTCCAACCGTTCTACCCCAAGATGCTGAGAATATCTTCTTGCCAGAAAGCTCCAAATATGCTGCACCAGCAGTATCTACCTGATCATCGTTCTGACTGCCTGGAAATGCGTCAAATTCCTTAATGAATGTCTGGTTCCATGCGCCTTCCAGCAAGAAAACTTTACCAGCTTCCGCAGCTGAAATAAAAGGTTGTGCACGTATTAGCTTCGCATTCGTTGTGGGAATAGCATGTACACGAAATTCCTTCAATACAGTGTTTTTAAAATGCTCTACAAGATGCTTACCTGAAGCACCTGGCTCCTGTTCAATATAGATATCAGTGTCGACACCATCCAACAATGCTGTATTACGTACTAACTGTTCAACTTGGTTAGGCGACAGTTGCTTACGCAACACATTTTCAAGATACGTATTGTTATTTTGTCGATTGAATGCCAATTTCGTGCCTACGGTGTAGTCACCACCATCTTCAGTAGCCGCCAAATCCCACACCCTAGCACGCCGTACAAGCCGTTCTTCCAGCAGAGGTATTTCAGGAATAATTTTTAACCACTTGCCGTCAGAGATCTTTTTGGATTCATCGACTGGACGCTGTTGGTATAACGCTTCAAAAAACAACGAGCCAAGTGTTTCTTTAAGATCCATCAACCTTTCTATCGGGTATCTTTGTGGGAAGAGTGCTTCACCTTCTTGTCTTCCAAGCAGATCAGACTCGCCAGCAATAGCAGGTAACTCAATATATTCCCACTGACCTGGAAAATTGGTGAGTACACGCCCAATAAGATCATCAGAATGCCACCGAGTTGCAATGATAATGCAAGAACCGCCAGGTTCCAACCTTGTAAATGCTGTCGTCGTAAACCAATTCCAAACATATTCACGGTAAGCCGGAGATAACGCTTCTTTAATCTCTTTAATGTAGTCATCGATCAGAAGGATATCAGCCCCTCTCCCTGTAATAGGACCACCCAGACCAACCGACGCCATTTGGCCACCTGTTTCAGTCTGGAACGCAGCAACCTTAGAAGAATCTTGCCGGATCCTGCACCGAAGCATATCAACATTCTGCGGATCTCGAAGCATATCACGCACTTTACGCCCAAACCCGACAGACAAATCTGCGCCATATGCACACAAGATAATCTGTTTATTTGGGAATCTTTCAAGCGCCCACGCAGGCATATAAATGGAGGTAAGTTGAGACTTTCCGTGACGCGGAGGTGCAGAAATAATAATTCGGGCGTTCCCTTTGGCTATAGACTTAGCCACGCGTGAGCTGATATACATCAAATGTGGTGCAGGTATCCATTGCCCCCGAGAGATCTTATGTGCAAATGTTGCAGGAGTCAGGCGCCAATCCTGGATAACATTTTGAACCTGTTGCCGCTCATAATTGTTGATGTTCATTTATCACGACCATCTGTTAATTGGTTATGTTGCATTTTAATAATCAGCTCTTGCGCTGCATCGATTGCATCAGGATTATCCATCAACAAGTCAACATCATCAACTTTCTGGACGCGCTGTCGATCACCCGATACCTGTGCCATAATGATATTAACGGGCTGTACTTTCTGAAGCTCTTCAGCTCGCTCATTGCCAGTCGCTGAGAGTCCAACAGACATGCGTTGAATCTTGACAAGTTTCTCCATCATGTTAACAGCTTTCTCTGGACCAATTCGCTCCATTTCTTCATCAGATACGCCATCTAAATAACGTGAGACTGTTCCTAAATATCTTTCTGCCATGGCGTAATGTTTATTTTGCACATCTAACAGACGCTGCAACTGGATTTTCTTGTGGTGTGCGATTCGATACAAATCAAATGCAACAACCCGATAATTCCAGTAATACGTATTAAACCATTCTTGCAGATCAGACATATCATATTGGAAGAGATTATGAATCTGTCTTGCACCACCAAGCTGAATATACGCTTCAAAAGCTTCATGCGCAACTTTAGGCTCAGTTTCTAACTGTGTCCAAAATGGTCGGCCAGAAGGTAATGCAGGGAAACCCTCAGCATAAGAGAGCTCTACACGCGCAGAATCTAATATCTCCATCAACTCATGAGGTGAATATGTTACCCCTAGGCCTATGTCATCGCTTTGGCGGGAACGAAGAAAGTTGGGAGTTGTTGTGGCCTGCGCGGCGTTTTCGACTTTAGTACCAGCCTGTGTTTTAGCCCATGAAATCGTCCTATAGAACTCCTGTTCGTTTAATAAGTCCGCTCTATAGATGTAATCAGGTAAGCCATAATCGTTTAATGGTACCTCTTTCATCAGCTGTTCGATTAACTGTCCGCGCGTTACTAGCCTGCGAATATCCAACTTCCGTAAAGGCCCAGCCGGTAGCGCACTCGAAAAGTTCTGCAAAGCATTCAAATGCAGCATATCTGACACTTCCACGCGGGGGATCGGCGGAATATATTCAACAGCCCGCATCTCACCAGCACCTCGCGACAACGTAGCAGAGGGTATCGGACATTCTATCGACCTATCACTACAAGGATCTTGTATGTGTTCGTATTCTTCTACTTCAACAGTTGTCATCGATTGGCCACCTGATAGCGGGTACGGTGATAAGGTATTATATTAAGTATATAGCAACCTTACTTAGTAAACAACAGTATTTTTATAAACTGCTGGGCTACCATAAGATTTCTCTTGCGGAACACTATTACAATACTCTATTATTTATTTATAGATTCAATTAGGAATCTAACAACGGAGAGTAAAATGACTGAAGCTGAAACCCAAACACAAACACAGATCCAAAACCTTATTGAACAGGCTGCTCGACGAGTTTGGGATCTCATTGGGGATGATGAAACATTCCAAGAACTTTCTGATAAGTATGCTGAAAATCATTTCCAAGAAGACTGGCCTGAAATTCAAGAACTCCTTGAAGACGAAGATCGGGAAGATGACGAACAAGTTTTGGAATATTTCAAAGTCGTTTCGGAATTCATGTATCTTACCACGCGAAAGCTCATCAAGGATCTGGAAGCCGCCGGTGTTGATCCTGCTAATTGCGAATAATCGATTGGCCACCTGATAGTATGAACTAAACTGAATTTAAAGTTGGATTCAGCTTAGCTTAGTTCAGTTCAGTTAGGTACATGACGGTTAATTGGACAAGAAATTTTTGGGCAAATTATAAAGGTGTAGATCTTAGGATCTATGCCTTTATTTATATAGGGTGCCCAGGTACTATGTACCGAACGTATGTACATAAAAATTTGGTGGTTGTTTATCGCCCTTTAAGTGCTGGTATGGCCACTATAAATCCGGAATCGAAAATTATTAAAAAATCAAGTACTATATTTAAGTTATCCCACATTATTTAATAGTTATCCACCGAGTATATTGGCTCATATAATTTATATTCTTTTATGTTGATTCCAAAAATAAACTATACTATATTATATTTATAAGATGAGTTAAGGAATTAATTCAATCTTATAAATAAAAACCAAATATAACTAGGAGATAATATAATGACTAAACGTAATAAAGTAGAAGAAGTAAAAGAAGTAATCGTTACTGAAGAAGTAAAGACTGAAGTAACTATTCCATACAATCTTGAAGAACTTACAAAAGAACTCAAGACTAAGTCTGCGATCGTACGGAAACTTCATTCTGAAGGATATAATCGGTCTCTGATCTCTAAGTTTATGAATATTCGATATCAACATGTACGTAATATCTTGGTAACTCCTTTAAAGAAGGTAGAGACTAAAGTCGAAGAAGAAAACAACACAGATGAAGGTACTATCTAACCTTCTAATAGGGACTATACTCAGTATAGTCCTTCTCATCTTCTTGGTAAGACTATTTCGATAGTCTTACTTACTTACTTACTTACTCAACATAAGGACTTAACACAGTGATCCAATATGTATATGTAATACTCTGCTCATTACCAATGGTCTCACTGTTGGCTAACTTACTATTCCCATTTCAATAAGACGAGGGAGATATCTATGTCTACAAAGTTGATCAACCAGGACTTTCTGTATCTGATTCCACTTAACAGAGTCAAACAAATACGAGAGGACTTCAAAGACCTTGCTGTTGGTAAGTTACAAGAGTCCATGTCTTTCCCCAATGACCAAAATCTAATGCCCATGATTGAGGACTTACGCAAAGACGTAAAGAC